>Ga0209275_10000920_pt1 | contig 11906 bp, 10 predicted proteins | sample HubBroMetageREF2_FD_188344 | JGI IMG/M metagenome (GOLD analysis project Ga0209275, IMG submission 188344) | Reference soil microbial communities from the Hubbard Brook experimental Forest, New Hampshire, USA - Hubbard Brook CCASE Soil... | ecosystem: Environmental > Terrestrial > Soil >...
CAATATCCGCAAGCGCGACTCGATGTTTTGTTGGGCAGCATCAGTTGCATGATTATCGTGTTCTTCATCATTCTGTGCACCGCAGCAACTCTTCATGCGTCGGGGCTTACGAATATCACGGATGCTGCTGAGGCGGCCAAAGCGCTGATCCCGCTGGCAGGGAAGTGGGCCAGCTTAACGTTTGCGTTTGGCTTGCTGAATGCGTCTTTGTTCGCGGCGACGATTCTGCCGTTATCTACAGCGCATGTGATTTGTGAAGGACTGGGCTTTGAGGCGGGCCTCGATCATAAATTTCGCGAAGCCCCAGCGTTTTACTGGCTGTATACGATTTTGATTGTGGTAGGGGCGGGCATCGTGTTGTTGCCCAACGCGCCGCTGTGGAAAATTTTCATTTTCTCGCAGGTGGGCAACGGCGTGTGGCTGCCAATTGTCATCATATTTATTCTGTTGCTGGTGAATCGTAAGGATTTGATGGGCGAGCATACGAACACGGTGGCGTTTAACATCGTGGCGTGGGTGACGGCCATCGCGATGATAGCGTTGACGTTTGTGTTGGTGTTTCAGTCGATTCAGCAGGCGCTGCATGGGACGTCACCGTAGAAGGATGAACAGGGCGAAAATAATCACGTAATCGTGCCGCCCTGTTGGAAAACCTCACCCCTGAAGGGGTGAGCTACATGCTTTCCCCAGTTCCTTTCCCACAACACCACGTTGCACGGCTACACTCGGCTGTGTTAACTTTGCGCCGTAAAGAGGATTTCCGGATAATCACCTTGTCTCCTACTCCAGAACATCTCTCACTTACTTCCGCGGTGCCGGAAGCGTTCGGTCCAGTTACCGCCGAAGAAAACCGGCTGTTCGAAAAGCTGGATTTGACGCGGCTTCCGCGGCATATCGCGGTGATTATGGACGGCAACGGCCGATGGGCACAGAAGCGCCACCTGCCTCGTGCGCTGGGCCACCGGTCTGGCACGCACTCGGCGCGGATTACGATTGAAACGTGCGCGCGGCTGAATATCGAGGCGCTGACGCTGTACGCGTTCTCTGTGGAAAATTGGCGGAGGCCGAAGGCAGAAATCGAATTTTTGATGCAGTTGCTGCGCGAATACATTCGCAATGAGATGCCGCTGATCCAGCGGAATAATGTGCGGATGCGTTTTCTTGGAAGGCCTGAAGAGCTTCCGGCGGCGGTGCAGAAAGATATGCGCGAGGCTACGGAAGCGACGGCGCGGAATACCGGGATGGTGCTGTCGATCGCTTTGAATTACGGGGGGCGGGCGGAGATTGTGGATGCGGTGAATCGGATTGTTGCGGCTCGTACAAGTGGCGCGAATGGTTCGGGGGCCTCGGTTGTGCCGCAGGGGCCGGTCACGGAAGAGTTGATATCGCAGCATTTGTATACCGCAGATTTGCCTGATCCGGATTTGCTGATTCGGACGAGCGGGGAGATGCGGGTTAGCAATTTTTTGTTGTGGCAGATTGCCTATGCCGAGATGTTTGTTACGGAAACGCTCTGGCCGGATTTTAATCGGGCGCGGCTGTTTGAGGCGCTGCTGGATTTTCAGAAGAGAGAACGGCGGTACGGGGCGATTTCTGCGCCACAGTCGGCTGCGCGGTAGGGAGAATGTTCAGCTAACCGGAGTCCTAATCCTAAAAGGTTTAACCCAACAGCCGGCAAGCTGCCGGCGCTACCATGACTTACCGTTCGGTTTGAGTTCGTTATCCTTTCTTTGTTACCAGTTTTTCCCGCTATAATTCCAACGGCCATGCAGCGAATCTCTTATAAATTGTGCGTCTTGTCGTCGTGGATATTTCTTCGATGACCTGGCAACGCGTCCTTACTGCACTTGCTCTGATTCCTTTTGTAGTCGGCATCGTTCTCTACACACCCACGTGGGCCGTTGCGATTGCCGTCGCGGTTATCACGGTGGTGGCGCTGTGGGAATATTTTGCGTTGGGTGACGCGATTGGCCACCGGGCTTACCGGTTGTGGACGACTCTGTGCGCGCTCCTACTTGTGCTGCTGCAATGGCGTTCGACGCAAATATTCTCGCGCCTTTCATATTCGCTTGCGCCTATCAATTCGCTCGGCGGGCCGCCTTCCATTGTCGCTTCTGCACGACAGACAGCAACGTTGTACTCACCGACCTTCCTACTATTCGTTTTTGTTCTTGGTCTAACCTGTCTGACTCTCTGGACGCGGCGGGTTCTGGTTGAAGCGCTACCAGCGGCGGGAATTTCGTCCAGCGCATTTCTTTTGGTCGCCTTTCCGCTTTCGTACGCAGTGCAGTTGCATGGTTTTCACAACGATGGGCCAAAGATTTTGCTATTTGCTCTAGTTATCACGTGGGCGGCAGACAGCACTGCGTACTTCGTCGGGCGGGCTATTGGTAAGTATCCGCTGGCGCCCCGTATCTCACCGAATAAAACTTGGGAAGGGTCCATTGGCAGCATGTTTGGATCGCTGGCCGTGGCGTACGCGTTTAGCTTTTGGATCAAGATTCCGTTGCCGCACCTTCTGGCAATGGCGGTGCTCGGCAACATCGCCGGACAAATGGGGGATTTGCTGGAATCTGCCTACAAGCGCAGTGCTGGCGTGAAGGATTCGGGAAGTCTACTGCCTGGGCACGGGGGAATTCTGGATCGGATTGATGCGTTGATATTGTGCTTTCCGGTGATTTGGTATTACTTGGTGTTGGTGAACCCGACTAGCCTGTAAGGAAAAGGGCTGACAAACCGCTGGCGCTGCCGAGATTTAGTTTGTTAAGGCTTTTTCTTCTGCGCTGCTTTCCTCTAAACTGAATCAGACGAGACTATGTCTACAAGAAATCTAGCGATCCTTGGCTCAACCGGTTCTATCGGGCGGCAGACTTTGTCTGTCGTTGAGGCGCTGAGCGATCAGTTTAAGACTGCTGCGCTGGCTGCGGGGTCGAATCTTAACGAGCTTGTGCCGCAGATTCTGAAGCATCGGCCGGAAGTTGTGTCGGTGGCTACGGCGGAACTTGCGGATGAGCTGGCTCGGCTGCTACGCGAAAAGAATCATGCGCTGCCGGCTATTCATAATGGACGCGAAGGGATGTTGGCCGTCGCTACGCATTCAGCGGCGGATATTGTGGTGTCGGCTGCGGTGGGGGTCGTTGGACTGGAAGCTACCTATGAAGCGGTGAAACTGGGTCGAACCGTTGCGCTTTCTAATAAGGAAGTGTTGGTCGCTGCGGGCGAGTTGGTGATGGCTGCGGCGAAAAAAGCGGGCAGGGAACTGCTCCCGGTCGACAGCGAACACAACGCGATTCACCAATGTATGCGGGGCGGCACGCATAGCGAAGTGCGACGGATTGTTCTGACGGCATCGGGCGGGCCATTTCGCAAAACGCCGCTGGCACGACTGGCGCACGTCACGACGGATCAGGCGTTGGCGCATCCCAAGTGGAAAATGGGGAATCGCATCACGATTGATTCGGCGACGATGATGAACAAAGGTTTCGAAGTGATTGAGGCGCGGTGGCTGTTTGACGTGCGCCCTGATCAGATTGATGTGGTGATTCACCCGCAGTCGACGATTCACTCGATGGTGGAGTTTGTGGATGGGTCGGTGCTGGCGCAACTGGGGCCAACGGATATGCGCATGCCGATTCAATATGCGCTGACGTATCCGGCGCGCGTGCCGGCGAACGAGATTCAGTTGGATTGGACGAAGCTGAAGCGGCTCGATTTCGAGAAGGCGTCGACGCGGCGCTTCCCGTGCTTGCGACTGGCGCGTGAAGCGATGAAAAAAGGCGGAGCGCTGCCTTGCGCGCTGAATGCCGCGGACGAAGTGGCGGTGGCTGCGTTCCTTGAGCATCGTTTGCCGTTTCTGGGGATTGCCGAAGTGATTGAGCGGGTGCTGGCGCGCACGCCGCGGACCCGTTTTGCGTCGATGGACGATGTGCTGCAAGCGGACGCGGAAGCTAGGCGCATCGCGCAAGAAGAGGTACTCGCGCTCGCGGCCAATCCTGCGCTGGCTTAATCGTTTTCTGCTAGCAATAGAGCTAAAACTACGGGTGGAAATCTAGTTGCGAAGCCAGGCAACTCTTGGCACTCACGCGACTTCCTACATTCTTTCCCCGAGATGTGCCATTTGCATTTCTGCTAGAATCTAATAGACGGAGCACACCGCAAGAAAATGCATATCCTTATGGGCGTTTTAGTTCTGGGAATCATTATCCTCGTTCACGAATGGGGACATTTCATCGTGGCGCGCATGTTTAAGGTGCGCGTGGACGTCTTCTCGATCGGCTTTGGACCGCGGCTGTTTGGCGTGAAGCGCGGCGACACGGATTGGCGGGTGAGCGCGCTGCCCCTGGGTGGGTACGTGCGGATGGCTGGGCAAGACATGAGCGATGTAGACGCTGGCGAGAAGGCGCCTACGGGAGCTCCGGACGAGTTGATGAGCAAGGCGCGGTGGCAGCGGGCGCTGATTTCGTTTGCGGGCCCTGCGGTGAATTTGATTTTCCCGGTGCTGCTGCTGGGCTTTTATTACGCGGCGGTCGGGCTGCCGAGCGACATGTACTTGTCGAAGCAAGTGGTGGTGGCGGGGCTTCCTGCGGATCAGGTGAATAAGCCGGCGGGGCTTGAGGTTGGAGACAAAGTTGTTTCGGTGAATGGAGTACAGAATCCGTCGTGGGAACAAGCGCAGGCGGCGGCGACGTCGGCGACTCCGGGGAGCACGCTGAAGCTGCAAGTTGCGAATAATGGGGCGACGCGCGAAGTGGAAGTTTCGGCGACGAATAATCCATATGACCGCACGTTTGGGTACGCGCCAATTCCGCCGACGATTGGGCAAGTCGCGCTGGGGACTCCTGCCGATCACGCAGGATTGCAGGCGGGCGACACGGTGACGGCCGTCGACGGGCAGAAGATTCAATTTTGGGATCAGTTTGTGGATTTGGTGCGCAACTGTGGTGGGAAGACGCTGCAGCTGGATGTGGATCGCAAGGGACAGCACTTGACTTTGGCGGTGACGCCGAAGCAGGGCGTGACAGAAGGCGCGGAAAAGTATTATCAGGTTGGGATTCAGCGACAATTTTCGCTGGCGTATTTGCATGTTGGGCCGGTTGAGGCGTTCAAGACGGCTACGCTGCAGACGGGCTCGCTGATTACGCAGACGGTGGGCGTGGTTGGCAAGCTGCTGAATGGGCGGATTTCCGTGAAGCAACTGCAGAGCGTGGTGGGCATTTCGCGCACTGCGGGACAGGCTGTGGCGGAAGGCTGGTTCGCGATTCTGACATTCATGGCGCTGATCAGCGTGAACCTGGGCATTTTGAACCTGCTGCCCATACCGATACTGGATGGGGGGCATATTTTGCTGTTGAGTCTGGAAGGACTGCGGCGGCGGGATTTCAGTTTGCGGTTCAAAGAGCGGTTCATTCAGGTGGGACTGGTATTTTTGTTGGTGCTGATCGTCTATGTTATGTACAACGACGTGATGCGCATGCTGCCTACGCATTCTTAGAGAGCAATGTGGCCACCTGAAGGTGGCCGCTACATCTACCTAGTGGCATTCAATTTTCATAAGACTGCTTGTTGGGTTACTCTACCCTTTGGCGTGTGAGCTGATTAGCTCATTGCGACTTAGTTGCCGAGTAAAGGATTCCGCTCCATGTCTGTTTCACCAACGCATCGCGTCTCGTCCGGCGAACGAATTAACACGCCCGAGCCGCCAGGCCATCTGCAGAAAACACTGCGACAGAAAGGAATTCGACTGACGCGGCAGCGTCGCGTGATTCTACAGGTGATGGACACAGCTGAGCAGCATCTGGACGTTGATCAGATACTTTCGCTGGCGCAGAAGATTGATTCTGGGGTGCATCTGGTCACGGTGTATCGGACGATTGATTTGCTGAAGAAGCATGGGCTGATTGATGAGTTGGATCTGCTGCATCTGCGCGGGGATCGGCACTACTACGAGACGCATGGGCCGCGGGATCACATTCATGTGGCGTGCTTGCGCTGTGGGAAGGTGCGGGAGTTTGAGTCGCGCTTGTATGAGCAGTTGAAGGAGCAGATCGCGCGCGATGTGGGGATGCAGGTGACGGTGGCGCGGACGGAAGTAGGCGGGATCTGTAACGATTGTTTGGCGGCGGGGAATACGCATTCGAAAAAATAAAGACAGGTAGAGTCGTGTCGTCGGCGAGATTGGTTGCCGCGATCCCTCCGCTGCGAACTGGCAAACTGCGCCAGTTCTCCGGTCGGGATGACAAAGTTGGGAGTGGTGGTGACCGCAGCGCGTTTTGCTACGTGTCGCGACTTTCAACGGCTAGCTTTGCGCTGCGGAAGCAGCGGAGTTTGCTGAAAAAGGCGTTGGCTTTGTGGATGTCTTTTGCGATTTGAGTTTTTAATTCTTCCGGGCCGCTGAATTTCCTTTCGTCGCGGACTTTTTTCCAGGACTTCACTTCAATCCACTTGGGCGCGAAATTCCCGGAGTAGTCGAGAAGGTGCGTTTCGACGGTGAGTCCGCTGCCGTTAAAGGTTGGGCGCATGCCGACGTTGGTGACGCTGCGATGACTGCTAGTCTCGCCCTCCAGCACGGTTCGGGTGATGTAGACGCCGCGACCGGGGAGCAATTCCTGTTCTGGTTGCAGATTCAGAGTCGGAAATAAGAATTTGCGTCCCGTCCCAGTTCCACTGACCACCGCGCCGGTGAGGGCAAACGGGCGCCCCAACAGACGCCCGGCTTCCGTTACTTTTCCTTCTGCGATTTGTTTGCGAATCAGTGTGCTCGATACTACCTGGCCATCGACAACTACAGGATTGTGCACATCAACTTCGAATCCCAGACGCTTGCCCATTTCACGAAGGAATTTAACGTCGCCAGCTTGACGATATCCGAAGCGAAAGTTATCGCCAACAACCACGGCGCGCACATTTAATTGTTCGACGAGTATGTCGTTCACAAACTCTTCCGGGGAACATTTGGCGAGATCCATGGTAAAGGGCAGCACCACGGCCGCTTCCATGCCAATGGCGCCAAACCATTCCATGCGCTGTTGATTAGTGGAAATGCGCAGCGGCGCCACTTCCGGGCGCAGCACTTTCAGCGGAGGAGGTTCGAAGGTAAGTGCCGTGGCTACCGAGCCGGTCTCTTTAGCCAGATTCATGGTGTATTCCAAGACGCGCTGATGGCCGAGATGAATCCCATCGAAATTGCCGATGGCGATTACACTGCCGCGTTTTGTCGGTGCATATTTCGCGGACCAGTCCGCCCCGGAATAGAAGGCGCTGACGCGGCCCACGGGAACGTGTACGTGCACGGCCAGCGCTTGTGCCGCGCGTTCGACTGCCGGCGATTCAGTCTGCACTTCAATCTGCAATCCGTCGTACGCCAAGTGCACTTGAGGGTATCCAGCTTTGCGCAAACGTTCGTTAGTGGCCTGGTGGGGCAAATCATGGGCGATATGAGTGAACCAGGCGCGTCGCGGCTTCAAGCGATCTACGATGGCCAAAGCTTGTTCCACGGTCTGGTGCATCGGGTGAGGAACGTCGCGCAGTGCATCGAGAATCAAATCGTCGAGATCTTCGAGCAGCGGTACCGAGGATTCCGGCAAGCGGCTGAAGTCGGTCATATAGGCGGCGCGTCCGAAGCGGTATCCCAAGACTTCCATTTCGCCATGAAGTAGCGGCACGGGAATGAAGGGAATGCCCAGCAGCTCAAATGGGCCTTTGACTTCGTGTAACGCCACGCTGGGCACGGTGCTGAGCGTCGGCTTACTGTCAAAGACGTAGGAAAAAACTCGTTTGATGATGCGAAATGTTTCCTGGTTTCCGTAGACTGGCATGGCCGATTTTTGCCGGATGTTGAAGGGGCGCAAATCGTCGAAACCGAGGATGTGATCGGCGTGGCCATGAGTGAGGACGACTGCGTCGAGGCTGTCGAGGCCAACGGCTAAGGCTTGGGTTCGAAAATCCGGAGTGGTATCGATGAGTACGTTGTGTCCGCCGCGAGTCAGAAGGAGGGAAGGACGAAGGCGCTTGTCGTGTGGGTCGCGAGACTCGCAGACGGGGCAATGACAGCCGAGCGTGGGTACGCCCATGGACGTGCCGGAGCCCAAGACGCGGAGGCGAAGGACGTCTTTCGATGAAGCCGGTCCAGTCATGTAGATATTGTAGCCGTGTTCGGTTTGGTTGCAGTAGGTGGCGGAGGATGTTGGCGGAAGGTAATTGCTCGAAACAGCGTACGGGATGAGCCCACACAGCCAGCATCCCTGGCTGTGTTCCGCGTCAGCCCTACGTAGACGTAACCCGTCCAGCCCGAGCGTTCGCTAAGTCCGCCCACTTCTCGTTACCACCGAAAGTCCTACAGCCATTCCTGGCTGTGTGCTTCTTCATGCGCGCCCAGGCCTCAGCCGTCCCACTGTAAGTCTCATCTAAACAGCAACATAAACTCGCTAAAAAATCTCTACAAATTTCTCTTGCAATCGTCTTAGTGGTGTAGTTATGTATAACACTATGCTGCGTCGCTCCCTCAGAGTTCCGCCGCACGCGAGAAATCTTTAAGGAGAATCAACATGAAATTCCTTCGACTAACGTTGCCCGTCGTCGTTCTGCTGTCTCTTTCGACCCTCACCTTCGCCCAGGCCGATACGGAGAAACCTCCCACGGACTCCGAGAAATCTTTCACCCAATTGAAAGCACTCGCCGGTACCTGGGGAGGCCGCGTCACCACTACTCCGCCCATGGAAGAGATGGGAAACATGGCCCAATTGCAGGTCACCCTTCGTGTCACCTCACGCGGCAACGCCCTCGTCCATGAAATGAAAGCCGCTGGAACGGCGGATGATCCCGCCAAATACGACCATCCCGTTACCATGTTTTACTTGGATAATGGCCGCTTGCTGCTTACCCACTATTGCGACGCCGGCAATCGCCCTCGCATGGTTGCCCGCTCCTCGGACGGCAAAACCATCGAATTCGACTTCATCGATCTGTCGGGCGGTACCGAGCACGGTCACATGGATCACGCTGTCTTCACCGTCATCGACGCCAACCATCACACCGAGGACTGGACCTACATGATGCCTGGTGACAAACCAATGCGCGCGCACTTCGACCTGACCCGTGCAAAATAACCGGGCGGCCTCTCTTTTGAGAATGATCAGGAAAACCTAATGGACCGTGAGTGGAATGACAGTCAGCCAATTTATCGCCAGATCCGCGATCGCGTCGTCGCCATGATTCTCGATGATGTCCTCAAGGAAGGCGATCCATTGCCCTCGGTTCGCACCGTCGCCACCGAATATCGCGTCAATCCGCTCACGGTTCTCAAGGCCTATCAACAACTCGTCGACGAACAACTCGTCGAAAGCAAGCGAGGTCGCGGCATGTTCATCAATACTGGCGCGCGCCAATTGTTGTTGCAAAACGAACGCCAGAAATTCCTCGCCGAAGAGTGGCCCAAAGTTTCCGCAACCATTCAGCGTCTCGGTCTCACCCCGCAAGAACTTCTAGACGCGGCCGCAAATCCGCCATCCGCAACTCCCGCACACGAACCTACAAAACAAGAAGAGGAGCCCAACTCATGACCGTCATCGAAGCTCGCGGACTCCGCAAAACCTTCGGCACCACCGTCGCCGTCGACGGCATCAATTTGCACGTCGACGAAGGCCACATTCTCGGTCTCATCGGTCCCAACGGGGCAGGGAAGAGCACCGCGCTCAACGCCATCCTCGGCCTCACTCAATATCAGGGCGAACTCCGCGTTCTTGGCCGCGAACCCTGGACCGAGCGCGAGTTGCTCATGCGCGATGTCTGCTTCATCGCCGATGTAGCCGTTCTCCCCCGCTGGCTACGCGTTTCGCAAGCGCTCGATTATGTCGAAGGAGTGCATTCCCGCTTCGATCGCGCCAAAGCCGAAAGTTTTCTCGCCAAGACCGATATCAAGCCCACCAGCAAAGTCCGCGAATTGTCCAAAGGCATGGTCACCCAGCTTCATCTCGCGCTGGTCATGGCTATCGACGCTCGCTTGCTCGTCCTCGACGAGCCCACCCTCGGCCTCGACATTCTCTATCGCAAACAGTTCTACGATTCGCTGCTCAACGATTACTTCGACCGTAGCCGCACCATCCTCGTCACCACTCACCAGGTTGACGAGCTTCAACACGTCCTCACCGATCTTATGTTCATCAATCGCGGACGCATCGTCCTCGCCTGCACCATGGAAGAGTTCGAATCCCGCTATCTCGAAGTCGCCGTCCTCCCCGATAAACTCGCCGCCGCCCGCGCCCTCAAACCGATTCACGAACGCCAAGTCCTCGGCCGCAGCATTCTTCTTTTCGATGGCGTCGATCGTCAGCAACTCGCCGCGCTCGGCGACGTCCGCACCCCCACCATTGCCGATCTGTTCGTCGCCGTGATGGGCAATCCGGCCTCTCAATCTCAGGCTCACGCGCAAGGAGCAACTCGATGAGTACTCCACCAAACGCCATGCCGCCACAATCTACGCTCCACGCACAGCCACCAGCTCCGCGCGCCATTCCGCCCACTCAGGTTTTCCTCTGGTCCGTTCGCCGCGAACTATGGGAGTACCGCTCCATCTATATCGCCCCGTTAATCGTCGCCGCGCTGATCATCTTTGGATTCCTCATCAGCACCGTTCATCTCCCAAGCAAGATGCGCGCCGCCATGGCCCTCGGCCCGATGCAACAACAAGAGTTCATCGAGAAGCCCTACGATTTCGCCGCGCTCCTCCTGATGGGCACCACATTTCTTGTCGCTATCTTTTATAGCCTCGACGCTCTCTACGGCGAACGCCGCGACCGCAGCATCCTCTTTTGGAAGTCGCTGCCGGTTTCCGACGTCACCACCGTGCTCTCCAAAGCCAGCATCCCCATCGTCGTCCTTCCGCTGCTCACCTTCGTCATCACCTTTGCCACTCAATGGATCATGCTGCTCATCAACAGTGCAGTGCTTATCGCCAACGGTATGAGTGTCGCCCCCCTGTGGAGCCATCTCACGCTGGTCCACACCTTCTTCATGATTTTCTACCACCTGCTGGCTATTCACGGTTTGTGGTATGCACCCATCTACGCCTGGCTGCTCTTGGTCTCCGCATGGGCTCGCCGCGCACCCTTTCTCTGGGCCGCGTTACCGCCGCTCGTCATCGGCGTCCTCGAAAAAATCGCGTTCAATAGCTCCCATTTCGTCTCCCTGCTCGGCTCGAGTGTCGCAGGCCCGGACGAGCCCACCTCCACCGCCGGCCAAATGTCCATGGACGCGCTCACCCAACCCGCTCCTAGCCACTTCCTGCTCAGCCCTCATCTCTGGCTAGGCCTGGCCACCGCCGCAATCTTCCTGGCCATAGCAATCCGCCTCCGCCGCAACCGCGAACCCATCTGAGTACCGCAAGCGTAAAGCATTGTCATCGAGCCTGCCCTGAGCCTCGAAGGAACCGGAAGGCCGCGCCCTCAGCTCGATGCAGCGGACGGGTTGTGGCAAGTTTTCAAAAAGTAATGAGGATTCCTGAGCCTCGCCCTGATCACTCACGGCCCCCAAGAATTTAGGGAACTGAATGCTTGCCTCTAAAATTTGTGCCAAATAATTTAAAATTTCTGCCAACCAAAACGATGTCATCCTGAGGCCCGTTTTTAGGCCGAAGGATCTCAGTATGCCGAGCGCCCAAATCGCAAAGTATTGTCATCCCGACCGGAATTCCGCGCCTTTTGCGGCTTGTAGTGGAGCGACTGTCTGGTTTGTCAAGAGGTAAGCATGGCGAATTCGCTTCGTACTTCTCGTGCTTTGGCATTGAGTCGAACCAAAAGTTTATGTGCCAACGCGATGCGAATGACTTTTTTAGGTTTTCCTGCCGCGGTGAGGCGTTGATGGAAAGCAGCAAAATCGGCATCGTGACGGCCGCACCGCTGCGGCGACCACGT
>Ga0209275_10000922_pt1 | contig 11901 bp, 11 predicted proteins | sample HubBroMetageREF2_FD_188344 | JGI IMG/M metagenome (GOLD analysis project Ga0209275, IMG submission 188344) | Reference soil microbial communities from the Hubbard Brook experimental Forest, New Hampshire, USA - Hubbard Brook CCASE Soil... | ecosystem: Environmental > Terrestrial > Soil >...
GGGTGACGTGCTGTCCGGCCTGGCCGGATCGCTGCTCGCGCAGGGCCTCGACCCGGTGCGCGCCGCCGCCGCCGCCGCGTACCTGCACGGCGTCGCAGCCCGGCTGGCCGCCGACGGCGCGCCGATCGGCTCCGAGGACATCATCACCGCGCTCCCCTCCGCGATCCGCACCGTCGAGACCCCCTAACCCGCCGCCCCCGGAGCACCCCGTTCCATGATCGTGGTGGTGCGGCGAGTGCGGGCGGGTGGGCGGCCGCAGGCCGGTGTGGCGTGGACCACATTAGTTGAGTTGATAAAAGATTGACTTACTCAGCCGAGCCGGTCTATGTTTGAGCTACTCAACTATTGAGTGGCTCGGGCTTTCGCCCGGGAGCACGCGGTGCGACGCAAGCCGAGGAGGTGACATGGGAACGCCATCCGGTACCGATCAGCTCGACTCGGAGATCTTCGAGGCGATGGGCGAGCTGGTCGAGGGAGTGATCGCCAAGGTCGAACAGCTTGGGCAGGCGTTCGGGGTTCCGGGCTTCTGCGTCAAGGCATTGCAGGCGCTAGCGTCCCCCATGGCCATGCGGGACCTTGGCAAGCTGATGCACTGCGATCCCTCATTCGTGACCGCAATCGCTGACCTGCTCGAAAAGCGCGGGCTGGCCCGGCGGGAAGCCAGCACGGTTGACCGCCGGATCAAGAACCTCGTGCTCACAGCGGCCGGACAGGCCCTGCGTGACCAGGTACAGCAGGAGTTCATCGCCCGCATGCCCTGGCGCAACCTCGACGACGAGGAACGCGTCTGCCTGCTGGCGCTGACCCGCAAGATGATCCGCGCCGAAAGCAGCGCGGGTGACGGGAGCACCACTACCCCGCCGAAGACCGGGGGACAGCGCGCGGGGGAGGTGAGCGAGACCCTAGTCACCGCGCAGCCGGGCGGCTGACAGGTTAGCCGCGAACCATGCGGCCAGCGGAGCCGCCGCCGGACATAGACCGACGGCACATGCCTGGCTGAAGCCTTCCCTCAAACCACAAAACCCGAACGTCCCGCCGCGCCGCGCCGGGACGCCAGCCAACCGCGCTCTTCAGCAAGGAGACTGTCATGTCCACCGCACAGCCCGATACCGGCAGCCGGGCGGCGCCTGGTGTCGTTGCCGGCCGCGATGGCCAGGCTACCGGCGGGAATCGCCGCCTTGGCCTGGCTCTTGTCGTCATCGCCACCGCGCAGCTCATGGTGGTGCTCGACGCTACGATCGTGAATGTCGCGCTGCCGCACATCCAGACCGCGCTCGGTTTCTCCGGCGACGGCCTTGAGTGGGTGGTGAACGCCTACGCGCTGACCTTCGGCGGCCTGCTGCTTCTCGGCGGCCGGGCCGGCGACATCCTCGGCCGGCGCCGGGTCTTCATCGCTGGGATCATCCTGTTCTCCGTGGCCTCGCTGCTCGGCGGGTTCGCCACCTCACAGGCGTGGCTGCTGTCCGCCCGCGCGCTGCAGGGGGTCGGCGGCGCGATCGTGGCGCCGACCGCACTGTCGCTGGTTACGACCAACTTCCCGGAAGGGTCGGAGCGCAACCGGGCCATGGGCGTCTACGCCGCCATGTCCATCGGCGGTGCCGCGGTTGGCCTGCTGGCCGGCGGCATCCTGACCACGTTCGTGTCCTGGCGCTGGGTGCTGTTCGTCAACGTCCCGATCGGGATCGTCGTCGCGCTGCTGGCCCCGCGGGCGCTGACCGAGTCCGAGCGCCGCCCGGGCCGGTTCGACCTGCCGGGCGCGATCACGAGCACGCTCGGCCTGGTGGCGCTGGTCTACGGCCTGACCGAAGCGGCCACCACCCCGAACGGCGTCTCGCACTGGGGCGACACCAAGGTGCTGGCCTCGCTGACCGCGGCCGTGGTGCTGCTGGCCGCGTTCCTCGTCATCGAGATGCGCAGCAAGTACGCGCTGATGCCGCTGCGCATTTTCCGTAACCGGGACCGCTCAGCCGCCAACCTGGTGCTGCTCTGCGTGGGCACGGCCATGTTCGGGATGTTCTTCTTCCTGACCCTGTTCGTGCAGCACGTGTGGGGGTACAGCGCGCTGCGGACCGGCGTCTCCTACCTGCCGATGGTCGGGATGATCATGGCCATGGCGGGCCTGTCCACGCAGCTGGTGCCGCGGATCGGGGCTCGGCCGCTGCTGATCGCCGCGTCGGTGATCTCGGCGGGCGGGATGCTCTGGCTGTCGCGGATCAACGAGCACAGCACGTACGTGAACGGCCTGCTTGGCCCCATGCTGGTCACCGCAGCGGGCCTGGGCCTGATCTTCATGCCGGCCACCCTGGTGGCGCTGTCCAAGGTCGCTGAGCGGGACGCGGGCCTGGCGTCCAGCCTGCCGAACGTGGGCCAGCAGGTCGGCGGCGCGATCGGGCTCGCGATCCTGGGCACCGTAGCCTGGACCGTGGTCTCGAACACGGCGAGGCACGCCGCCACCGTGGCCCAGTCGGCCGCCGCGGCCGCTGCCAAGGCCGGCCACCCGCTGCACGTGACGGCGGCGCAGGCGAAGGCGGCGCAGGTCTCGATCTACGACCACGCGCTGTCGGTCGGGTTCTCCCGCGGCTTCGAGGTGTCGGCCGGCATCATGGTGGTGGCCCTCATCGTGATCCTCATCATGGTCCGGGTCACTCGCGAGGACCTGGCCGGCGTCCAGCCGATGCCGGTTTAGAGCCGGAACGTTACGCAAGCGGCCGGGCCGGGCAGCCAAACACCGCTGCCGGCCCGGCCGCTGTCATGCGGTGAGCGCGGCGGACGGATCGCCGGGCGGGTCCGAGGACTGCCTGACGACGTCGTCCAGCGGGATCGCGAGCGCCTCGGCCAGCGCGGCAACGGTGAAGAAGGCGGGCGTGGCGATCCGGCCGGTCTCAATCTTGCGCAACGTTTCGATGGGCACGCCGGATGCGGCGGCGACCTCGACCATGCTGCGCGGCCCGCGCGCCTCACGCAGCATCCTGCCGAGCCGCTCGCCACGCGCCCGCTCCTGCGGGCTCAACGGCGGCCGTACCATGCCGTCATTATAATACCGGTATAGTTATACCGGGAACGGCCACACGTGGCTGTGGGAGTCGATCTGCCCGTCGGTGGGCTGAGCGTTCAGGAGGTGCCGCGTGGTGGAGATCAAGACGCCCGGTGAGATCGACGCGATCGGCGCCGCCGGGCAGGTGGTGGCGCGGGTCCTGGCGGCGGCGCGGACCATCGCGACCCCGGGCACGCGCCCGGCCGAACTGGACGAGGCCGCCCGCGGCGTGCTGGCCGGCGCGGGAGCCTTCTCGCCGTTCCTGGGCTACCAGCCCAAGTCCGCGCCGGTGCCTTACCCCGCCGCGATCTGCGTTTCCGTCAACGACGCCGCGCAGCACGGCATCCCCGGCCGCCGCAAGCTGCGCGAGGGCGACCTGGTCAGCGTCGACGCGGGGGCCGTGCTGGATGGGTGGACGGCCGACGCCGCGTTCTCGTTCACGATCGGTCCGCCGCGCCCCGCCGACGCCCGGCTGATCGACGTCACCGAGGACGCGCTGCGCGCGGGCATCGCCGCCGCGGTCCCCGGCGCGCGGATCGGGGACATCTCGGCGGCCATCGGCGCCGTCGGCCGCGCCGCGAGCTACGGGATCTGCCCGCACTTCGGCGGGCACGGCGTGGGCCGTGCCATGCACGAAGATCCGCACATCCCCAACGAGGGAACCGCCGGGCGCGGCCACCCGCTGGTGCCCGGCATGGTCATCGCCATCGAGCCGTGGTTCATGGCGGGCGGCAGCGACGTCTGCCGGATCGACCTCGACGGCTGGACCGTGCGCAGCGCCGACGGCAGCCGGGCCGCGCACGTGGAGCACACGATCGCGGTCACCGCGGACGGCCCGCGCATCCTGACCGCCAAAGCACCGGGGGGCGTGGCGTAAAAGGCTCTATTCTTCGGCCCGGCCGCCGAGGTGACGGGCCAGGAACCGTTCGGCAGCGGCGTAGAACTTCAGCCGGTTCTCGGGCTTGGCAAACCCGTGCCCCTCGTCCGGGAACAGCAGGTACTCGTAGTCGATCCCGGCATCCTTGAGCGCGGCCACGATCTGCTCCGACTCGGCCTGCTTGACCCGCGGGTCGTTCGCTCCCTGGGCGATGAGCAGCGGAATCCTGATGTCGCTCACCCGGGACAGCGGGGACCGCGACCAGAGAAAGTCGGCGTCGGTCTCCGGGTCGCCGACCCTGCGGTGGAACTGGGCGATCATCGGGGCCCAGTACGGCGGGATCGTCTCGATCAGCGTCTTCAGGTTGGACGGGCCGACGATGTCCACCGCGCAGCAGTACAGCTCCGGCGTGAACGTCGCGCCGGCCAGCGCCGCGTAACCGCCGTAAGAACCGCCGTAGATGGCCACCCGCTTGGGGTCGGCCCAGCCCTGGCCGGTGACGAACGCGACGGCGTCGGTCAGGTCGTCCTGCATCCGGCCGCCCCACTCGCGGTCGCCGGCGTTGACGAACGCCTTGCCGTAGCCGGTGGAGCCGCGGTAGTTGACCTGCACGCAGAGGTAACCGCGGTTGGCCAGCCACTGCGCCTCGGGATTGAAGCCCCAGGTGTCCCTGGCCCACGGGCCGCCGTGCACGTCGATCACGGTCGGCAGGCCGGAGCGGTCAGCGCCGGGCGGGAACGTGGCGTAGCCGTGCACGGTGAGGCCGTCGCGGGCCGTGAACGAGAACGGCTCCATCGAGGCGAGCTCGTACTGTGCCAGCGCGGGCCGGTTCTCGAACAGGAAGCGCCCGGCTTTGCTGGCCCGGTCGTAGGTGTAGTAAGGGATCGGGCCGGAGTCGTTGGTGAACGCCACGAGCCACGTCGTGTCGGCGTCGTCGGCGCCGGTGAACACGGGATCTCCCGGGTGCAGCGCACGGATCGCGGTCACGTCGTCGGCGACCGATGCGTCCAGAACGAGGTACTCGGACCGGTCCTTGGTGAAGGTCACGATCTGCGGCTGTCTGGTGTCCGGCTGGATCCTGACGTCGCTCACGTCGGCCTCGGGGTCGGCGGCCAGCACCTCCTCCGCGCCTGTCGTCACGTCGATCCGGACCAGCCTGCCGGTGTTCGCGCCGACCGAGCTGACGCCGAGCAACGAGCCGCCGTCCTCGCTGAACGCGATGGGGTCGCTGGTCAGCGCGTCGTCGGCCGGAACGGTCAGCAGCGGCCGCCAGTCCGCTTCGGCGCTGTCCCGCACCATCAGCACGAGGCTCCCGTCCGGCTGCGGCGCGATCGTCGCCTTGACCGCAAGCTGAGCGTCGGCGAGAAAGCCGATGAAGCCGGGGTTCTCGACCACCTTGGTCAGCTCGCCGGTGACCAGGTCGAGCCGGTAGACGTCGTGCAGTTCGGGGTTGTCGCGGTTCAGCGCGACCAGCAGTTCGGTCGGGAACTTCCGCTCCATGGCGACCACCCGCGCCTGCACGCCGTCGAACGGGGTGAGGTCGCGGCGGTCCATGGTCTCGAGGTCGACGTCGTGCAGCCGCCAGTTCTCGTCGCCGCCGGTGTCCTGCAGATACAGCAGGTGCCGGCCGTCGTGGGCCCACGCAAACATGCGGATACCGCGGTCCCGGTCGTCGGTGACCACCCGCGCCGCCGACCAGTCCACCCCCAAGCCGGCGGTCGCCGGGGCGACCCAGACGTTGAGGACCCCCTCGTGCGGTGCTATCCACGCCAGCCGGGTGCCATCGGGGGAGATAGCGGGGCTAACCCGCTCAGGGTTGCCGAAGAGTACTTCCCGCGGAATCAGTTCGAACATGAAGTCACAGTATTGCCTCGGGGGGACGACCCTGTGCTGTCCCCGGGGGGACGACCCCCCCAGACCCCCCGCGTGCCATCGGCTCGGACCGGCCTCCGGCCGGCCGTCGCGGCTGCCCCGGCTATCGCCGCCCCACCTGCGCGCCATTTCAAGCCCACGTCCCGCCCACCTCGCTTCCGGCTCGGCATAACCTCTGCCGCGGGCTGGCAGACTGTGGGGTCATGGACGGTCACCCCGAGGCGCTCATCGAGCTGGGCGCGATCAAGGACAACGTCTCCGCCCTCGCCAGGCACGTTGGCGGGGCGCAGGTGATGGCGGTGGTCAAGTCCGATGGCTACGGCCACGGCATGATCCCGGCGGCCACCGCAGCCGTTGACGGCGGAGCGAGCTGGCTCGGCGTCGTGCACGTGGGCGACGCGGTGGCACTGCGGCAAGCCGGGCTGACCGTGCCGGTGCTGTGCCTGCTCGCAGCGCCCGGCGCGCCGCACGAGGACGCCATCCGTCACGACGTGGACCTGTCCGCGGGCTCGGTTGACCTGGTCACGCAGATAGCGGCCGCGGCTTCGCGGGTCGGCAAGCCCGCCCGGCTGCATCTCAAGGCGGACACGGGGATGTCGCGGGGCGGCGCGACCGCCGCCGACTGGCCGGGTCTGGTGGCCGCCGGGCTGGCCGCCGAGGCCGCGGGTGACGTCCGCATCGTGGGGCTCTGGTCGCACTTTGCCTGCGCCGACATCCCGGGGCATCCGTCGATCGCCACCCAGCTCGAGGCGTTCCGCGACGCGGTCTCGGTGGCGGAACGCGCCGGGGTCAGGCCCGAGGTGCGGCACCTCGCGAACACCCCGGCCACGCTGACCCTGCCAGAAGCCCGCTTTGACCTGGTGCGGCCGGGGGGCGGGGTCTTCGGCCTTTCCACGCTTCCAGGCGGGTGGCTACCGCCCTGGCTGCGCCCCGCGATGACGGTCAGGGCGCGGCTCGTGCAGACCAAGCGCGTCCCGGCCGGCGCCGGCGTGTCCTACGGGCACCGCTACGTCACGGCCCGCGAGGCCACGCTCGGGCTGGTTCCGCTCGGGTACGCGGAGGGGGTTCCGCGGGCCGCCACGAACACGGCGCAGGTGCACGTCCGGGGGCGCCGGTGGACGATATCCGGCACGGTCTGCATGAACCAGTTCATCGTCGACTTCGGTGACGAGGCCGTGACAGCTGGTGACGAGGTCGTGCTGTTCGGGCCCGGCGACTCCGGCGAGCCGACCGCGCAGGAGTGGGCCGATGCGCTCGACACCCTGTCCTACGAGATCGCGGTGAGATTCGCCGGCCGCCTCCCCAAAAGCTACCCTGGAGTAACACAGAGCATGGATCCGGCTCAGGCCCTCGTGCCCGGTGCATCCCCTGCGCCCGGCACCGCGGCCGTTGCCGGATCCGCGGGGGCGCCCGGCGCTTCCCGGGCACCCCTGGAGAACTAGTTGACGAATTGGCGGCGGATCACCGGCCTCGCCGGGCTGGCCGCGGGCGCGGTGGTGGCGGCGGGGGCCGGAGCTGTCATCGCGGCCGAGAAGGTCGCCGTGGGGCGGCTGCGGCTGCGGCCCGATCCCGAAGCGGACGAGCCGTTCGGCCAGTTGCACGGCAGGCCCGTGACCGTGCTCGCGGACGACGGCGTGCCGCTGCACGCCGAGATCAACGGGCCGGACGACGCCCCGATCACGATCATCTTCAGCCACGGCTATGCGCTGAGCCAGAACGTATGGCACTACCAGCGCCGGGATCTGGCCGGGTCGGCCAGGTGCGTGTTCTGGGATCAGCGGGGCCACGGCCAGTCCGGTGAGTGCAGCCAGGAGAGCTGCACGATTGCCCAGCTCGGCGACGACCTGCACGCGGTGCTGCGGGCGACCGCCCCGGGCGACGCTCCGGTGGTACTCGTTGGGCACTCGATGGGCGGCATGACGATCATGGCGCTCGCCCGTGAGCACCCCGAGCTATTCGGTACCAAGGTGATCGGCGTTGTGCTGATATCGACGCTGGCCGGCGGCATCGACCCCACGATCTGGATTCCGGTTGTGCTGCGCCCGATCGCCCGGCAGACGGCGGCGCCGATGCTGCGCGGCGTCAGCCGCGGCCCGACCGCCAGCCTGGTGGAACGCGGCCGTCAGGCAGCGGGCGACCTGGCGTTCCTCGGCACGCGCTACGTGGCGTTCGGCGATCCATCGGTCAGCCCGGCGGTGGTGGACTTCCTCGAGCGGATCATCCGCGCCACCCCCGTCGGGGTGGTGGCCGCGTTCTACCTGGCGCTGCTGCGCCACGACGAGCGGGCAGCGCTTGCCACGCTCGGCCAGGTGCCGGTGACCGTGGTCGCCGGTGAGAGCGACCGGCTGGTCCCGCTGGCGCAAAGCGAGGAAATGGCCGAGCAGATCCCCGGCGCGGAGCTGGTCCGGGTTCCGGGTGCCGGTCACGCGGTCATCCTGGAGCGGCCCGAGTTCGTGAACCGTGCGATCAGCGACCTGGTCGCGCGCTGCGTGGCGGGCACGCCGCGGCGCGCGAGCACGGCATAGCCGTGGCCGCGCACCTAGCGGTGCTGGCGGATGTCGCCGTTCCCACCGCCGCGGACATGCATGGCCTGGGGCAGCGCCTGGCAGCGCTGCTGCGTCCCGGGGATCTGGTCGTGCTCACCGGGCACCTCGGCGCCGGCAAGACCACGCTCGTGCAGGGGATTGGCCATGGCCTGGGCGTCCGCGGGCCGGTGACCTCGCCCACGTTCGTGATCGCCCGGGTGCACCCGGCGCTCGACGGCACCGGGCCGGCCCTCGTACACGCGGATGCGTACCGGCTTGGCAGCCGGGCCGAGGTCGACGATCTCGACCTGGACGCCGACCTGGACACCTCCGTGACCGTCGTCGAGTGGGGTGAAGGCCTCGTTGAGGGCCTGGCCGACAGCTACCTGGAGATAACGATCACGATGGAGCGGTTGGCCGTCGGCTCCGGTGACGGGGAATCAGGCCCCGAGACACCCGACGAACCTCGCGCGGTCCGGCTCGCGGCTCGCGGCCGGCGCTGGGAGGAGGCGGCCGAATCCGCGCGTCTGGCCCTAGTCGAGGGCGCTGACGTTCTATAGTTCCGTTCTGTCCGGCGGCAGCATCGTTCGCGCCGTCCAGCTGCGCGGTCGCGTCAGCCTGCCGTCATCTTGACGCACGAATACGTTCCGGAGGCGCGCCGTGGCTCAGGGGGTTCCGCCCCGCCGGTCCAGGCAATCGGACGACCAGGGAAGGCATGGCCGTGGCGAGCGGTCCGGTCAGCCGTACCCCGATGTCTTCGACGACCAGGCCGACGAGGATCCGCCGCCCTGGGCCGGGATGGGTATCTATCCCACCGGCCCCGGCGGCCGGGAGCGTCGGCCGCGCCCTGCCGAGGCCGATGACGCCAGGGCTGGCCGGGCAGGGTCGGCGCGCGCCGCATCGGTGCGGGCTGGGTCCACGCCGAGCAACTGGAGCGGGCCGCAGGACGCCGACAAAGACTTGGCGCCCAGTGCAGGGGGAAGCGGAGGTGGGCGGGAGCCCGTCCGCAGGCGGACCCGCAGGGCCGCGGCGGCCAGGGCAAGGAAGGCCCGCCGCGAGATCATCATCGCCGGCCTCGTGGTCGTGGTGGGGGTCGTGGTGGTGCTGGGGGTCCTCGGGAAACTGCCGTTCCAGAGCAAGCCCGCGCCGAACTCCAAGGACAGCGGGCTCGTGACGACGTTCCAGCCCGGCGAGTTCCACTCCGTCCCCAACGCCTGTGGCGTGGTCAGTTCCGCGGCGATCAGCCAGTATCTTCCCGGCAAGGTCGCCCGGGTTTCCCAGGACCTGGGCAGCTCCACTCAGAGCCAGTGCACCTGGACGCTGGACGCGAAGCCCGACTTCCGGGTGCTCTCGGTGACCGACGAGGCGTTCTCGCCGAGCCTGCTGGCCAGTGGAGACGGCAGCGCCACGTTCAGCGCCATCGACGCCTACGGCACTGCGCTGCAGAACCTTCAGCACCCGGCCAAGAAGACCAAGGCCCCGACGGCCCAGATCGGCGCGGCGGTCGGGCTGGGCAGCACCGCATTCACCGCGCTGCAGGTCTTCCATCAGGGCGGCGGCGACATCACGGACGAGGTCACCGTGGTAGTGCGGCTTCACAACGCGCTGGTCATTGTCACGATGCAGGGCGAGGAGCACGGCCACGGCTTCGGTCCGGTTCCGGACGCCACCTTGCGCGCCGGCGCGCTCGCGGCCGCGCATGAGGCGATCGCCGCCTTTCACTGAGCGGTGCGGCCAAACCAAGCCGCCGCGTGACCTACGCTGGTCAACCGTGCTGCTGCTCGCCTTCGATACCGCCACCCCCGCGGTGACGGTCGCCCTGCATGACGGGTCGCGTGTGCTCGCCGCCGACGCCGTGGTGAGTTCTCGCCGGCACGGCGAGCTGCTCGCCGCGATGATCGAGAAGGTGCTCGCCGACGGCGGCGCAGCGCGCACCGACCTGGATGCCGTGGCCGTCGGGACCGGGCCCGGCCCGTATACCGGCCTGCGGGCCGGCCTGGTCACGGCGCGGGTCCTCGGCAGCGCGCTCGGCATTCCGGCCATCGGTGTATGCACCCTTGACGTGATGGCGAGGGCAGCGGCCCCGGCTGCCGCTGGCCGCGAGTTCATCGTCGCCGCTGACGCCCGCCGCAAGGAGGTCTACTGGGCGCGCTACGACCGCCAGGCACGGCGCATCGGCGGCCCGGCGGTCAGCCACCCAGCCGAACTGGTCACGGCAGAGCTCGCCGCGCCGTGCCCGGTCGCGGGAGAGGGACCGGTGCTGTACCCGGAGCTGAGCGCCGACCCGATACCGCCGCGTTACCCCGACGCCGCGCACCTCGCCGAGATCGCGGCGGCGAGCCTGGCGGAGGGGCGCCCCGGCCCGCCTCCTGAGCCGCTGTACCTGCGCCGGCCCGATGCCAGGGTGCCCGGCAAGCCGAAGCGGGTGACGGCATGAAGCGGAATGGGGAGGTTGGCAGGAGCACGCTGCGCACGATGACGCCCGCGGATCTCGACGCCGTGCTGCTGCTCGAGCACGAGCTGTTCGGCGAGGACGCGTGGTCACGGCGGATGCTGGAGGGCGAGCTCGCTGATCAGCCGCGCAGCCGCTACTACCTGGTCGCCGACGACGGTCATGCCATTTCCGGCTACGCCGGGCTCCTGGTGGCCGCGGCCCAGGCCGACGTGCTCACCCTGGCCGTCGCCGCCGACCGGTGGGGTCAGGGAATCGGCTCTGCGTTGCTCGAGGCGCTGCTCACCGAAGCGGCACGGCGGGACTGCACCGAGGTCTTCCTCGAGGTGCGTACGGACAACACCCGTGCGCAGCGGCTGTACCGCAGGTACGGGTTCACCCAGATCGGGATCCGGAAGGGCTACTACCAGCCGTCCGGCGCCGACGCCCTGGTGATGCGGCGCGACCTGAAAGTGGGCATGTGATGGCCGCCCCGCTTGTGCTCGGCATCGAGACATCCTGCGACGAGACCGGCGCCGGGCTGGTCCGCGGGCACGAACTGCTCGCGGACGCGATCGCCTCGAGCGTCGACGAGCACGCCAGGTTCGGCGGCGTGGTGCCCGAGGTGGCAAGCAGGGCGCACCTGGAGGCCATGGTCCCCGCGGTGGACCGGGCGCTGGCCACTGCCGGGGCAAAGCTGGCCGACGTGGACGCGATCGCGGTCACCGCCGGCCCCGGCCTGGCCGGGGCGCTGCTGGTCGGGGTCTGCGCGGCCAAGGCCTACTCGCTCGCGCTCGGCAAGCCGCTCTACGGGGTCAACCACCTCGCCGCGCACATCGCCGTGGACCAGCTCGAGCACGGCGCGCTGCCGGTTCCCGCGGTCGCTCTGCTCGTCTCCGGCGGCCATTCCTCGCTGCTGCTCGTCACCGACCTGCCCGGCGAGATCGTCCCGCTCGGCGCCACCATCGACGACGCGGCGGGCGAGGCCTACGACAAGGTGGCCAGGCTGCTCGGCCTGCCGTTTCCCGGCGGCCCGCCGATCGACGCCGCGGCAAGGGACGGCGATCCCGCCGCCGTTGCCTTCCCCCGCAGCAAGTACCGCGACCACACCTTCGACTTCTCGTTCTCCGGGCTGAAGACCGCGGTGGCGCGCTGGGTCGAG
>Ga0209275_10000923_pt1 | contig 11897 bp, 8 predicted proteins | sample HubBroMetageREF2_FD_188344 | JGI IMG/M metagenome (GOLD analysis project Ga0209275, IMG submission 188344) | Reference soil microbial communities from the Hubbard Brook experimental Forest, New Hampshire, USA - Hubbard Brook CCASE Soil... | ecosystem: Environmental > Terrestrial > Soil >...
GGCGGTCTGATTAACCATTAGGTATCCGGTATATACCCTAAAATTCGCATTTCCCTGCTAGATCTATGAAAACAAAAAGTCTGTTTCGGAGATACCCACGTAAAATAGCACTTTTAAAGGACTTAGCGTAGGCATACCCTGCGATCTCTGTGCCTAAGTCTATGAAAATGGGTCGGAGATTCGAGATACCACTCTAAAATATCCCTTTTAAAGGACTTGTGCGGTTTCCAAGTTGTCAAAGAGCGCAAACCATCGCTGTTATCAAACAGCTAATGTTGTTAGCACTATGTTAGCCGTTTTGGAGGGCTGCGTCAAGTAGATTCTATCGTCGATTCGAGACTTTAGCCTGCCTCGCATTGCACCTGACTCAGCCGGCAACTTGTATGGGACAACGAGCTCAGGCGGGACCACCGGCGGCGGAACTGTTTTTAAACTCGAACAAACCGCCGGCAGTACCTGGACAGAAAGCGTGCTCTATAGCTTCACGGGCAACGCGGACGGATTCGACCCCGTTGGCGGACTCGTTCTTGATGCTGCCGGCAACCTTTATGGGACAACGAATTCAGGTGGCATCTACAATTGCTCGGGCCCGCGGGTCCAACCGGGTGCGGAGCTGCATACGAATTGTCGCCTACATCGCGTGTGAGAGCTATCTTTCGCCCCGATGGGGCTTGTCTGGTTCCCACTTTTACCCACGGCTTGCGCCGTGGGCTGCATTCTTACGCCGCTCTGCGGCTAAAAGGGTGGCTTTCACGCATCCGCTCCAATCAGGTCGCGTTTCCCCAAGGAGCGATGCTGGCCACGGCATGCGGACAGGAGTGTCCGCGCCACACAGGTGGCGGGCTTGCTTTCAATCAGGCGGCTTTGTCTGCTTGGTGGGAACCAGTGCAGAGATCCTTCGTTGGGAGTCCTTCGCGAGCGAAGGATTCCACTTCCTCAGGATGACAGGCAACAGGCATCTAAGGAAGGGGCTTCGCTTGCTCAAGGATGACAGCTATCTAATGGATGACCGGCATCTTCTTTCCTAACGACATGCCGGTCAGTGGGTTACAAAATACCACATGCGCTATTCCAAAAAGCATACCCCTGTTATGGTCGGGCCTCTATAATATTGGAAGCTGTTGTAACGAGGCGTTTTAGAGGCATCGCATGTCCCCGCGGATGGCAGTGAAAGTGCAGAAGGAACTGCAAGGTAGTTTGTCCCTGCGGGCGGCGGAGCCTGTGCGGCGCATGAACAGGGATTTTCAAATCCGATTTACAGCCATCCTGCTGGCCTTGTTGACGGCCGCTGCCGTGGTCTACGCCGGTTATAACCTTCAAACCGAGCGCCAATTTCAAGTTCCTGAGGACGGAGTTTGGTGGGTCGAGCATCACGGGCGGCTTACGGCTGACCGAGTCGAGGCCGGCGGACCGGGAACTCGCGCCGGGATTAAGGTGGGTGATCAGCTCACCGCGATTGGCCAACATCCGGTAAATAATACAGCCGCTCGAACCCGCGAGCTTTATCGTGTGGGCGCCTGGTCGAAGGCTACGTATTCCCTGATACGGCAATCGGTCCCAGTGGATGTGGTGCTGATTCCGGTTCCGGCGGAACGGTCTCCGTACAACTGGCTGCGCCTGATTGGGCTGATCTATCTTGGCATTGGGCTGTATGTGTTGCTGCGACGGTGGACCGCACCGGGCTCGACCCAGTTTTATATCTTCTGCCTGGTTTCGTTCATTTTCTACTCGTTCCATTACACGGGGAAATTTAACGGGTTCGATTGGACGATTTACTGGGGCAACGTCGTGGCTGGACTGCTCCAGGCTGCGCTGTTTCTGCATTTCGTGTTGACCTTTCCCGAGCGGCATTGGTTCGTCCGCAGGCACCGATGGGTAATTTTCGGGATTTATGTTCCGGGCTTGTTGCTGTTGAGTGTCCACGTGCTGGCGGTGTCGTTCCTCAAAGCCAGCGAAATGCTGCGCTGGAACCTGGACCGGTTGGAGATGGGTTGCCAGGCGGTGTACTTCATCGCGGCGGCGGGAGTGCTGGTGTACAACTACCGCCGGGCAGGCACGCCGATCCTACGGCAACAGTTGAAGTGGGTGACCAGGGGAACGATCCTGGCGATCACGCCGTTCACGCTATTCTACGTGCTCCCTTATCTGACTGGCGAGCTGCCCACGACGGCGATGAAGGTTTCGGTGTTGTCGCTGGGCATCCTGCCGCTGACTTTTGGTTACGCCATCTTCCGCTACCGGTTGATGGACGTAGACCTGATCTTCAAGCGCGGCATGGTGTACACGCTGGCAGCCGGCGCTATCGCGGGCGCATATTTTGCTGTGGTCGCGGGCGTCGCCGAATTGGTTCACCTGCAGATCCCCAGCTCGGGACCGATCGGCCTGGTCCTTGCCATCGTGGCCACGGCGCTGTTGTTTGATCCGGTACGGAAATGGATTCAAGAGCGCATTGACCAGTTCTTTTATCGGACGGGCTACGATTACCGGAAAACCTTGATCGAATTTGGACGCGAACTGAGTTCGGAAACCGATCTGGACAAGATGCTGAGCGCAGTCGTGGACCGGCTGTCGCGAACGCTGCTGGTCGACCGCATGGCGGTTTTCCTGTCCGACGGGGAAACTTCTGAGCAATTCCTGATCGCGAAGTCTTTCGGAATGACGCAGACTGCGGGTTTGGATTTGAGTTTTCTGGGTACACCGCGGCCGGAGGATGTGGTCGGACATTTGTTCTTCGACAACACGCACCAGGTTCCGCGCGAAACCTTGAATGCGCAGCAGGCCATTGCCAAGCTGGATCTGAATTATTACATTCCCTGCCGCGCCCAGAAGCACATCATCGCGGTGCTTGGCCTGGGCAAGACGGTGGAAGGGGATTTCCTGACCAGCGAAGATGTGGAACTGCTGGAGACGCTGGCGGGCTATTTGGCAATTGCCATACAGAACGCGCGCCTGTACGCCTCGCTGCAGCAGAAAGTTGCGGAATACGAACGCCTGAAAGACTTCAACGAAAACATCGTGGAGTCGATCAACGTGGGCGTGCTCGCGGTGGATCTCGCGGACCGTATCGAGTCCTGGAACTCGCAAATGGAAGTGATGTATGCACTGCCACGGTGGCAGGCTCTGACCCGGCCTCTGGGAGAGGTTTTCCCGGCGGCATTCGTAGAAGAGTTCTACCGGGTGCGGCAGAATCCCGGCATCCACAACTTGTACAAGTTTCGCCTGGGGACGCCGACGGGAGAAAGCCGCGTGGTCAATGTCGCAATCGCGCCTCTGGTTACCAAGGACTTCAGCGTGATTGGCCGGCTCATCATCATGGATGACATCACCGAGCGTATTGAACTGGAAGCGCAGCTTTCGCAGGCAGACAAACTTTCGTCGATCGGGTTGCTGGCTGCGGGGGTTGCACACGAAGTGAATACGCCGCTGGCAGTCATTTCCTCCTACGCGCAGATGCTGTCGAAGCAAGTGCAGGGTGATCCGCAAAAGGCCGGGCTTCTGGAAAAGATAACGCGGCAGACTTTCCGGGCGTCGGAGATTGTCAACAACCTGCTTAATTTTTCCCGCACCAGTGGCACCGAATTCACGGCCATCGATGTGAACAAGATCATCTCGGATACGCTGGCGCTCCTGGAGCATCAGTTCAAGGTCACGAGGATCAAAGTACAGGATGAGCGCAGCCCACAGATCCCTCTGATCAACGGGAATGCAGGGCGGCTGCAGCAGGTGTTTCTGAACCTGTTCCTGAATGCCAAAGACGCAATGAGCAACGGCGGGACGCTGCGCATTGCAACCATGAATGGCGAAAGCGTTAGCGTGATGGTGTCGGATACGGGCACGGGCATTGCACAGGAGCATATCCACCGAATTTACGATCCGTTCTTTACGACCAAGACCGCTCCTCGGGAAGGCCAGTCGCGCGGCACCGGGTTGGGCTTGTCCGTAACTTACGGGATTATTCAGGAGCACGCGGGGAAGATTCGGGTGGAGAGCCGGCATGGCGAAGGCACTACCTTTTACCTCGATTTCCCTTTGACCAGGAAGGCTGTCAATGTCTGAAGCGGCGGTGATCGTGCGGCACAATTCGGGGGAAAGATCGGTGCCGGCGGCAGGCTCAGTGTTGATCATCGACGACGAGGCGGCGATCCGTGAATCACTGGAAACGCTGCTCGAACTAGAAGGCTACGGCGTGGAATCCGCGTCGAGTGGAGATGAGGGTCTGGCGCGCATTGGCGAGCGGAGCTTCGATCTCGTGCTGCTCGACCTGGCGTTGCCGGATCGCAATGGCATGGATCTGTTGTCCGAGATTCACCTTCAGGATCCGGGACTCTCGATCATCATGGTCACCGCTTACGGGACGGTTGAAAATGCGGTGAAGGCCATGCAGGCGGGCGCGGCCAATTTTGTCCAGAAGCCGTGGGATAACGAAAAATTGCTTGCGGATGTGCGTGCAGCGGTTGCCCGCCATCGCGCCGAAGAAGAGAACGTCCAACTCAAACGCGCGCTCAAGCAACGCTACAACTTTGAAAACATCGTGGGCAAGAGCGAGCCCATGCTGAAGATTTTCGACCTGGTAGCGCAGGTCGCGCCGAGCCGATCCACGGTGCTGCTGCAGGGTGAAAGCGGCACCGGGAAGGAACTCATTGCCAAGGCCATTCACCTGAACTCGCCGCGTCGCGAACGTCCTTTTGTTCCAGTCAATACGGGCTCGATGCCGCCTGATCTGCTGGAATCCATTCTGTTCGGGCATGTGAAAGGCGCGTTCACCAGCGCAGTCGCTTCGAAAAAAGGTCTGTTTGAAATTGCCGACCGGGGCACGCTGTTCCTGGACGAAATCGGCACCATGAGCATGGACACGCAAAGCAAGATTCTGCGCGTGCTGCAGGACAAGAAGTTCATGCATCTGGGGGGAGTACACGAACTTCAGGTGGACGTGCGCATCATCGCTGCCACCAATGTGGATCTGAAGCAGCAGGTTCGCGAAGGCAAGTTTCGCGAGGACCTGTTTTATCGGCTGAACGTAATTACCATCGACCTACCTCCGCTACGGCAGCGCAAAGAGGACATCCCGCTACTGGCTGGGTTCTTCCTGAATCGATATTCCGAGGAAAATGAGCGCCCGACACGGCGCATCACTCCGGAAGCTTTGCGTCCGTTGCTGACCTACTCCTGGCCGGGGAACGTGCGCGAACTCGAAAATGTAATCGAGCGCGCCGTGGTGCTATCCGCGGGCGTGGAGGTTGGCCCGGAACTGCTTCCTGACCAGATCGCGGGTCGAGCCACCGCATTTTCCGCGCTGGAACGCCGAACGGACGCATCACTGTTCGACATCATCGAAGATTGCGAGCGGCAGATCATTGTCGAGATGCTGGAGAAGTGCAACTGGAATCAGACCGACGCGGCGGAGCGTTTCCACATTCCTCTTTCCACCTTGAATCAAAAAATCAAACGTCTGAATATCGATATCAAGAAGAAAGTGAAAGAATAGGCTGCCAGCTTTCAGCTCTCGGTTTGTCCCCTTCCCCTCAAATAGTGGTGCTACGAGCATTTCGCTGAAAGCTGACAGCTGATAGCTGAAAGCTTTCTTAGCCTCTGCTATAGTTCGGAGACGCGGCCACACGATTCCCGAATCGCATGGAACTGATCTCTCCTACGGAATTCGCCAGAGATACCCTCCAGACCCTGCAGGATTATTCCCTGCTCGCGGGACAGTCGATCGCCAACCTGTTCCGCTATCCGCGCTATTTCGCCGATATGTTGCAGCAGGCGGATCTGATCGGCGTGGGTTCGCTGCCCATCGTGGTGCTCACAGGATTCTTTACCGGGGCAGTTTTGGCTTTGAACAGTTCTACTACGCTGCAACGATTTGGCTCACTCTCTCTGCTCGGTCAATTGGTTTCGGTTGGCATGGTTCGGGAGTTGGGTCCGGTGTTGACCGGGCTGATGGTGGCTGGTAGGAACTCTTCGGGCATGGCGAGCGAACTGGGCTCGATGGTCGTGACCGAGCAAATCGATGCCATGCGTGCGCTCGGTACCGACCCGGCAAAGAAACTGATAACCCCGCGCGTGGTCTCCACCGTCTTCATGCTCTTTTTCCTGACGATCATCTCGGACCTCCTAGGCATGATAGGAGGGGGCGTGGTTGCCCGCTTGCTACTGGGGATGGACTGGCATCAGTATTGGAGCACCGCCTGGCAGATTCTGACATTCCAAGATGTTTTCATGGGTCTGGTAAAGCCGCTGATATTCGGTTTTATTATCTCCACCGTGGGTTGCTACTATGGAATTTCCGCACGCGGCGGGACCCAGGGCGTGGGCAGGGCAACCACTCAGGCTGTGGTTGCATCTTCGGTCTTTATCCTCCTGGTGGACTTCTTCGTGACCAAGTTATTGATGGCGATTTTCGGTTACCGCTGAATCATGGCCGCGCCTCCTACTGCGATCGAACAGCGCCTATCATCGGAATCGGATGCGGCGACCGATATCGTTGTATTCGACAACGTGTTCATCGCTTTTGACGAGAAGCCGGTGCTCGAAGGAATCTCATTCCGACTGACAAAAGGGGAGACCAAGGCAATCTTCGGCGTCGCCGGTTCCGGAAAGAGTACGATCCTCAAGCTGACACTCGGGTTGTTGAAACCGGATGCTGGACACATTTATGTTCTGGGCGAGGATGTGACGCAGATGCCCGAAGATGCGCTATTCGACCTGCGCCGAAAAATCGGCATGGTCTTCCAGGAGAGCGCGCTCTTCGATTCGCTTACGGTCCGCGAAAATGTAGCCTTCCGGCTGCTCGAAGAGGGAGATATATCCGACGACGAAGTTGAAAAGCGGGTGCGGGAGGCCTTGAGATTCGTTGAGTTGGAGGATACGGTGGACAAGTTTCCCGCAGAACTCTCCGGAGGAATGCGCCGACGCGTTGCCATTGCGCGTGCAATTATTACGCAGCCTGAGATTCTGCTTTATGATTCTCCGACCGGCGGCCTTGATCCTGTCACTTCTACAACCATTGTCCAATTGATTGTGAAACAGCGCGACGTGTACAAAACCAGCTCGCTGCTAGTTACGCATCGCCTGCAAGATGCCTTCATTATGGCGACTCACTACTTCGATCGCAAAGCAAACGAGATGCGACCCTTACCGCCGGGGGCCCGCGGCGAGGTGCCTATGGCATTCCTTATTCTCCGCGACGGCAAGGTCATATTCGATGGTGATGCGCACCAGTTGGCTCAGTCGAAGGATGAGTACATCCGGGAATATATTGCGTAGGGAAGTCGACCTTCGCTTCTTTCATTCCTGGGAGCGAAGCGACGAGGAATCCGGGTATTGCTGCCTTATTGCAAAGAACCTAGATCCCTCGCTTCGCTCGGGATGACAAACACGCGAAGGCACTTCTTAGCTGGCCTTGGCTGCTTTTGCCATGGCCTCGCGGCGTGAGGCCACCTGGCCCTCGACATATTTTAGCCACTCGCGCCCTTGCTTCGTGCTGTTAATCAGTTTTTCTATGTTTGCGAACATTCGCGGATTCTTCATCTTGGTGCGCAGCTCGCCTAGAAATGGCTTTACCTTCGCGAAAATGAAGAACATCTCGCCACTGACGCTGGGATCGAGGAAGAGTTCCTGATTGATGGCCCCCGAAAGTACCAGCGAAGCGCTCATGCTCCAGTATCCCGCCGCCTGGCGCAACCAGTTATTTTCTTGCGTCCCCATAGCAGAACCGACCTTCATGAAATCTTCGGCGCTCTCGGGCCAGAAAGTTACCAGCCACCAGTTACGTGCCTTCCGAATCTCGGCTTCGCGACGAAGATCGTAGAGCTGCAAAATCAGTTCCGCATCGGCAGAAGTGGGCTTCTTAGACATGAAAAACCTCCAAGCAAATTTAGGATGGTGTGACGGGAAAACTGGGTCGCCTTCCCATAGTACGGGATGCGTAAATCCACGAAACGGTGCAGTTTATTAGAAATTCAGCCGGCAAAGGCAGCCCCGCCGGGTTGCCTGAACAGCCAACTACTCAATCGCTGCCGACAGCTGCGGCCTCTACCGGCACCGCTCGTTCATACTCACACTCTTTGTTGGGGCAAGCAATGACCGGACCTGACTTCAAGAACTTCTCCACCAAATATTCACTTCCGCAAGTGGGACACTTCTCCGCAATCGGCTTGTGGGCGGAGGTGAACTTGCACTCGGGATAGTTTCCGCAGCCGTAGAAAGTGTTCCCCTTCCGCGCCCGCTTCTCAACCAACTCACCCTCTTTACAGAGCGGGCACTTCACCCCAATAAAGTTCTGCTTCACATATTTGCACTCGGGATATCCGCTGCAGGTGGTGAACTCGCCGTAGCGACCATGCCGAATCATCATGTTCCGACCGCACTTGGGACAGATTTCATCGAGCGGGATGTCCGGAACCTTTTTGCCCTGATCGAGGCGGCGCGTAGTCTTGCAATCGGGATATCCGGTGCAAGCCATGAATTGACCGAAGCGCCCGCGCTTCAGAACCATCACCCGGCCACAGTTTTCGCAGTACTCTTCCTGGGTTGTCTCCTGCACGTCGGCAGAATCCAAATCCGGCAGGTTTATAGGATTTTCCTTAGTGAAGGTGCAACTGTTGGGATCTTCTTTATCGTAAGAACTGCAAGCGTAGAACGACCCGTGCTTGCCCCACTTGATGACCAGCGGCGAACCGCAGCGCTCGCACTTCTCATCCGTGGGCTTCTCCATCCGCTTGATGTTTTCCATGTGCTTGGCGGCGTAACGGAGATCTTTCTCGAACTTCTTGTAGAAGTCAGCCAGCGCGTCGGTCCATTTTTCTTTGCCCTCTTCGATCTCGTCCAACTCTTCTTCGAGACGCGCGGTGTACTGGACATCGAAGATGTCGGCGAAATTCTCCACCAGCAGATCGGTCACCACCAGGCCGATTTCCGTAGGAGTAAACTTGCCGCCGAGCTTTTGCACATACTGGCGCTCCTGAATCGTGCTGAGAATGGCGGAGTAAGTGGAAGGCCGTCCGATGCCGCGCTCTTCCAGTTCCTTTACCAGCGAAGCTTCGTTGTAGCGCGGAGGAGGCTCGGTAAAATGCTGCTCCGGTTTCAGTGCTTTCAGTGTAAGAACCTGGCCGGGATCCAACGGCGGCAGCTTGTGCTTTAGTTCTTCGTCTTCCTCGTCCTTGCCTTCCTTGGACTCTTCGTAAACCTTGAGGAAACCGTCGAACTTGAGTACCGATCCCGTGACCCGGAACCAGAATGTCTCGGCGCCCGATTTTGCGTCGATGTCCACTGTCGTCTGGTCGAATACCGCTGGCATAATTTGCGAAGCCACGAAACGCTGCCAGATCAGCTTGTAAACTTTGAATTCGTCTTCTTTCAAATACTGCTTGACCTGATCGGGATGACGCAGTACCGAAGTCGGCCGTATGGCTTCGTGAGCAGCTTGCGCCGCCTTTTTCTCTTTGTAGACGTTGGCCGCTTCCGGCAGATATTGATCGCCATACTGAGACTTGATGTACTCGCGGACTTCGGCGAGAGCTTCGTTCGAAACACGTACGGAATCCGTACGCATATAAGTAATGAGGCCGACCAGGCCTTCTTCGCCCAGCTCCACACCTTCGTAGAGGCGCTGCGCGATCATCATAGTGCGCTTGACGCTAAAGCGAAGCTTGCGGGAGGAGTCCTGCTGCAGTTTGCTGGTGGTGAACGGTGGAGTCGCGTTGCGGCGGCGCTCTTTGCGATCGACAGTGCGGACAACCCAATCGGCTTTTTCCAGCGCAGCGCGAATTTTTTCCGCGTCGTCACCGTTCGTGACTTCGATCTTCTCTTCGCCTTTGCCTAAGAAACGTGCGTCGAATGCCGGAGGCTTGGAAAGATTAGCGTCAATCGTCCAATATTCTTTCTTTTCGAACGCCTTGATTTCACGTTCCCGCTCGACGATGAGGCGCAACGCAACCGTCTGCACGCGGCCGGCGGACAGGCCACGCCGAACCTTGTCCCAGAGCAGCGGCGAAACTTGATAGCCTACGAGGCGGTCGAGAACGCGCCGGGCCTGCTGGGCATCCACAAGATTCTGATCGATGTCACGCGGATGCTCGAAAGCTTCACGGACGGCACGCTGCGTGATCTCGTTAAAGGTGACGCGGCGGATGCGCTCAGGTTCATCGCCCTTCTTTTTTTTCTTTTTCTTCTTCCCGTTGGATTCGCCCAATTCTTCCGCCAGGTGAGCAGCGATCGCTTCTCCTTCGCGATCCGGATCGGGCGCGAGATAGATGGTATCCATCCCGAGCGCCAGCTTCTTCAGCTTTGCGACAACTTTCTCTTTACCCGGAATCACCACGTATTCGGTCTCGAAGTCATTCTCGACGTCGACGCCGAGCGTGCTCTTGGGTAGATCCTTCACGTGGCCGAGCGACGCCTCGACGGTGAAGCCCTTACCCAGATATTTCTGGATGGTCTTCGCCTTGGCGGGCGACTCGACAATAACTAAACCTTTGGTCAATGTGTCCTCAGTAGATTATTACGCTTTTTGTGAAACTAGCACGAATGCGGTTGCGGCAACAAGCGGCCGCCCGCGGCTATCAGCTCTCAGTTGTCAGCTCTCAGCTTGTGAAGGAACGAAGCCAGCATACGTTTTACTTCGATGGCCCCTTCAGAAAGTCGCTGATAATCAATGGCCGGCAAGAGCTCCAGATCACGAGCGAGCAGGAGATGGTACTCAAGTTCACTGGCCGAGCCCATCGCAATCTGCAGGAAGCGCGCAAATTCGCAATCACCCTTTCGACAGGATCCTTCGGCAATGTTCGCTCCGATAGAAGCAGCCGACCGTCGCATCTGACTCGTTAATCCATATATTTCGTCGCGCGGAAAACATTTGCTCGACTTGTATACATCGAGCGTAAGAACGTGAGCCTTCTCCCAAACCTTCAGGTTCATAAAAACTCTACACAAGATTCTCCTGTTTGGCTGAGAGCTGACAGCTGATGGCTGATGGCTCAGAAGCTCTTTACAAAATTCTTTCCTGGCAGCTGCTTCACCTTGCCCGCTAACTCCAATTCGAACAGAGCGGCGAATATCTCGGAGGACGACAGCGCCGGCTCCAGCCTTTCCACAATTTCATCGATGTGGGTGGATTCGTCCGCCTTGAGAAGTGCGAAAATCTTTTTTTCGTGGGGCGACAGCTCAGCTTCCCCGAATAGAGATGCAGTTTGCCCCACCTGCGATTCATTGCCGCCCTCGGGCTGGAGCGTAAGACGTACATCTGCCGGGAGTTCTTCCCAAACATCCTCCCAGGTCGCCACCAGCTTCGCGCCCTGTTTAATCAGGGTATTCGGCGTCCACGATCCTTTGTTGGTGACGTTGCCCGGTACGGCGAAAACCTCGCGGTTCTGCTCCAATGCACACCGAGCGGTGATGCGGGTACCGCTGTATTCAGCGGCCTCCACGACCAAAACTCCCAACGAGATTCCACTGATGATGCGATTGCGGATGGGAAAGTTTTGCGGCGCGGGGAAGGTTCCGATCGGAAATTCCGAGATCAAGGCACCACCCAAAGCGAGAATCTGTTCTGACAATCGCTTGTTCTCCTTCGGATATACCTCATCGACACCCGTGCCCCACACGGCTACTGTTTTTCCCTTGGCTGCAATTGCGCCGCGGTGCCCGGCAGTATCGATGCCCCGTGCCATGCCGCTGAAAATTACCAATCCACGGGCCGCGAGATCGCAGGCCAACCGCTCCGCCATGCCTGATCCGTATGGCGTGGGATGTCGCGTGCCAACCAACGCAATCCCCGGCTGCGAGATCACGGTTTCACTTCCACGCACGTAAAGAATCAGTGGAGGATCGTAGATCTGTTTCAATTGCGTCGGGTAGCCGGGATCATCCAGAGCGACGATTCGCGCGTCGGCGGCAGC
>Ga0209275_10000926_pt1 | contig 11890 bp, 12 predicted proteins | sample HubBroMetageREF2_FD_188344 | JGI IMG/M metagenome (GOLD analysis project Ga0209275, IMG submission 188344) | Reference soil microbial communities from the Hubbard Brook experimental Forest, New Hampshire, USA - Hubbard Brook CCASE Soil... | ecosystem: Environmental > Terrestrial > Soil >...
ACAATAATCTCCGCTGCCGGCGCGGGCGCCGCTGCCGCTACCACGTGCGTACTCGGTTTCTTCAGCCGGATTCGCAGATCGCCCCTGGCGTACTCAAACTCCTCCAGGTTGTGCTCGCTCATGAAGCGCAACAACTCTTCGATCTGCCCGATTTCCGGTTTATCAAACGAACCACTTCCACTGGCTTGCGCCGGCTTTTTCCGTTTCATGCCTTTTTTCAGAGTTCGATAAGATCCCGCTTGACGCGGGTCAACACTTCGCCTTTGTCGGCGTGCACTGCCACTTCATCCTCGATTCGGATGCCCCCGGCGTCTTCGAAATACACGCCCGGTTCGATTGTTACAACATTTCCCGCTTCGAGTCGAACTTGTTGCCCGCGCGCTATCCGCGGTTCCTCATGTACTTCCAAACCCAACCCATGTCCCGTGCTGTGTACGAATTTTTCTTCCAGGCCGGCTTTCTTCAGTACATCCCGCGCTGCAGCGTCCACTTCCCCACAGCTGACGCCTGCCTTGACCGCATTCACCCCGGCTGTCTGCGCTTCCTGTACCGCCGCATACCACTGCCGAACCCGGCTCGAAGCCTTGCCAAGGTATACCGTGCGCGTCATATCGCTGCAGTAATGGGCGAGTATAGCACCCAGGTCAAGCACCACCAACTCATTTTTCCTCAGCCTCTTAGCGGTTGGTCGCGCGTGCGGCAACGCTCCCCGTTTCCCCGAAGCGACGATGCTTTCGAACGATGCGCCGCTGGCTCCCCGCTTCCTCATCTGGTACTCAATCTCCGCCCCAATTTCCATTTCCCGCACGCCCGGCCGCACCATCTTCAACACGCTTTCGAAGACCTCGCCCGCCAGATGGGCTGCCTTGCGCATTGTGGCCAGTTCCTGCGCATCTTTCCTCATCCGCAGCGCTCCCACTATCCCCGGAGCTTCGCTCGTTCGGCAGCGCCCGCGAATCGCTTTCCGGAGCACTGTCATCTGCGCTACCGTCCAATGCTGTGGGTCAAATCCCACTTGCTCAAATCGAGCTTGCTTTAGGAAACTGCCCACCGCAGCGTACAGCCCACCCTTCTGCAATTCGATTTCGACGCCAGATGTCTCTTCCTTGGCCTGCACCGTGAACCGCCCATCTGTGATCAGCGTCGCTCCGTCCTCCGACAAAACCAGCGCTCCGGACTCTCCCGTAAACCCGGTCAGGTAATACCAATTGGGCGCGTGCGTCACCAGCAGGCAGTCGATCTTCCGCTGCTTCAGCTCTCGCCTTATCGCCGCTCGTCGCTTGGAGTAGTCAGTAGCCATAAAAAAATCGAGGAGACTCACGCCTCCTCGATTCCAGTTTACCCGATTTTGTCAGTTCCGCCGGTCTGCTCGTTGCCGGAAACCGCTGATCATCCAGGGATGATTCGCGGCGTCAGGAAGAACAGCAATTCTTGCGAAGACACGGTCGTCTGTGTGCGCTTGAACAGGTGGCCAATCAGCGGCAAGCTACCCACGATTGGTACTTGTGTAATGTCCGTCTGCTGTTGCGTCACGATGATGCCGCCGATGACCACTGTTCCGCCGTCTGCCACCAGCACTTTCGTTTCCGCGGACTGGGTATCCAACGCTGGAATACCCTGCACGCGTGGAATACCGTTGTCGATCTGGGTGTTTTCAACCAGCACGTCCATGAACACGGTGCCTTCGGCGGTGATCTGTGGCGTCACTTCCAGCTTCAGCACCGCGTCAATGTACTGCACCGAAATCGTGTTGTTGATGGTCGTCTGAATCGGAATCTTGGTACCTTGCTTCACCGTCGCCTTTTCGTTGTTCTGCGTAATTACCTTCGGCTTCGAGAGCAATTTGCCGACGCCCTTCGCTTCTGCCGCCGAGATGAACAGGTCGACTGCGAAGTTCGGCGAACGGTGCCCAAGGAAAAGTCCGCTGGTCGGTACGCCTGCGCCCAGGTTCACGTTAAACGGCAAACCCGGAGTCGTGCTGCCTCCGCTGCTGCTCGTCGGTGTTGTCACTAAGGGAGGCTGTGGGATTGACGTACCGGTCGTAATCGGACTCACACCTACGTTCGGGTTTCCGGCGAAGATCGTGCGCCCGCTGGTGGTGGTTCCCGCAAAGCCCCACTGCACGCCGATGTCTTGCGAGAAGGAACGCGACGCCGCAATCACGCGCGCTTCGATCTCCACTTGCTGCGATTTACGGTCCAGTTGCCGGATCAGGTTATCAATCGTCGGAATCGTCGATGGAATATCGCGAATCACCAACTGGTTGGAACGTTCATCCGCCAAAATGTCTCCACGCGCCGAGAGGAATTTCTTCAGCACGTCTTTCAACGAAGAAGCCTTGGCATAGCTCAGAACGCGCGTCACCGTTACGGGTGCAACCGCTTCTGCCTGCGCCTTTTCCAGGTCGCGCTTGGTCTCCGCTTCCTTCTTCAGCGTGTCTCGCGTTGCGACGCGCAACACGTTGCCATTTAGCTGCTTGTCCAAGCCGTTGTTCTGCAGCACGATGTCCAGTGCCTGATCCCATGGCACTTCATCCAGCACGATCGTCAGCGTCCCCTTTACGTTCGGGTCCAGCACCACGTTCAGTCCGCTGATTTCATGAATCAACCGAAAGAAATCCTTCAGGTCCACATCCTTCAGGTTCACCGAAATCGGCTCGCCCGTATATTGCCCGTTCCCCGCCGTTACCACCGGAGGCGACATAGTCTGCGAAGTTGCCAGCGTTGAAGCTGCGCTGCTCGCCTGTTGTACCGCCTGTTGAGCCGCCGCCTGCTGCGCCGGACGTACCGGTTCTTCCTTCATCGAAGCCAACACCGTCGTAGGCTGCGTTAATTCCTTTGGCAATGGGAAACGAGGAGCCGTCAGGTTCGCCGCTTTGCTCGAACGCGCATTGGTAACTGGCGCATTCACCGTGTACGGAATTTCCTTAGGCGTCTTTTCCGTCGACAGCGTCGTCACTGGCTGAATCGCTGTTCCTTCCGCCGGTGTCTGCTCCGATTGCACGTACACCACAATCGTGTCGCCCTCATGAGCGATTTGATACGGCACCGTGGACGTCAGGTCGATCACCACGCGTGCCACGTCCGGACGAAATTGTCCAACGCGAACTCCACGCACCGGTGCCGACACGCCAGGAATCGTCGTCTTCTGCAATCCTACTCGCGCTCCTGCAAAATCCAGCACCAACCGCTCTGGGTTCTGCATCCGTGCTGCATGCACGTCGAGCCGTCCCGCTCCTTCCACGCGAATCGCTGCGCGCTGCGGTTCTTGCGTGATCGCCACGCTCGATATCACCGCAGCACTCACGCTTGCGCCTGCGGATTCCTGCCCACGGACCATTGCCGGGCTACCGCCCAACATCAGACCCGCTACTATCAGGCAGCCACACCGTAAGGCCGGCCGGTTCGTCTTCATTGCTGTTCTCCTGCACTGGAGTAAATTCTCTTATTCACTTGGCGCTCCACGGGCTTTCCAAACGCGTCTTTGCCCAATTCGTGGAACGACACGCTGTCCATCGCAATCTTTTCTACTCGCCCGTCGTACAACTGGTCCCCTTCCCGCAAAAAGTACGTCCTTGCTTGCGGGTTAGTGACCACGGCGATCATTCCATTCGGCGACCGCACAATTCCGTCCAGCCGAAGTGATGCCACTTGCAGTCCGGCTTTTCCTGGAGGCAAATTCTTCGAAGCTTCGGCGTTCGCCTTGTCTCGTCCCACCAGCGATTCAAACGGGTCGCGACGCGCCACTTTTCCCGGTTCGCCATCGCCCGCTGGCGCTGCTGCCTTTGCCGACGTCTTCGTCGCCTTAGGCGTCTTCGGGGCCTTCTTGCCGCTCGACTTTGCGGCTGGCTTCGTTGTCGGTGCCGCTGCAGGAGCAGGCGTGGACTGCGCGAATACCGCGCTTCCCGCACCCGCCAGCAACAGCCCGATTACCAGTGTTATCGATCGATGCATGGCTCGCTCGTTCCTGCTCACGGTTTTTTCCCAGGCGTGCTCGCCGATTTGGCGCCGCCAGTTCCCGGAGCCGTATCAGCCGGCTTCGTGAAAAACGTTGTTACCGTAAAGATTCCTGAGACCGTCGTGCCTGGGCGAATCGCGTACTTCGCGCCCTTGGATTGTCCCGGATCGTCAAACTGCAGGTCGCCCACGTTGATAATTCGCGACAGCCGGCTCAGTCTCGAGAAAAAGTCCAGCATGTTGAAGTACGGTCCATCCGCTTGCGCTTCAAACGGCATTTCGTAGTGGTAGTCCTTCGGCACGATCGGTTGTGACGTCAATCGCCGCAGTTGCACGTTCGACGCACTCGCTGCTCCCTGCACCTGCCGGATAAATTCGTCCACTTCCTTCTCTTCCGGCACGATCGTCTTCAATGTCTCGAGTTGCTTGTTCAGCGCGTCCATCTGCTGTTTCAACTCACCGTAGCGCTGCTTGTATACCTGCAGTTGCGTCACTTCCTGATTCAACTTCGTCCGCACCTGCACGGCCTTGTCATACTCGGATCGTTCTTGCGCTACCGGTGACAGCGGAACATACAGCCCCACTAGTACTAAAATCACCGCGATGGCCACCGCCACCAGCGCTTGCATGATCACCGACATGTCTCGGAAAGGATTAGCCATGATCTGTCATCATCCTTTCTTCGCCGGTGCCGGCGCGCTTGGCGTTGTCGTTGGCGGCGCACTCGCTGGTTTCGTTTGCGGTGCCCCGTTCGGCGTGGGTCCCGATGGCGCGATTTCCGCCGTTATCGAGAAGTTGAAGGTCTGCACGCCGGCATTCTTATCGTCCTGCTTCGCGTCTTTAATCTCGATCTTCTGGAAGTAGCCAGACCGTTTCAGCGCCGTAATGAAGTTCGCCACCGAATTGATCGACGCGGCTGCTCCGTCCATCGTAATTGTCGAACCCTTCTTCGACATCGTGGTCAGCCACAAATTCTCGGCGCGCGACACGGTATTCGCGATCTCATCCAGAAATTCTTGCCCGCCGGTACGATCCCGCTGCAACTGTTCGATCGTGCCCACCCGCTGCTGCAGCACTTGTTTCTGCTTTTCGAACGCTTCCACCTGCAGCTTGATCTGTTCCAGTTCCGTCTTCTGTGCGGTCAGTTGTTTGATCCGGCTGTTCTCTTCATTCAGCTGTGTCTGCCAAGAATGGTAGAAGTAGAAGAGTAAGAGGGCACCCAACACCACGCCCGCTCCGACGAACACCACCGGCATCGCTGCCCCGGTATCCACCGGCCGTCGCGACGTCTTCGGCCTCATTTGTCCCAACAAGTTTATGCGGATCATGGCTAGTCGAAGCTCCTCAGGGCCAATCCCACCGCGACAACCAATCTCGGCGCCAATTCCCGAATCTGGTCTTCACTGTGTCTTCCCGGATTGATCAGCACTTTCCGGAAAGGATTCAATTCTTCCACCGGCATCGCAAACTCTTCCCGCAGCAGGTCCACCAGGCCCGGCACTCGCGCCGTTCCTCCTGCTACCATAATCCGTTGAATGTTTTCCCCGCTCGCCGTCGCCCGGAAAAAGTCGAAGGTCTTTTGAATTTCCAGCGTCAGAATGTCCGAAACGCTGCGCAGTATCTGCCCCTTCTGCTCGTCCGTAACGCTTGGCAGCGTGTCGCCCTTCTTCAGGCGTTCCGCATCGTCAAAGCTCAGGTCCAATTCCTTTTGCAGCGCGTCTGTGTACTGGTTCCCGCCCACGCTGACGTCGCGCGTAAACAGCGGAATTCCGCCGCGCACAATATTGATATTCATCACGCTGGCGCCGATGTTCAGCAACGCCACCGTCTGGCCTGCGTCCGGTTCATAATTCACTTCGAAGCAGTTCTGCAATCCAAACGCGTCGATATCCACCACCACCGGCGTCTTCCCCGCCTGGGCCAGCACGTTGGTGTGGTTCAGAATCTTGTCTTTCTTCACCGCCACCAGCAGCACGTCCATCTGCGAGTCCATCGCTTCCAGCAACTGGTAGCTTAAATTCACGTCCGCAATGTCAAACGGGATGTGTTGGCTGGCTTCCGACGGGATCCGGTCGTACAGCTCTTCTTCCGTCATCAGCGGCAATGGAACTCGCTTCACAATGACCGAGTGGCCTGATACCGAGGTCGCTACGTTCTTGGTCTTTACCTTCTCCACATCGAAGATCTTCGTGATGGCATTAGCCACCTGCGGCGCGTCCATAATCGCGCCATCCACCACCGTGTCCTGCGCCAGGCTTTCCATGCCGAAGCTCACCAGCTCATACCCTGCTTTGCTGGACTTTAGCTCCACGGCTTTGATCGAACTGGAACCGATATCCAGCCCTACCAATTGCCTGCTTTTTTTGCCCCCGATTCCCAACATATCGCGGCCTCTTTCCCTCACGCCTGAGCGAGCCTTAACGGCGTTTTGCCACCGCTTGGCTCATCTTGCGTTCCATCCATCGGTCCAGGATCGTCTTTCTCAGTTTCCAACGATTCCCCAGCTTAAACGCAGGTATTTCGCCCTCTGTGATGTACCGGTACAGAGTGTCCGGGCTAATCCCTAGATACTGGGACGCTTGCCGTACATTCATCACTTCGCGCGATTCGCTCACGAGGAACGTCCACCCTATCTCTCACACGCCAGCTTGCAGACGTGTGCTGCACCATTTGTTCACCCCATCTACATTCCATGGTGCAACCCGTGACTTTGTTATGTCATTGCGCTCCTCCGACCGTCAAGCGATTCCCTTAGGCAGTTGTCCTAAGAATGTCGGCAATCTTAGGCATTTGGCCTGGTATTGTAGGCAGGTCGCGCTGCTAATTGCGTCCTCGGGCCCTTAGGACCACTACTAATTGCGCTTTTTCCCGTAAATCTACCTGTCCCGCGGGACGGTTATCCTTTGTCCGCACACTTCTTCGTCGCTGTGCTTCTTTGCGCCGCACTCCCTCGAATTTTTAGGATCTCGAAAAATTCCCGCTACTATTTGGATAGTTTTTACCTTAAATCCCGAGCTTTTTCCACATTTCTTCCACTCGGCTCTTGGTTTTTTCATCCATCAACATTTCGTCCGGCCAAGGACGCGCGAATCCCTCGCTCGCCCACTTCCGCGTCGCGTCCACGCCCATCTTCGACCCAAAATCTTGCATCCGCGCCGCGTGATCCAGCGTATCTACCGGTCCCAACGTGAACTGAACATCGCGCTCCGGATCGATCGCGCACAACGCTTTCCACACCACTTCCTTGTAGTCGTGCACATTTACGTCGTGATCCACCACCACAATTACCTTCGTGAACATCGCTTGGCCCAGTGACCATATTGCATTCATCACCTTACGTGCATGTCCCGGGTACGACTTCCGTATCGACACAATCATTAAGTTATGCACGATTCCTTCTGCCGGCATCGACACATCCACAATCTCCGCATGCGTCAGTTTCATCAACGGCAGAAACACTCGCTCGATCGCATAGCCCATGTAGAAATCTTCTTGCGGAGGCCGGCCCACCACCGTCGCCAGATAAATCGGCTCTTTTCGATGCGTCACGCACTCCACATGAAACACCGGATACTCGCCTTCCAACGAATAAAATCCAGTGTGATCGCCAAACGGCCCTTCCGTCCGCATCTCTCCCAAATTCACATAGCCTTCCAGAACAATTTCCGCATTCGCCGGAACTTCCAGTTCATTCGTTTCGCACTTCACCATTTCTACCGGCTCTTTGCGCAAAAATCCGCTGAACATCATTTCGTCCAGGTCTGGCGGTATTGGCAGAATTCCGCCCAACGCCGTCGCCGGGTCCGTTCCTATCGCTACGCTAACCGGAATCCGTCCCTCCGGATTCTTCGCTCGCGCTCTGCGAAAATGTTCCGCTCCATGTTTCTGTGTCTGCCAGTGCATTCCCGTCGTCCGCTCGTCGTATACCTGCAGCCGGTACATCCCCACATTCCGCTTCCCGGTCTCCGGATTCTTCGTGAACACCAGTGGGAACGTAATAAATCGCCCGCCGTCCTGCGGCCAGCATTTCAAAATTGGAAAATTAAATAAATTGACGTCGCTTCCCTTCCGCACCACTTCTTTGCACGCGCCATCCTTCACGCTCTTCGGAAAAAATGATCCCAGTTCCGCCAACTTTGGCAACATCTTGATCTTGTCGAAAAATCCTTGCGGCGTTTGCATATCCAGAAATCCCCGAATTCGCGCCGCCACTTCATCCAATTTCTCCACTCCAAACGCCAACTCCATCCGCCGCTCGCTGCCAAACGTATTGATCAGCAACGGGTATCGCGATCCCTTCGGATTCTCAAACAGCAGCGCCACTCCCCCGGGATTCCCCTTCGGCCCCGGTTGCGCCTGCGCCCGCTGCACCACTTCCGAAACTTCCAGCACTGGGTCCACTTCCGCCTTCACCCGCCTCAACTCCCCAGCCTTCTCCAATTCCCGCACAAACTCCCGCAAATCCCTATACGCCACTGCTCTTCCTCCAGATATTCTCTAACCGGCAGGCCGCTACCCGCTCACACTAACACACTCGTCAACTCACCCCACCCCGCGCATACAATCCATATCTTTGGAATGAAACGAACGACTCGCCGAAACACAAACCGCTATTCAACTCTGCGTCGGCGTGCCGTCGGAATCTTCGACCGGCGCTTGGGATAGGATCTTCTCAGCTTCTCGCGCATGGCTTTCGGCCACAACAAGTTTCACGCCTCCGATGGCGTTCGAAATAAACCAATCCATTCTGACCAGGTTGTCGTCATACAGCCAGCATTCGATTCCCGCACTCTCCAATGCGGTTCGATCAACCATCGCTGCTGTAATGTCGCGATATTGGCGCAACACCACCGGCCTACTCGCGTCGCGTATTCCTTCGCTCTCTGCCTCCGCAGTCCCCTCCTCTTCATTCCCCCGATCAAGCAACTCCTGCGCCGCAAGCAAGTCAGACAAACGCACCAGCAATCGAATCCCATCCGACGCTACCCACGACGTGAGGCCTCCCTGACTCGCGGTGTTTTCTCCAAAGAAATGCGCCTCGATCCCCGCCGCCTCAAGGACACTCTTATCTAGACTAGCCTTCATGGTGTCGGTGTAAACTCCCAGCAACACCAGCACATCGCCTTTGCTTGGTCGAAGCACCTCGGCTCTTACCGGCCCGCGCTCACGCCACGTCAAGCCGCGTTTCCCCATTTCATTCTTTAGCGCTTCTCGCGCCCATTCGGTCAGGTCCCATGGCTCCTCGCCCACCCTCTCCAGTTCCCCGTCGCTCATTCCAGAATACAACTTCACCAATCGCTGCCGCTCTTGCTCTGGATCAATTCGTCCCATAGTGGAAGTATCCTGCACTCCTCTGGACACGTACGCCACAAAATCGCGCCCGCATGGTCTACGTCTTCACCACCTGCAAACTCAACTGCTTTTCAAACACCTCGAAGTCGCGATCTCGATGCAATAGCGAGTGGCCTTCTCGCAAACAAAATGTAGCGATCCAGCAGTCAATTGTCTTGCGAACTGTGAACCCCCGTTTTCGCAATTCACGAAAATTCGAGGCAGCCGCGATAGCCAGTTCCACGCTATTCGGACAGAAAATCTCGAACTCAAGCAGTTGCTCTTTTAATTCCTGGAATTGTGATTCGTTTCGCACACCCTGCAATACTTCACAAAGGACGAGATCCAACAATCCGATACTCTCTTTCCCGATCTGGCTGAGCAGCCACTCGGTCTGGTCATTGCGACGGCCGTTTAGATAGTCCACCCACACCGTAGTGTCCACGATCACCATCTTTTATCTCGTCTCTCAACTCCGGCGAGACTGCTCCAGGTTACCTTCCCATTTCACTTTGCCAAAAAAACGCCTCATGCCCTCTTGACGCTTCAAGCGGATCAATAACCGCAAACCTTGCTCCACCGTCTCCTTCTTGGTTTGTGTTTTCGCGCTACGCATCGCCTGCTTCATCAAGGCATCATCAATCTCAATGTTAGTCCGCATATAAACCTCAATGTGTACAATATCACGTTTTATGTGTACCCATGAGCAGGAAAGCCTCGCCTTCCACATTCTCGCTTTATTCCAGTGGCACAGGCATTCCTGCCTGTGCGCGTGCACCCCACAAGCACGCTGTAACTGTAGCCTACTGGCTGTTCCCTCCTGTGCGCCATCCGTAGCGATGGCCCTCAATCAGACCAAGGGTTGAAAGTCTCAATTCCGCTCGCCGCAAAATCCCGTTCGTTCCTCGTCACCAGCGTCATTCCCTTCACCAGCGCCGTCGCTCCCAGAAATCCATCCATCGTTCCCATCGGTCGGCCCTGTGACTCCGCTCTTGCCAGCAATCCGCCCCAAAAGCTCGCAATTTCTTCATCAATCCCGATCACTCGCCCCGCAAATCGTTCCTTCAGTTCCGCTTCTACCCACTCCTCCAGGCGCTTTCGTTTCGCGCCCGCCTGTAAGCGCGCCATCCCGTACTGTAACTCTCCGAATGTGATCGCACTCAGAAACATGCGGTCTTCATCAGCTTCTGCCAGCCATTTCACAACTCCAATATTCGGGTTGGGCTTAGTCCACTCCGACACGACGTTTGTATCCAGCAGAAAATTCACAAGTCGCTCTCCCGCGGCCTATCCTTTTTTCTCCTCACAGCCAATTCGGCACCTCGCAATGGCGATTCCGCAAAAAACTCCGCCAGATTCCCCTTCCGTTTGGCTTTCCGCGCCCATTCCTCCGCTGACACCACCACCACAGCCTCTTCTCCATGCCGCGTAATCCGCTGCGGACCTTCTTTCTCGGCCCGCTCAATCACCTCGCTCAGCTTCGCCTTAGCCTCCGCAACCGTCCATTTCATGAAATCACCTCCAAAATAGTCATTATAGTCATAATGGTCACTAGAGGACAAGGCAACTCAAACGGTTCCCGCGCCCAGGCGCTAATTCCCTCGAACAGCCGTCAGCCTCTCTAAAACTTCTGAACTTTAAAATATTGAACCCTTGTGTTGTGACGGAGTTCGACAAACACGTCCCAGTACCCATGTTTCCGGTAACCCGAATCAGAGTTGAGCGACGAATTAATTGCGAAGCACGCTTTCCTGCGCAATACTTGCGGTTCTACCGTCCGATAATGAACAGCATTTTTATTGCAGTTCTACCCATTTTAGGTTACCTCCTGCCTGTTCCTTTGTTGATTTGGGGTTGGGCGGCGTGGTGGCAATCACGACCTCATTTCGGCTCTCCCTTGTGGAGGTATGTTGCGGTCTTTTCATCCATCACGCTCGCCTCTGTAGTTGGGTTGTCGGTCCTGTTTGTAATCATTTCTCACGTCAGTGGTATGCCTGAGAGCGGAACAAGGTATTCGTTTGCGATGAAGAGTTCCGCTTGGGGAATCGTGGCTTCTACAGTCTCGCTGTTGCTATCGCTGATAGGCAAAGGACCAGTGCGGCTCCCAACGATGGCCCGTACAATCAGCTGTCCGGTCACCCCCTCAGATCGCTGATCACATTGGCCAGCTGAATATTCATTTGCGTCAGGGCTTTTTGCATACGTTGCACACAGGTCGCTGCTCCCGTGACGTGTTGTAGTCGCTGCCGCCAGTAGGTGCGCAGGGTACGAATCTCGGACGGTGGTTGGAATGAGTTGTTCAACAATCCGCAGGTGTGTAACTTCAGCAGCCACTGGCTTTTCCTGCACATCATTTTTGGTGTGCCGCGCGTTGACCAGATAGACCTCGAACCCGCGTTCTTCCAAAATGTTGTACAAGGGAATCCAATACACACCCGCCAACTGCAAAGCCACGGTCTGCACACCGCAGCTCTGCTGCCAGTCGGCTAGGCGATAAAGATCCGCGGTGAAGCACTCGAATCGGCGTACCGGTTGCGAATCACGATCCGGTCTTACGGCTGCGTAATGCGCACCGTTGCCCACATCGATTTCGGCGGCGTGAG
>Ga0209275_10000927_pt1 | contig 11875 bp, 11 predicted proteins | sample HubBroMetageREF2_FD_188344 | JGI IMG/M metagenome (GOLD analysis project Ga0209275, IMG submission 188344) | Reference soil microbial communities from the Hubbard Brook experimental Forest, New Hampshire, USA - Hubbard Brook CCASE Soil... | ecosystem: Environmental > Terrestrial > Soil >...
CGACGCGAACGGCCTTGCCAGCATCCAGCCATCCACTGGAGGATTTCTCGGTGCCTTGGCAATTCTGGGCACAGTCACGGCTGGACCTGCGAGCCTCCCATTTCAGTTGCAATCGCTGTGGCCGATCACGGACTGATGACGGATTGAGGAGGGCGAATAAAAAGAACTTCCGGCCGCGAAGGAAATTTGCGTAGAGGGAATTCATCGGGTTGCCCCTCCACCCAGATCCTTCGCGGCCTGAGGCCATTCAGGATCACTTACCAACAAATCTAAAGCGCAATCAACATTACTTCTTCGTCCACTGGTCCACCCAATCGTTCACCGTCTTGTACCAGAGTTGGCTGTTCTGCGGCTTGAGCACCCAGTGTCCCTCATCTGGGAAGTACAGCATCTTCGACGGCACATTCAGGCGCTGCAAAGTGGTGAAGAGCTGGAATCCCTCAGACACATCCAGCCGGTAGTCGAGCTGGCCGTGGACGACGAGCGTAGGAGTCTTAAAATTCAGTGCCGACAAGTGCGGCGACCATTTTCGATAGAGTTCTCGGTTGTTGTAGAGCGGTCCTTTGAGCTCCCACTCCTCGAACCAAAGCTCCTCGGTAGTGCCCCAATCGGATTCGTTGTTGAACGTCCCATCGTGCGAGACGATGCATTTGAAGCGCTGTGAATGCCCGAGAATCCAGTTGGCCATGTAGCCGCCGAAGCTCGCACCCAAAGCGCACTCGCGGTCCTTGTCAATAAATGGATAGGTGCGTTCGGCATCATCCAGGCCTTTCATCAAATCCTCAAACGGTGCCCCACCCCAATCGCCGTTGATCGCATCGATGAACTTCTGCCCATAGCCCGTCGATCCGTGGAAGTTGACCATCACGACAACGTAGCCGTTAGCCGCGAATAGTTCAGGATTCCAGCGATAGCTCCAGTCATCCCCCCACGCTCCCTGCGGCCCCCCATGAAGGAGGAACTTGACCGGATATTTCTTGTTGGCATCGGAGTTCGGCGGCTTGATAAAGAAGGCCTCGACTTTATCGTTAGCCGCGCCCGTGAACCAGAAAGATTCAAGCGGAGACATTGCCACCCGAGCCAGCACAGCATGATTGAGATCGGTGAGTTGCACTTCGCTTTTTTCCACGCTCGCAGTCTTGCATCCCTCAGGCTTAATCTTCCCACTCGAATCCGTGCAAACCTCTTGAGATTCGAAAACGGTCGGAGCAGAAGAAGCAGCAGCAACGCCACCAGCCTGTGCCAATGTAGCCCGAAAGATTTCGTTCGGGAACCTGACCGACATGCGGGTAAATAAAAGAGTTTTGCCGTCATGCGTTACGGCAAGATCGTCGTTGTGGCCCGACACAATCAATTTGACAGTGTTTTTCGTCAGACGCGCGGTCGTATCATTCCCAGCATCCCCGCCGATGACCGCCGTGTCCAGCGCGATGGAATACACCGGCGAATCGCCCTTATCCTCAGCGACGAAGTAGATTTTCGACGAATCGGGATCCCACGTGTAGGTTCCCACCCAACGGTCGAAACTCTCCGTAAGATTCCGGATGTGTCCGCTGCGCCGGTTGTACAGCATCAACCGGAAGCGGTCGCTCTCGTATCCCGGCCGAACCTGCGCACGATATGCGATGAACTTCCCGTCCGGCGAATAAAGCGGCGACGAATCACTCGCGGGATTGTCCGTGATCTTCTTCGCAGCTCCGCCATTCACGGAAACAATAAACAAATCATTGTTGGTGCTGAGGGCCTCGACTGCATCGTGATTCGAGGTATAGCAAATCTCCTGCCCATCGGGCGAGAAAGCGTAGTCGTCTTGCCCGCCCAAGCTAAATGGCGGAACATCGAAGTCCCCGGGAGTGAGATCGCGGCTCGCGCCGCCCTCAGCCGCAATGATCAGCAGATGATTTCTCTTGCCCTCCTTGTACGCGTTCCAGTGGCGATAAAGCAGACGCGTGAAAATCAGAGCCCTGACCTTCGACTTCTCCGCTTCTTCCACTTTTTTCGCATTGCAAGCTTCGTCCGGGCACTCGGGATAGACATTCGAAATAAAAAGAATGTTCTTCCCATCCGGCGACCAGATCGGGCCATCGGCTTCAGTAGCAATCGAAGTCAGCTTGTGCGTCGCTGTTACCGTTCCCTTGGTGTCATCAAAATCCGCGATCCAGATCTGCGACCCACCTTCTTTCGATGACGAAAACAAAAAACGCTTGCCGTCAGGCGCCCACCGCGGACGGTCCGATTCCTGAACGTGAATGATCTCGCGTGGCTCACCACCCGCCGTCGGCACCACCCACACATGCGGCGTCTTGGTGTTCGCCTCCAGGCTGACGTCGACAGCACTGAACAACACCCATTTCCCGTCGGGCGAGATAATGGGTTCGTTGACACGCTTGAGCGCCATCATGTCTTCGAAGGTGAAGGGATGTTTATTCTGAGCTAAAGCAGGAAGAACCAACGATGCAATCACAATTAAGCCGAACAAACGGCGCATGACCTGCCTCCGTGGGGAACGGGGCCAGTCTAAATCATGCAAGCTTTAGGTGACCGTAACGGACTTTGTTCGTATCAAAAGGTCAATCGTTTGTGCAGACGTCATCCCGAAGCCACGCGCTTCTCAGCGGGGCGCAACCCGCTCCACGCAGTCCAGAATTTCTGCCTCGCTAAGCGTATGATCCGACGCCTTGGCGCGCCGGTAGATGCTCTCCACCACCTCGTCCGATACCGGAATGCCGCGCCGCTCCAGCCAGAACAGCACGTTTGATTTCCCGCTCATCGGGCCGACATCAATGACCTGTTCCAGGCCGAACAGATGCGACGGCACGCCCGAGTAAACGGTGTTCGCCAGTTCGATGTCGTTCTTTTTGTAGGCCTTGATAACTGCGGCGGCATGTACGCCGGTCGCAGTGCGAAACGCATCTTCCCCGACCACGGGATAATTCGCAGGAATCGGCACCCCGGTGGCCCGCGACACCGCCAGGCAATAATCTTTCAGCTTGGTCAGATCCTGATCCGCCCACGGCGGAATACCCATGAGTTTCAGGTTCAACAGCATCTGATCCATCTGCGTGTTGCCGACCCGTTCTCCGATTCCCAGAGCCGTCGCGTGCACGCACTCGGCTCCCGCGACCAGCGCTGCCATGGAGTTGGCAATGGCCAGCCCACGATCGCAATGGCCGTGCCAATCTACGCGAACCTTCTCGCCCGACGGCTTCACCACTTCCTTGATGATGAACTGCACCAGCGCGAACGTGCCTATGGGCGTGGCGTGCCCGGCTGTGTCACAAATGCAAATGGCACGCGCCCCACAGTTGATCGCCGTCGAGTACAGCCGTTTCACCATTTCCGGATCGCAGCGCGTCGTGTCTTCGGTCACGTACATGACGTCGAGGCCGAGCGACACCGCGTACTTCACCGCGCTCTCGGTCGTTTCGAGCAGAAAGTCGTCGGTCCAGTTTTCCGTAAAACGACGAATGGGACTCGATCCAATAAACGTCGCAGCCTCGATCTTCAGCCCGGTGCGCTGCACAATCTCCGCGATCGGACGAATGTCGTTCGGGTGGGTCCGGCACGCGCAGTTGGCGCGAATCTTCATTCTGTGGCCGACGATCTCGCGCGCTAAAGCCTCCACATGCTCGACTGCGCGCGGCCCCGCTCCGGGCAGCCCCAGATCGAGCGAGTTGATGCCTAGAGTTTCCATCAGATGGAGTATCGGAATTTTTTCCTGGATGGAAGGATCGCGCACCGAGGGCGATTGCAAACCGTCGCGCAAAGTTTCATCGTTGAGCAAAACATGCCCCACAGGCCGCAACGAAGCGGGATGAATCCGGTTCCAGTCGTAAATGAGTTCAGAAGATTGCATCGCGTGTAGTCAAAACCCGCCAACCACAAAAGGACATGAAGTGGCACAAAGGAAATCGTTCACTCCACACAGATGACTTCCTTTGTGTACCTTCGTGTCCTCTGTGGTTACTGCCCTTGACCTTCCCCTACTTTTTCGGCGGAACTGTCAACCCAAAAACAGAAATCTGCCCCGGCCCCGCCACATTCAAACCACCCGATTCTTCAGGATTCGGCAAATAAAGTGTCTTGCAATGTTCGCAGCGATAGACTTCGGCATCGCCTCCCCAAGCCTTCTCCACATCCCCGCAAGCCTGCTCCAGCACATCGGTCGTATAGAACCAGCGTTTGAGATGCCCGCCGCAGAACTTGCCTTTCTCATTCTTCTCGTTGCAAGCCCGCTGTCCCGGCTTCTTGATTTTGACCTTGTGCTTGGGGAGTTGCGGAGGAGTCTGTGTCCCAGAGATTACGATTCCGCTAGTGGCCAAAGAATATACCCTCGTCGCTGCGGCCCATGCGCCGCCAGATTCAGCTACGAACTCTTTAATTCTACTCGAAGCCTTTTGCGGGATGCTAGGTCTGCGGGACGGCCGGGAAAAAAGAGGATCTTGTGGCGCGAAGCAACGGCGGAGTCAACCCCGGCCTTGTCCTCCCCCAAGAACTAGAAAGACAAGGCCAGAGCACCCTCGCGAGTAAAACCGCGCCACCGTGAAATACCGTCTTACTTGCCCGAAGCTACCGCCGACGAACCAGACTCGATGCTCGCGATCTTAAGCTGATTGTTTTCGAGCGTTCCGAACACGCGCACATCGAGACCGGCAAATGCGGCGGCCTTCCCCTGGTCGTCCAAGGTGTAAACCGCCTTTCTAGCCGGATCGTAGAACACGTACCGGCCGCCAATCTGGGCGCACTTTTGCGCGCACGTCTGTTTGTCGCGTCCCATGCTTTTCATTTCATTCATCATTTCTGCGTGCGACCCGTTCTTCGCACAAAAGGTGTCGGTGATTTCCCCGGTAAATACCTGCTGACCAGCTTGGTTCACTTGCCCAGCCCAAAGCTGCAAAGCAACCAACCCAGTGGAAAGCAGCAGGGGAATGCGGGTAAAACGGCTTCTCATGATTCATGTCTCCAGGATTAAGATTGAACTGCATCCTAAAGAACTTAAAAGAAATCTGAGCGCCGCTTGTCAGGTGACCGTCAACAGTTTGCATTTTCTTCGAAACAAGTGCCGGTGCCCCACTCTTGTTTTCCTTCGTGTGAGTGCAAATGAGGGGACAGGTTTCCCCGACGTTAGGATGGGCCACCCGCGAATGCGAGCGAGACAGTATCTCGGTGGTCGTTGCCCTGTCAATCCGCAACAGTTTGCGGTCGTAGGCCGACAAAATGACCGCCGTTTACAATGGAGACGTCACACTCGCGCCTAGCACGTCATCGGTGCTGCTGCAGGTGGTCGCTCAAGCCACCAGCACCCCCGCTTTAACCTCTTCGCCGAACCCCTCGACCGTTGGGCAGACAGTGACCTTCACCGGTGCCTGCGGGCAGCGTGGCGTCAGATTCCCGATTTGGGACCCGGCCCGCAGCCAGCCCACTTTTTCCTTGATCTCATCCCTTCAATTACGATAACATAATGACATATAGATTATCTATAAGATAATCTACGATCTTTGACAACCTGACCATGAGCGCAGCTTCCGGGCGGGCGCAGCTTTAACCTGCAGTTCCAAAATGGAACCGCAGCCAGGCCAAAAATGACCGTAACTTCTATGTTTTGAATATTTTGCCTCTAACTACCTTAAGAACCATAGATCTAGGAGGCAAGGAAATTTCCGGTCCTTTGTTTTCTAGATTTTGCGCGGAAGAGAGATTTTTTTTCTGTACATACAACAGCGAGGAGACCGGGAAGTTCAGCGATGTTTGCCCTGCTCGAGAACCTGGCCCACCGCGGTGACGTCGACCTCAACCTTGTCGCTGACATGAAGCAGGAACGTGCTTGGGTTCTTCAGTCCCCATTCAACGTACGGAATGACGATGTGGGTCCGTGCTCTAAGACTGTTCCCTTTCGTTTGCACGGGAAAAGTCATAGTGATTACGTGGTCGCCTCCATGCAATCTGAGAATGCCCTCAACCTGCACACTGGAGTCTCCCTGAATTTCGACCTTGCCCGACATTTTGGTGGGCGTGAAAGTTATCTCGGGGTAGCGTTGGCTTTCGAGGATTTCTGCGTGCATTTTGTGGTCGCGGCCCGAATTTCCGCTGTTTCCGCTGGTACCATCCACGACTACCAGGCCGCTGGCCGCGCCGCTTGATGGATTGAAGTGAATGGTCCCATGCTTGAGCGCGAAAGTTCCGTGCACCGTATGGAGAGTGGCGGCCAGTGTGAACTCGATCCGGGAGTTCGCTGGATCGAGTTCGAGAGTCGTTTCTTGCGCGCGAAGCTTTTCCGCGCACGGGCCAATAGCAAATACCAGCCCGACGCACAGCCAGCGAGCCATGAGGATTCGTGCCTTAGAACCACTCATACCAGGTTCTGGTCCGTCGACGCGATCGTCCACGCAATCAGCGGGGGAAATGGTAGTAGACGTCCTGTTTGGATGGAATGGGCGCCCCGTTCTTGGATGCGGGAGTGAAGCGCCAGTTCTCCAGCGCCGCAAGCACCTTCTGGTCGACAGCAGGTCCAAGGCTTTGAAGCACGACCTTCTGGACAATAGCGCCCGTCTCGTCGATCGTGATTTCGACGATAACATCTCCTGCGATCCCAGCCGCGTCCGATCCAAACGCCGGATCAGGAGAAACGATCGGCAGCGCTGGTCGAATTTCAGGGCCGGTGAAGGTTCCGTACGAGAGCGATCCGTAGAGAGATCCAGCAGCGGGCCCTCCCGGCCGGGCGGTAGCAATCTCATTACCCGCTTCCCGTTTGGCCGCAGGAGGCTCGAGACGGTGCGGGCTTGCAATCTTCGGAGGTCGCCGCAGGGTAAGCGGCTTCGGCTTCTCCTGCGTAACTCCGGAGTCGCCTCCGAAATAAATGCGAGTCAACGAGCTGCCGGATTCGCCTTTCGCCACCGACAGCGGAGCCACAAAGATTGGGGCCGGGCTGTGCAGAAGCCAACCAAGGAAAAGCAAATGTATCGCCAGGGAAATGCTTAACGATGCGGCTCGGCGTTTCGGAGCGGCGGGATGGAGTTGCGAGAACATTGGCCACTGCAGCCTAGGTTCTCTCTATTCTACTCACTCTTTCGCTAAAATGAAGGAGCAATCGCACCGTTGAGATGCCACGCAATTACAATGGTTTGCATCTATGCTGCGGCAGCCTGAATCAACAAAACATTATTATTGGGCTGCTCATGCCCCTGCTTATCATCTATGAACGACCTGAGCCCGAGGAAGCAATTGCGGCACAAGAGGATAAGTTTTGCTTGTGCGGCATTTCTATGTGCTGTCGCTAACTTTGTTCTTCTTTGCCAGCCGGCGTCGGCCCAGACTCCGACGCTCGCACCACCCGCACCATCCACATCATCTTCGTACGGCAGCAGTTCACCCAGCAACTCAGGCCAATCCAGTAGCCCCGCCGGTGCCCTTGGCCAAACGCCCTTTTCCGGTAGCGTTCCTGAAGGCAAAGCGACTCCCGGAGTTTTACCCCTGACATTCAAGGATGCGCTTGACCGCGGATTGAGAAACAATCTCGGGCTCCTGCTTCAGAGTGACACTACTCTGACCGCCCGCGGAGAGAAGTGGAAAGAACTCAGCGAACTGCTTCCTCACGTGGACGCCGCAGTCAGCGAAAGCGCCGAACAAATCGACCTGGCGGCGCTAGGATTTCGCTTCAAGACTCCGGGCATACCCAAAGTCGTGGGCCCCCTAGGAGTTTTTCAGGCTAACACGTACCTTACGCAGTCGCTGTTCGACTATCATTCCATCGAGCGCAATCGCGGCGCTTCGTACAATGTGAAGGCCGCGCAGTACTCTTTGAAAAACGCTCGCGACCTGGTGGTGCTGGCGGTGGGGAACGCATATCTAATCGCGATCGCCGGAGCAGCTCGAGTACAAACTGCGCAAGCCGACCTGCAAACGGCGCAGGCACTGTACGACAAAGCAGTGGACCAGCAGAAGGCAGGGGTGAATCCGGCAATCGATACTCTTCGCGCGCACGTCGAACTGCAGAGTCAGCAACAACAGTTGATCTCGGCCCGCAATGAATATGCGAAACAAAAGCTGACGCTGGGGCGCACGATTGGTTTACCGCTGGGACAGGAGTTTAGTCTTGCAACCGCAGCCCCGTATGAGCCGTTGGCGACTGCGCCACTAGAGGACGATCTGCAGCGCGCGTACGCATCTCGACCGGACTACCTGGCTGCGGCACAGCAGGTGCGGTCCGCGGAAGAATTTCGCCGGGCGGCGACGGCACAGCACTATCCGTCGCTTGATATGGCTGGCAATTACGGAGTCGCGGGGATCCGCCCGGGCAGCTCGCACGGCGTGTTCGAAGTTGGAGCCACATTGAACATCCCGATCTTTGCCGGCGGAAGAATTCATGCAGACGTTTTGGAGGCGGAAGCGTCTCTGCGACAAAGCCAACAGCAATTAGAGAACCTGCGCGGCCAAATCGACTACGAGGTCCGCAGCGCCCGTCTGGACCTCACCTCTGCGGCCGAGCAGGTCGAGGTGGCGCGCAGTTCGGTTGACCTTGCCGGCCAGACGTTGCAGCAAGCGCAAGACCGTTTCGCAGCCGGGGTCACGGATAACTTGGAGGTAGTTCAGGCGCAAGAGTCTCTGGTGTCAGCGAACGAAAGCTACATTTCCAGCCTCTACGCCCACAACTTAGCCAAGATATCCCTCGCGAAGGCGATCGGCGTTGCCGAAGAGGGTGTCAAGCAATACCTCCAGAATCAGAGTAAGGACAAGTAAAAATCATGGCGGAAAATACAGACACGGCGGTGCGAGAAAATCAGCCTCAAGCCCAGCGGCCTGCAAATCAGCCAGCTCCATTGCCCGCGTCTGACAGAGATCTCCGCTGGAAGAGCTTTCGAGCAGGCAATCCCCGATTCCGCGTGTTTCTTATCGTAGGAATCATCGTTTTGCTGGTGGCGGGCTTCTTTTTGTGGCGCTACTTCGACAGCTATGAGGATACGGATGACGCGCAGATCGACGGCCATCTGAACTCGATCAGCGCGCGCGTCTCCGGCCACGTCTTGAAGCTTCTGGTCGATGATAACCAGTATGTGCCCATGGGAACTCCTCTGATCGAGATTGATCCCAAGGACTATCAGGTAGCGGTGGATCGGGCGAAGGCAGATTACGCCGACGCCGTGGCCTTGGCGGAGGCCGCGCGCGTAAATGTGCCCATCACTTCAGTCAACACCAATAGCCAGACCTCGAGCGCGCAAGCGGATGTAGAGAACGCAAACGCCGGAATCGCTGCCGCCCGTCAACAGTTTTCAGCATCCAAAGCGCAATTGGCCGAGGCCGAAGCCAACAATGTGAAGGCGCAGAACGATCTGGTGCGCTACAAACAATTAGTCGATAAGCAGGAAATTTCAGAGCAGCAATATGACCAGGCCGTAGCCGCGGCTCATGCCGGCACCGCCTCGGTGGATGCAGCTCGAGCCTCAGCCTCGGCTGCCGACAACCAGGTGCGGCAGGCGCAAAGCAGGCTGCTGCAGGCGCAAGCGAATCTTCGCGCGGCGGCCACCGGTCCGCAGCAAGTCGAAAACTTCCGATCGCGTGCGCAATCTGCTCAGGCGCAGGCTGATCTCAAAAAAGCCGCGCTGGAGCAGGCTGAATTGAACCTGCAGTACACGGTCATCGTGGCACCCGTGAATGGAGTGGTAACCAACCGCACAGTAGAAGTCGGACAGAATGTCTCAATCGGCCAGGAGTTGATGAAGGTAATCAACCTCGACGATATCTGGGTGACGGCGAACTTCAAGGAGACCCAACTCAAGCGCATGCAAGTCGACCAAAGGGCCACGATCCACGTGGACACGAATGGCAAGGACTACAAAGGGCACGTCCAGAGTATTGCGGGAGCGAGCGGCGCCATCACCAGCCTGCTGCCGCCCGAGAATGCGACTGGCAACTACGTCAAGGTTGTGCAGCGCATCCCGGTGAAGATCACCTTCGATCCCGGTGAAACCAGGGAACACGTTCTGCGTCCGGGAATGTCGGTTGAGCCCAAAGTCTGGGTAAAATGAGCGTCAGAGGGAGTCGATGTATCGAATCATTACGGTCGAACGCGAATATGGAAGTGGAGGCGGCGAGATTGCCTGCGAGCTGGCCAAGCGGCTCGGCTGGAAAGCCTGGGATCACGCTTTGACAGAAGAAATCGCGAAGGTCGCCAACGTGGAGTGTTCGACCGTCGAGCGTTGCGAGGAGCGCGTCGACGGCACGTTTCAACGCCTGGTCAAAGTTTTCTTGCGCGGCAGCCACGAACGCAGCATACCGCTGTCTGGCGCGGAGCCATTTGACACCGACCGCTTCGTATCCGTGGGAGAACAGGTCATGGCAAAAGTCGCCGAGGGTGGCAATTGCGTCATCGTAGGCCGGGGCGCGCCATACTTTCTGCGCCAGCGTGCAGACGCCTTCCACGTTTTTCTGTATGCGCCATTCGCGGAGAAGCTCAGCCGGTTGCTGAAGCTGGGCAAGAGCGAGAGAGAGGCAAGAGAATTGTTGGAGACGATAGACGGTGATCGAATCACATTTGTGAAGCGCTATTTCGATGCCGACTGGCCGACGCGTTGCCTCTATCACATGATGATCAATACCGCTGTCGGCAACGAGAGCGTTATCTCCACGATTCTGACGACCATGCACGAATTGGAACGAGCACCGGCAAACGCTTAACCGAAAAGATATGCCCGGCGCCAACACTTCGAAATGGGTGCAGCCCACCTCGCTCGCGCCCCTGATTGTCTGGCGGGCCAGCGATGCCGGTAAAGACTTGAACGGAGCGGTCATCCCGGTTTACGGTCGCGGGCTCTGAAACCGGTCGGTTTCCTTTGGGAACCTTAGTAACCCACACCGTTGCACCTTTTTTGATGCAATTTAACATTCCTGCAATATTCTCGAACTATCATGGGGAGAGTAGGACGTTCGATTGAGGAGTGGCAGGTGGCATCGCCCCGACTTTCACGTTTCGCGCTTCCGCTGCAGGTAGCCGCAGTCTGCTACCGGCGGCAAGAGGATTCGATCGAGTTCCTGCTGGTCAATACGAACGGCGGCGGCAAATGGACTTTTCCGAAAGGCGCTCCTGAGCCTGCGATGTCGCACAGTCAGGCCGCGGAGCGCGAAGCCTGGGAAGAAGCCGGAGTTCGCGGTCACATCGAACCGCGGCACTTTCATCTTTATCTGCACTCCAAGGGTGTCTTCTGGAAACCTCCGGGCGTACGCGAATTCGTGATCAAGGCTTTCCTGATGGAAGTCGATCTGATCGAGGGATCCCACGAACCCGAGCGCAATCCTACTTGGTTCAGCCCCGACGACGCCAGAAAGATTCTGGCCAAGGGCCGGGAAGTGAAGTACGCCAGAGAAATGCAGGCAGTCATCGACCGGGCCGTCGAGCATCTGGGTGCGGCGAAGGCTGCGACCGCGCAATAGCGTCGTTCTGCCCTTACACCCCAACGGTTCTGGAACCTTTCGTCGTCAAGCGGAGTCTACACGCGGTAGGTCGCCAGATATGACTGTGAATCGCCTGCTATTGTTTGCGCTTACCAGCGCATCGGTAGCGTTCGCTTGTAGCGATCCGAGACTGGAGACCGCCATAATCGGAGGCGACGTAATCCAAGCCTCTGTCTATCGGAAACCTGGAAAACCCCGAAAGCTCGCCCAAGTGGAGCTTTACTACGGCAACAAACTCGCATGGACCGGCACGCCGGACAAGAACGGTATGTTCACGATAAATCACCTCCAACATGGTAGATATAGGCTCTCGATTGCAGGATGGGGCAGCGCAGTCGTTGAGCTAGACCCGAAGCTTGACGAACTTTCAAACGGTCAACGTCCGTCTTATAATCTGCAGTTGTTCGATGATGCCTGTGTGGGTGTCACT
>Ga0209275_10000929_pt1 | contig 11863 bp, 10 predicted proteins | sample HubBroMetageREF2_FD_188344 | JGI IMG/M metagenome (GOLD analysis project Ga0209275, IMG submission 188344) | Reference soil microbial communities from the Hubbard Brook experimental Forest, New Hampshire, USA - Hubbard Brook CCASE Soil... | ecosystem: Environmental > Terrestrial > Soil >...
GGGAATGCTGATGGCTGCGAAGGCCCTGCTTGATCGCAATCCCAATCCCACACGCGCCGACGTGGTCGACGCGATTTGCGGCAATATCTGCCGTTGCACCGGTTACGAGCCGATCATCGAAGCGGTGCTTGATGCAGCGCACGGCGACGCGCGTCATCGCGCCTGAAGGACGACACCATGCTTGAATTTCGCAAAGATATCTTCGCTGACGAGCGCGACGACAATCTAATCGAGGTCGGGCAGCCGACGGCGCGCCAGGACATTTTAGGCCACGTCACTGGTACCTCGCCCTATTACGACGATCACCGTTTCGGCAATCTTCTGCATCTGAAGATACTCCGGAGCCCGCACGCACACGCCCGCATTCGCTCCATCGACGATTCAGCCGCGGCGCGCGCGCCTGGCGTGAAACGGATCATTCGCGCCGCCGACGTGCCGGTCAATCTAAACACCCTTTTGAGCCTCATCCAGTTCGGCAAGGACGACGAGCCGTCGCTCGCGTCCGATGTGGTGCGCTACAAGGGTGAGCCGATCCTGGGCATCGTTGCCACCAGCGAGCGCGCTGCGATCGAGGCGATGGCGCTGGTGCGTATCTCTTACGATCAGTTGCCGGCAGTGTTTGATGTTGAGGAGGCGCTCAAGTCGGGTGCGCCGTCCGTCAACGCCGCTTATCCGAAGAATACATTCGAGTATTACGGCAAATACGACCACCAGAAGCTCCGGTACGGCGACGTCGACGCCGCTTTCAAGCAGGCCGAGATCGTCGTCGAAGATCGTTATCAGATGTCGCCGATCGAGCATGCGCCGACCGAGACCAACGGCTCTATCGCCGTGCCCGACACCAACGGCCGTTTCATTGTCTACACTTCCACGCAGGCGTTGTTTTTCTCGCTGGATACTTCCGCCAAAATCAATGCCATGCAGTCGAATCAACTGCATTTCATCGGTGGCACGGTTGGCGGCGGCTTCGGCGGCAAGGTGGACACGCTGACCGAGCCGCTCTCTATTCTCGCCGCGCGGTTGACCGGGGCGCCGGTGCGCTACCGTTTTGGGCGTCACGAGGAAATGCAGTTCGGCTCACCGCGCGGCGCCGAACGCATCTACGTCAAGGACGGCATTATGAAGGACGGGCGCATCGTCGCCCGACAGGTACGTTGTTATTTCGATTCCGGCGCTTACACCCGCCTTTCGAGTTACGCGGTAGTTAAGTGCACCGCTCATATTCCCGGGCCGTATACCATCCCGAACGTCCACGCCGACGTGTATTGCGTTTTCACCAATCGTACGCCCGCAACCGCCATGCGTGGCTTCGGCGTTACCGCCGTCGACTTCGCGATGGAGTGCCACATCGATAAGGGCGCTGTGGCGGTGGGGATGGATCCACTCGAATTCCGCATGCTCAACATGTACCGTGACGGCGACATGAAGGCGCATCGGCGCCAGGCGAAAAACACCGCGCTGATCGAATGCGCGCAGGTCACGGCCGAGAAAGCCAACTGGCCGTTGCGTGACGAATTCCGTCGCATGTCCTCGCGGACCGGCGGCAGTCTGGAGCGCGGCGGCGTTGTTGACCGCACGCGCGCGCCAGCTTTAGCGTCTGCCCCGAAGCTAGCGCCAGCGGATGCCGGTGCCGGTCGCACGCGCGTGCCAAGCGTCGCACCTCCGCCCGTGGTGCCGCAGCGCATCGCCTACGAGCGGCCTATGGCGGCTGAACCGGCGCGGGCGGCACCGCCGCAGCAACCGGCGTCTCGTTCCGTTCCAACTCCGTCTGCGGCACCTCCGGCGTCGTCGCCGGCCGGGTCGACGCATGGTGCGGCGCGCTTTTCTTCGGTTTTCGGCACCAGGAGGCGCTGATTATGGCCAAACATCGCGGACGCGGCGTCGCCACCATCAATTATCCGATCGGCATGAATCTCGGCGGCGATCCGAGCCAGGCGCTGGTCCATTCTAATCCCAGCGGCAAATTCACCGTTGCGTTGTCGTCCATCGACCTTGGCCAAGGGATGAAATCGGTAACGCGGCAGATTTGCGCGGAAACGCTCGGCGTGCCGGTCGATGATGTTTACGTTGACACCGCAGATTCCGACACCGGCCCGCATTGCATGGGATCGTTCGCCTCGCGCGGAACACACCGGGTCGGCAACGCGGTGATGACCGCGGCTCGCGAAGCGCGGGGAGTCATGCTTGAAGCGGCCGCCGAGGAGCTTGAAGTCGACCCGGGAGATCTGGAGACTGATGGCAAGGGTTCCATCCGCGTCAAAGGCGCGCCGCATCGCTCGATCTCGGTGCGCGACGTCGCCATCGCTGCCCAGTTCCGCCAAGGTAAAACAATTTCGGGCCGCGGCATTTTCCTCGTGCCGTTGTCGGACGTCGACCCGGAAACGGGGGAAATGTCGCCAGCTACCTGTTACGCGCACGCGTGTCTCATCGCGGAGGTCGAGGTCGACGACGAAACCGGTGACGTCACGGTGCTGAAGATGAACAGCACTTATGAAATCGGACGCGCGATCAATCCAAAGCTCGTCGAGCAACAGCTGGTCGGCGGTTCGTGGATGGGCATGAGCCACGCGCTTTATGAGACGCCGGAGCCCTATTACCCGAACACACGCGATGGGCCGCGCGACTTCAACGAATATTTGATGCCTGGTCCCGGCGATATCTGCCCGCACGACATCACGGTGCTCGAACGGCCGGCACCCGATGGCCCCTTCGGCGCCAAGGGCCCCGGTGAAATGTGCGCCAACCCGGTGCTGCCGGCAGTCGCCAACGCCGTGTTCAACGCCGTGGGAGTGCGTATCAACGATTTGCCGATAACCCCGGAGAAAGTTCTGCGCGCGCTCAAGGCGCGGGCCGGATCGCCCGCGGCACGTACCCGATAGCTTGCCATGGCGGTGCGTCAAACGATCGTCGGAATCAGCAGCCCGCGCGAGCTCGAAGAGGCGCTGCGCGCGGCCTATTACCTCGCCGACGACGAGCTTTCGACCGCCGCCTATCTCGCGCTCGCGCTCGGCAAGCCCTTGTTGCTGGAAGGTGCACCCGGTGTCGGCAAGACCGAAGCTGCCAAGGCAATCGCCGGCGTGCTCGGCCGCAGCTTGCTTCGCCTGCAATGCTACGAGGGCATCGACGCGGCGGCGGCGCTTTATGAATGGAATTTCCCGCGCCAGATGCTGGCGCTGCGCCAGGCTGGCGCTTACGGGGACACGATAGACATTTATCGCGATGAGTTTTTGATCGAGCGGCCTATGCTGGCCTGCTTACGGCGGCCGCGCGAGACGATGCTGTTGATCGACGAAATCGATCGCTCCGATCACGAGTTCGAAGCGTTCCTGCTGGAATTCTTGTCCGACTTCCAGATATCTATACCGGAGCGTGGCGCGATAAAGGCCTACGAGCGGCCGGTCGTCATCCTCACCTCCAACCGTACTCGCGAGCTGCATGAGGCGCTCCGCCGCCGCTGCGTCTATCACTGGATCGAGTATCCGTCTGCCGAGCGGGAAATGCGCATCATCATGATGCGCGCCTCCGGTGTCAGCGAACGGGCGGCACGTGCCGTGGTCGCCGCCGTCGGGCGTTTGCGCCGCGAGCCGCTTGCCAAGCTTCCCGGCATTGCCGAGGCGGTCGAGTGGGCCGAAGCCGCGACACTGCTCAACGAGCAGGGCGAGCGCTGGCCGGAGGCGTTCCGCCGTTCGCTTGGCGTTGTGCTCAAGGACGAAGATGATCTGGTGCACATCGCGCCACGGATCGAAGCCATCCTTGCCGAGGCGCAGGCATGATCGATACGACGGCTACGATTGCGCACTTTCTCGGCTTTACCGCGCTGTTGCGGCGCTCGGGCTTCGCCGTCGCGCCGGAACAGAGCATGGCTTGGCTTACGGCGATTGAGCTGCTCGGGCCTAGCGAGATTGGCGATGTCCGCCGTGCGGCGCGGGCGACGCTTGCGCCGCCGCCGGAACGGTTCGCCGATTTTGACGCGTTGTTCGATGCGCATTTCCTTGGCTCCATCGTTCCAGGACTCGAGGGAGAGCCAAGCGACGAGGAGCCGTTGCGTGCATCCGAGGACGGGGCGGTCGGTCCCGAACCCGAATTCGGCGATGAGACGCATGAGTCTGGCGCCGAGGCCGCTACCGCCGAGCGGCTCTTGGCGCGGCGTTTTTCCGCGGGTGAGGATACGCATACGTTGCGCCGTTTTGCCCGGGCGTTGCCCAGCCGTATCCCGAGACGGCGCGGCTACCGTTGGCGCTCGGCGCGGACGGGTACTGGCGCAGACGCGCGCCGTATGTTCCGCGACGCTATGCGGCACGCCGGCGAATTCGTCCGGCTGCGCCGGCGCCGTCGCCGCCTGCGTCAACGCCGCGTTGTCGTTCTCGTCGACGTTTCCGGCTCGATGAAGGAGCGCACGCAGGCGCATCTTGCTTTCGCGCACGCACTGGTCCGTGCCGCCGATTCTGTCGAAGTTTTCACCATGGGCACGCGACTCACGCGCATCACGCGGCCGCTACGCTTGAAAAGCCGCGAACAGGCGCTCGCCACCGCATCGCTTCTCGTCGCCGACTGGGACGGCGGCACCCGGATCGGCGACGCCCTTAATGCTTTCCTCGCCGTGCCGCGTTTCGCTGCGCTCGTTCACGGCGCGGTGCTGCTGGTGCTCTCCGACGGGCTCGAGCGCGGGGATCCGACAGCGATGGCGGATGCTGTCTCCCGCTTTTCCCGGATCGCGTGGCGCATCGTCTGGCTGACGCCGCTCGCCGCCGATCCAGGCTTCGAACCGCGCACCGCGGGTTTGGTCGCAGCCCGGCCTTACCTCGATGAACTCGGAGATGGTGGTTCCATTGAAAAAATTTGCGCTCATGTTCTCGACTTGGCCGAGGTGAGCGCGGCGTAACAAAAAGCCTAAATCGGACAAGAATTTAAGTGTGCGTGTACGGGGAGGAGTGAATGCCGCTAGAAATCAAGGTGCTCGACTACGGCGATATCGAGCTGGAATCGAGTTTTTTGGTGTTGGGACGCGATTGCGGCCGAACGCGGCGGGTGCCGACACTGGGATTTCTTATCCTCGGTGGCACTTGGCCGGTCGTCGTCGATACCGGCTATCGCTCGAACCAGATCATGGAAAGTCTGGGCATGCGCGGCCTGCAATCGCAGGAGAACATGATCGAAAATCAGTTGAAGAAGCATGGGCTGAGGCTAGGCGACGTTCGCTACGTCCTGCACACCCATCTGCATATCGATCACGCCGGCAAGGACGACCTTTTTCCTATGAACACGGCGGTGGTGGTCAATCGGCGCGAGCTGGAATATTCGGTTTCCGGGCTGATGCACCCACAATACCCGGCCGTCGACATCAAGCATCTGGTCGATCGCCTGCACACCAAGGGTGCGCTGCGCTTTCTCGATCTGGAAATATCGGGGCCGACTGAATTGATGCCGGGTCTCGTTTGCGAGGCCGCCGGCGGCCACACCGAAGGCTCGATGAATGTCATTGTCAAAACCGCTGAGGGCGTCGCGACCATTTGTGGTGATGTGCTCTACGACATCAACGACCAATTGGTGGATCCTTTCCACGAGCTCAGCGACATGGAGCCGCGCGTCACCGGCAATCACGGCGTGAGCAAACGTGACGAGAAGGCGGCAATCAAGAAGGTGGTGGCATCGTCGCGTTTCGTGCTGCCGATCCATGATCGGCCGGCCATTCTCGAGGCCGGCCAAGTCGTAGGTCGCTTGCAGGATTCGGTTCCAGGGCCGATCGTTCAGTCGCTGCCGCGGCGGCAATGGTTTGCCGCTTAGCACGAAGGGCAAGGGGAGTACGTCATGAGTCACACCGCCCTGCGGCGCGAATTCTCCGACTTGATCGATCTCGATGCTCCGGTCGACAGGCTGGCCGGCGGATTTACCTTCACAGAGGGTCCGATCTGGCATCCGCGCGATCAGTATTTACTGTTCTCCGACATGCCGGCTGATGTGCGCCGCCGTTACGACGAGCGCAGCGGCGTCCGCGAGGTGATGAGGCCGTCAAACAAGTGCAACGGCATGACCTACGACTCCAATTTGGGATTGATCGTTTGCGAGCACGCTACGTCTAGCCTGGTGCGCGAATTCGACGGCGGCCGAGAGGTGCTCGCGTCGCATTTCGAAGGCAAGGAGCTCAACAGTCCCAACGACGTATGCGTGCATTCGGACGGTTCGATTTATTTCTCCGATCCGTGGTACGGGCGCATGCCGGTTTACGGCGTCGAGCGACCGCGCCAACTCGGCTTTCAAGGGGTCTATCGCGTTGTGCCGGGCGGGCAGCCGCAGCTTTTGGTCGATCGCACCCTGTTCGAGCAGCCGAATGGATTGTGCTTTTCGCCCGACGAGCGCCAGCTTTACGTCAACGATACGGTGCGCGCTCTGATCCGGGTGTTTGATGTCAACGCCGACGGCACGCTCGGTTCCGATCGGATCTTTGCTTCCGGTATCCGATCCGAACTCGAGCCCGGCGTACCCGACGGAATGAAATGCGACAGTGCCGGAAACATCTGGGTCACGGCGCCAGGAGGCGTTTGGGTCTATAGCCGGTCGGGTGCGCTACTGGGGAAGGTGAGGGTGCCCGAGCTTGTGGCCAATCTGCACTGGGGCAAATCGGACTGGCACACACTCTTTATGTGTGCGACGCACTCGCTCTATGCCGTGCGCACCAAAGTAAGCCCGCGGCCCGAGCCCTTTATGCGCGTCAGTGCCGCCTCTGCCGGAAGGCCTGCTGCGGCAACCAACTCCACGACCTCGGCCGCGCCCCCGCGCGACGGCGCCGGCGCTCTTTCGCTTGATCCCTCTCGTTGCGCGCTGATCATTCAGGACATGCAAAATGACGTCATGATGGACGGTGGCGCGTTTGCGTCCTCCGGTGCGCCGCAACATGCACGCGAGCAAAATGTCGTGGAAAATATCAAACGCCTTGCCGAGGCTTGCCGGGCGCGAGGCGTGATGATCGTTCACGTCTGGTTCGTGGTTGAACCCGGCGCACCGGGCGTCACCCTCAACGCGCCGCTGTTCGAGGGCCTAGTCGATTCCAAAGCGATGGTGCGTGGCACCTGGGGCGCGGCGCCCGTCGCCGGGTTGGAGCCGCAGCCCGGAGATATCGTCGTCGAAAAAATTCGTATGAGTGCGTTTGAGGGCAGTAAGCTCGAAATCGTGCTTAAGTCCGGCGGCCGCGATACCATTATCGATACCGGTGCCTGGACCAACATGTCGATTGAGCACACCGCCCGCACCGGCGCCGACAAAGGCTTTTTTGTCGTCGTACCCGAGGATTGCTGCTCGACCATGAACGCAGATTGGCATCGCGCATCCGTCCAGTATGCGATGCAGAACGTTGCCGCGGTGACAAAGTCGAGCGAGGTGATCGCGGCGTTGACCTAAGACGCGAGTTTCGAAGTATGCTATCCTCGCCATCAAATGCCAAACAACAAGATTTGGCGGGAGTAAAATTCATCTAGGGGGAGCGACCAATGTCCGACTATTCTTCTTATGGGTCGCAATCGCGTAGCTCGAGCTACAGCGGACGGTTCAGTGACATGCGGGGGGCGACACAGGCGCCGACGTCACCGCCGCCGCGAAGTTCGACTTACGTCGCAACTCCTAACGAAATTCGCGGCAACGACATCATTGCCGAGTATCTCGTCAAGGAGAAGGTGCCTTATATTCTCGGCTATGCCGGGCACGGCGCCATCGGGCTGCTCGATGGCATCATCAAACAGACGGACCGTATCCGTCACATTCAGCCGCGCATTGAACAAACCGCGGGCTTTATGGCTGATGTCTACTACCGCCTCACCGGCGAGCCGCTCGCCGTCTACGCTTCGACCGGCCCCGGGCCGATGAATATGATGATAGCGGTCGCCAACGCCTATTACGACGGCTCCGCTTTTTTTCTCCTTACCGGCAACGTGCCGACGACCCAGGCGAACACCGGCGCTTTGCAGGATGACTACCGCTACAACGGCGATATGTCGGCGATCTTTACGCCGGTTGTCAAAAAATCATGGCGCATTCGCAAGGTCGAAGATCTGGTCAAAGCGTTGCCTGACGCCTTCTCGCTGATGCGCACGGGCAGGCCGGGACCGGTACATTTCGACATGCCCTTCGATCTCTACATGCGAACGGCTCCGGTCTCGACCCCGGATCCGGCGGCACATGGACAACCGCTCAACTGGCGCACCACGGTGGCAGACGAGACGGTCGAGAAGGCGCTAAGCCTTCTGGTCGGCGCCCAGCGGCCCCTGATCCTGGCCGGCGGCGGCATACGCGTCGCTCGTGCTTACGAGGAGTTGAAGGCATTTGCCGAGCAACTCGACATCCCCGTTTACACCTCGTTCATGGGCAAAGGCGCTCTGCCGCATGACCATCGGCTTCACATCGGCGTTGCCGGTGTTTGGGGTGAGTATCCGGCAACCGAAGCCGCGAGAAGCGCTGACGTGATCCTTGCGATCGGCGCGCGCTTCAACGATCTCCACACCGGCTCGTGGCTGCCCGGCTACGTCTACAACATTCCGCCGACGCGTCTCATCCAGGTTGACATCGATCCGGAAGAGATCGGGCGTAATTACCCGGTCGAGATCGGGATGGTCGGCGACGCCAAAGCCTTTCTCGCTCAGGCAACACGGATCGCACGAGCCAAGGGGTTGCGTCTCGCTTACGGCAATGCCTGGCAGAAGGAAATCGAAGCTTGGCAAACGGATTGGCGCAATTTCTGCGAGCCCTTCGAGCGGTCCAACGAAATACCGATCGAGCCGCGACGCATGCTGGCGGAGATGAACAAGATTTCACCTCCTGAAACGGTGATGGTCGATGACGTCGGCAACTGCCAGGTTTGGTCGGAGCAGTATTGGAAGCCGCGGATTCCCGGCAATCACATGACTGCGGGCGGTTTCGCGGCAATGGGTTTTGGAGTAGCCGGCGTGCTGGGTGCGAGGCTGGCGCGACCCCATTCGCCCTGTGTGACGCTATGCGGCGATGGAGGCTTCACCATGATGCCGCATGTCGTCGCCACCGCTGTCGAGCATAATCTGCCGGCAGTCTGGGTGCTGCAGAACAACTATGCCATCGGCACCATCCGCGACCTCCAGCGCTTCTATCACGACGGTCGTGAAATCGGCACGAGCTTCATCAACGAGCAGACCGGAAAATTGTGGAATCCGGATTTCGCCAAAATGACCGAGGCCATGGGCGGACGCGGCATTCGCATCGAGCATCCCGACCAATTCGGCGACGCCTATCGTGAAGCGATCCGCTCCAACGTACCAACGGTCATTGACGTCGTTATCAACCGCGACACGAGCATGCCGGTCGTTGGCACATGGCAGATGCCGCCGATTCCGGAGGTCCAACCGACTTTCGGCAAGCGCAAGATCCGCTGAGAACAATCGAGATCTTGTACGGGCAGACGCCGGAAGTCTCGGCTCGTCTCCACTGCTTCGGTGCCTTCTCCTCAAAAGCGGGTATTCCTAGGACGGCAATTTCAATTCTTCGCTGGCAAACGCTCGCTGTACCGCCGGTCGGGCCGCGAGACGTCGCGCGTGTTCGGTCCAATTCGGGCAGTCTCGTTCCATATCGAAGCCGAGCACCGGTCCGCGGCCCCAAAGCCAGTAGACCATCAGCAGCGCGTCGGCGACGCTGTAACGCTCTCCAATCGCCCACGGTCCGTGGCCGATTTTCCGGTCGACGGTTTGCCAAAGTTCATGGGCCGTTTTTTTGCCGGTCGTAGCGACATCCTCGACCGCGCGCGGATCGCTCGCGTAGCGCGCCGCGCGGCGGACGTGACCGAACGCAATCTGAATTGTCGAGGAAAGCCAATTCAGCCATTCGGCGCAGCGCGCCTCCTCGCGCGGCTCCCACGGCCACAGCCCGGCGGCCGGATGACGTGCTGCGATATAGCGCAGAATCGCCGGCGCTTCGGTCAAGACCCAATCGCCGTCGACCAGCGCCGGCACGCGCGCCTTGGGATTGATGCGAAGGTATTCGGCGCTGGTTTGCTGGTTGGTCCCGAAATCGACGCGCGATAACTCAAATGGCGCACCTACTTCCTCCAGCGCGATATGAGGTGCCAGCGAGCATGCGCCCGGCGCGTAATAAAGCTTCATGGCCTGTGCTGAATCATAGAGGTATCAATAAGTAGCTCGTCCACCGGACAAGTCGAAAGCAGCGCCGGTAGTGAACGAATTTTCGGCGCTGGCGAGCCAGCAAATCATCGACGCGGCTTCGTCGAGCTCCAGCATCCGCCCGCGCGGAATTTTGGAAACGATCATCGCCAGGAAATCCGGCGCCTGACTCAAGGCCAAAGTGGTCTTAGCGACGGCGGGCGTCACGCAATTGACGCCGATATTGTAGGCGGCGAGCTCCTTACCGAGCGATTTCGTCAGCGCGATCACGGCCGCTTTCATCGAACTATAGGCTGGGGCTTTCGGATTGCCTTCCTTGCCGGCGACGGATGACAGGTTGACGATGCGCCCATAGTTCGCCGCGATCATGTGCGGGACGACGGCGCGACAACAGTAAAAAGTGCCGAAGAGCCCGACATTGACGACGTCGCGGAACGCTTCGGGAGGATACTCCCAGGTCGGTGCGTTTGGTCCGACGATGGCCGCGTTGTTGATGAGGATGTCGATTTTGCCGAAGCGCTTTAATGTCGCTGCGGTGGCCGCTTCGACGCCAGCGAGATCGGCGATGTCGGTCGGCACACCTGCGGTCCGGTCAGGTGCAGCCAATGCCGAGACCGTCTTTTCCAGGAGCGCTTTATCGCGATCCCAGATGGCGACGCGCCCGCCAGACGCGAGTATGCGGGTAGCAACCGCCAAGCCGATGCCCTGGGCCCCCCCGGTAACGACCGCGGTCTGCCCATTCAAATCATAGACGTTCATACGCTGCCCCAATGCATAACGAATGAATGCCTACCCGGCGGCGGCCGCCCTAGCAAGCAGTCCCGACGGATCGGTCAACGGGATTGGCTACGTTTGAAACGGCTGGTCGTATGAGGATTTTCCACCACGTTGCCGTGGCAAGACGTCAGCGATCGCCGCCGCCGGCGCGCGTCTGGTAGGCGCGCGCCCATTGTGCCGTCACCAAAGCCAGCAACGCAATCGGCAGGACGCGCTGCCACCCGAACCTGCGACCGGCTTGTAGTGCGATGCCGACAATTCGTGGATCGAATAGTCGCGACGGCGCCTGCGCTCGCGCGGCGCGTTCAAGAATGGCGCGGGCTTTGGCGCGCCGCCGCGCCATTATGGCTGCGAGCGTCCCGATCGCCGCGACCGCCAGGAAAAAGCCCGCGACGGCAAGGGCGGCGAAAACAGCGTTGAGGTGCAACGCGACACAATCGTACAGAGCCACACAGAGAAAGGCGAAAGCGGTCAGCGACGCAAGCGCGACCAGCGCGGCCCAGACGAAAAGCGCCAAAGTGGCGCCGGTTCTCGTCTGAATGAAAAGGACGAGATCATGCTTCCAATTATGCAACATACGATTTGTCCAGCCTCATTCTGGAAGATGGCCTTCGGCCGCCGGAAACAAATGATTGACCACTACCAAGCCGATGATCGAAATCGGCACGGCCAGAAAGGCCCCGATCGGGCCCCACATCCAGGTCCAAAATGCCAGCGCCAGAAATACCAGAAGCGGATTCAGCGTAAGACGTCTACCGACGATGGTGGGCGTAATGAAGTGACCTTCCGTCGTCGTCAGGGTCACGAAGGCGAGCGGCGCGATGAGCGCATGGCCGAGTGAGGGGAAGGTGATGAGTCCTACGCCGAACAAGGCGACCACCATGACGGCCGGACCGACGTAGGGGACGTAATTCAACACGGCCGCAACAACACCGAAAATTACCGGACTGGGA
>Ga0209275_10000930_pt1 | contig 11856 bp, 8 predicted proteins | sample HubBroMetageREF2_FD_188344 | JGI IMG/M metagenome (GOLD analysis project Ga0209275, IMG submission 188344) | Reference soil microbial communities from the Hubbard Brook experimental Forest, New Hampshire, USA - Hubbard Brook CCASE Soil... | ecosystem: Environmental > Terrestrial > Soil >...
ATTTAATCTGGTCGGCATTTACCATGGCAAGCGCCCGCAAGACGACGAAACGCAGTTCTGGTTCCAGTGGGACTATTTCGAGGAAAAAATTCCTCAGGCCATAAAGGGGCAAATCGGCTGGTACGTTTTGCGCGTCGACAATCCCGACGATTCGCCGCGCATTGCCAAGGCCATTGACGACGGATTCGCCAATTCTCCCAACGAAACCAAAACGCAGACGGAATCCGCCTTCGCCGCCAATTGGGTAAAGCAGTTTGGCAACATTCAATTCCTGATCGTGTCCATTGGCGCCGTAGTCTTCTTCACGTTGCTTCTCGTCACCGGGAACACCATGGCGATTTCTGTTCGCGAACGCACTTCGGAACTCGCCGTCTTCAAAGCGATTGGCTATTCCGATCGGGCTATTCTCTTTTTCGTTCTCGCCGAATCCCTGGTCATCGCCCTCTTTGGCGGAGTTCTGGGAATGCTCTCGGCAGTCTTGCTAATTCCGGTTCTTGGCAAAGCCATGAGCGGCTTGTTGCCAAGCATGGTTCTCTCGCCCGCCATGCTTATCTTCGGATTGATCACCGCCGTCCTTGTAGGACTTGCCAGCGGACTTCTGCCTGGTCTCAACGCCATGCACATGCGTGTAGTCAACGCCCTTAGGAGAGTTTGAATATGGTCGCTAAACTGTTTGGCGGTCTTCTTCTCACCGTTGCTGCCATCGCTGCTCTCTGCCTGGTGATTGTGGTCGTTGGCGGAATCGTTGCGGGTCTGCTCGCGCCGTTTCTTGGAAACGTTCCGATCTCCTACAACTTCCGCAGCATTCGCGAGCGCTGGACGTCCACGATCGTCGCGGTTCTTGGCATCGCCGGCACCGTTGGCGTTTTCGTCGCTATGCTATCGCTTGCTCGCGGCTTCCGTGCCACGTTGGTAGCGTCCGGTTCTCCCGGCAATGCATTGGTTATGCGTGCTGGTTCCTCTTCGGAAATGATGGGCGGCATCACGCTCGATTCCATCAAAGTGGTGCAAGACGCGCCCGGCGTAGCTCGTGACTCTTCTGGCGCGCCCTTGATCACTCAGGAAGTCGTAGGTGTAGCGCCCTTTCCCCTGATCAGCACCGGCACTGATGCCAACGTGCAAATCCGCGGCGTCTCTCCCAATGTCATGCAGATTCGCACCTTCGTGAAAATGGCTCAGGGACAGATGTTTCAACCCGGCTTGAATCAACTGGTCGTCGGCAAGAACGCTACCAAGACTTACGCCGGATTGAAGCTTGGCGATACTCCGGTATTTGGTGGCGGGCATTGGCAGATCGTGGGTATCTTCGACGCCGGTGGCTCCTCGTTTGATTCCGAAGTGTGGGCGGATGCGAAAATTCTTAATCAGGTGCTCCAGCGACCCGCCAATATTTTCCAGTCCTCTACCATCCATCTGACTTCGCCTGCCGCCTTCCAAGCGTTCAAGGATTCCGTCACGAAGGATCCACGTTTGAATGTTGATGCGGTGCGCGAGATCGATTATTACGCGAAACAGTCCACCACCATGACCCGGCTCATTACCGTGCTAGGCGGGCTCGTCGCGATCATCATGGCCGTCGGCGCGGTTTTTGGCGCGCTGAACACCATGTATTCCGCGGTGGCGGAACGCGGCCGCGAAATCGCCACCATGCGTGCTCTTGGATTTGGCACCTGGAACGTCTTGCTCTCGTTTTTGTTCGAAGCTCTGCTGATTTCCTTTGCGGGTGGCCTTCTCGGATGTCTCGTGGTGCTTCCGCTAAACGGCTTCACCACCAGCACCATGAACTTTCAGACCTTTTCCAATTTGGCCTTTGCCTTCAAAATCACTTTTGATCTCCTGCTGATGGGAGTTCTGTTTGCCTTGGTGATGGGCGTGCTTGGAGGCCTGCTACCAGCAGTTCGTGCCGCAGTTCGCCCAGTAGCCGTAGCACTTCGCGAACTCTAAACTGTCCACGCTAGCGTTATAGCGCGATTTCTTCTCAGCGAGCGGCGAATGGAGTGTCGCGCTGCCGCGAAAGTGCAATCCACTTTAGAATCGCATCTCTTCAATTCGGCGCGTCGCGGGATTGTAATCGCAAAATCTTACCCACTTCGGCCGCACCACGAAATAAGTAATCCCTGGCCAGCTTTCCCGCGCCGGCCCATCCAAAAACTTTGCAAAATACGTCTTCTTATACTTTGTGAGATCCTCGCCCTCCAACTCTTCCGCCACTCCTTCATATTGCACGCTCACTTCCGTCGTGCACCCAATCACCCATGCCATCCGTGGATTCCGTTTTAAATTGGGGTATTTGCGCGACTCCTTCACCGTATCGAAGATCAGCTCCAGTTCCTTCGTCACTGCGAAACCGACCAGCGCTGCTTCCGGTTGCTCCTCCGCGCTCACCGTCGAAAGCACCGCCAACTGCTCACCGCTCATGAATCGATACACCTCTTCAATATCCATCGCCGCTCCTTCGCGCCTCGTCGTCACTCGTTCCCACGCATGTTACACTCACACTTTTCCAGGGAGAGCCCATGCCACGTTCGTTTCACAGCAGATTACGCCGCTACATTTTCAGCGCGCTGACTTGCTTTCTTTCCGGCTGTTTTCTCGGCGCCGCTCCAGCCAGCGCGCAAACCGTTCCCGCGGATTTTGCTTCCGGTCTTTCCTGGCGCCTCGTTGGGCCTTTTCGCGGTGGGCGCGTTACCGCAGTCTCCGGAATGGCCGGCGATCCCAAAACCTACTACATGGGCACACCCGGTGGTGGCGTTTGGAAAACTACCGATGCCGGCGTCACCTGGCTTCCGATCTTTGATAGTGCCCATGTCGCGTCCATCGGTGATCTCGCCGTCGCGCCATCCAATCCCAACATCATCTACGTCGCCACCGGCGAACAATCGCCCGGCAATGGAGTTTGGAAGTCTACCGACGCGGGCGCAACCTGGACCAACATCGGCATCCGCGATTCGAAGATCATACCCTCCTTGCTGGTCGATCCGCACGACGCCAATCTTGTTTATGTAGCCGCCTTCGGCGAATCCACGCCCAACGACGCGCGCGGCATCTATAAGTCTTCCGATGGCGGCAATTCGTGGCGCAAAGTGTTTTACAAAGACGATCACACCAGCCCCGCCGAACTTTGTTTCGACCCCAGCGATACCCACATCATCTATGCGTCCGTCCGGCAAGTCATTCCTCTCGAGCCAGGTCAGAAACCTCCGGAAGGTCTGGACACCGTAATCATGAAGTCCACCGACTCCGGCGAAACCTGGTCTCTCCTCAGCGACAAGGGCCTTCCGGCTGATCATCGTGGACGCGTGGGCCTTGCCGTGGCCTTTGGCCTGTCCGGCAAACGCCTATTCGCGCTAATGAATCAGGGCCTGTTTCGATCCGACGATGGCGGCGAAAACTGGCGCAAAATCACCACCGATACTCGCGTCTTAGGCAGCAATTATTTCGGCCGCGTCTATTCCGATCCGCACAATGTCGACGTCGTGTATGTGATGCAGACCTCCACCTATCGCTCGATCGATGGTGGCCAGAGATTTTCCGCTTGGAAGGGAACTCCCAGCGGTGAAGACGATCACGTCTTGTGGTTTGCGCCGGAAGATGCTACTCGCATTTTTATGGGCACCGATCAAGGTGCGGTCATCACTTTGGACGACGGCAAAATTTGGAGCACTTGGTATAACCAGCCGACCGGCCAGTTTTACCGAGTCTCCACCGATCGCGTCTTTCCATATCGCCTTTATGCCGCGCAGCAAGATTCCGGCTCTGTATCCGTTGTCAGCCGCTCCGACTTTGGCTTCATCACCTATCGCGATTGGTTTCCAACCGGAGCGTTCGAAAGCGGATTCATCGCGCCCGATCCTCGCGACGCAAATTTCGTTTATTCCATCGGATGGTACGGCACGGTGATCCGTCTGGATCGCGGCACCGGCCAGGTCGCCACCACGTTTGTTCCGCCCGCCAACTATCGCACCGTCTGGGAAACGCCGCTGATCTTTCCGCCGCGCGATCCCCAGACGCTGCTCTATGCCGCGCAGTGCGTGCTGAAGAGCAGCGACCACGGCCTGAACTGGAAAGAAATCAGCGGCGACCTCACCACCAAAGCGCCCGAAACACCGACGACTCCCAAAACCTCGGCCGGCGGTGGCCACGTTCCTACCAAAGAAGATGCCGAGTCATCCGATGATGACGACGATCCACTGATGCAACAGCCCGGCCATGGCGCCATCCAAGCGCTCGCGGCCTCACCACTCAATCCCAATATCATTTGGGTTGGTTCCACCACCGGCTTGATCAACGTCACGCATGATGGTGCCACATGGTCCGACGTAACGCCCACCGGCTTGCCGCCACACGCCTATATCAACAGTATGGAAGCGTCTCCGCACGATCCGAACACCGCGTTCGCGGCGATTTTTGCGCGCCGCGATTTTCATCCGTACTTCTACCGCACCTGCGATGCCGGGAAAACTTGGGAGAAAATCACCACCGGCCTGCCAGACATGGGCATTGCTCGCGTCGTTCGCGAAGATCCTGGCCGCAAAGGTTTGCTTTTCGCCGGCACCGAAGCGGCAGTTTATTTTTCGTACGATTCTGGAGATCACTGGCAGCCGCTGCAGTTAAATCTTCCGGCTGCTTCCGTACGCGATCTAACCGTTACTGGCGCAGATCTGGTTCTTGCCACGTTCGGTCGCGGCCTATGGATTCTCGACAATATCTCTCCGCTTCGCCAGTGGACGCCCGACCTTTCCGCATCTACCGTGCGGTTTTTTCTGCCGGAAACCGCCACCCGCGTCCATTGGGACAATTATCCCGACACTCCGCTGCAGCCGGGCACGCCAGCCTCAATCAATCCTCCTGACGGTGCTATCGTCGATTACTACTTGAAGGGAACATCGAAGGGCGAGATGACGCTCGATGTTCTGGATGACGGCGGTAAACTTGTTCGCCACTATTCCAGCAATCCTTCCGATGAAACGATTGCGCCGCCCAACGTTCCGGAGTTCTGGTTCTCCCCCGTCCCGCGCCTGTCGAATACGCCGGGATTGCATCGGTTCGTTTGGGATCTGCGTTACGAGCATCCCACCGCGCTCCCCTACGGCTATTTCGGCGAACGCCTGAAATACACGGAATACACTCTGCCCGATCACGCCGTGCCCGGAGAGACGCCGCGCTTTCAGCCACCCGGGCCGTTCGTTACGCCGGGTACCTATTCGCTCGTACTCACCATTGATGGCAAAAAATATCAGCAGAAACTACAAGTCGTTCCTGATCCACGCGTACACATCGATTCCGCCGCCTACACCGCGCAACTCGAACTTTCTCGCAAAATTTGCGATTTGATGGAAAGCGATGCGCGGGCCTTCAACTCCGTAGTTTCCCTACATAAAGAATTTGATACGCGTAAAACGGCTCTGCCCACCACGCCGCCAAAGGAACTCCTCGACGCGCTCGCGGCTCTCGAGAAACAACTCACTACATTGGAAGATGGAACCAACGACGCACCAGGTTTTGGACCCATCAATCGCGATCTGGGCCGCGATTTGCAAATGGTGCAAAGCGCCGACATTCGCCCCGCCGAATCAGCTCGCAACGCGGTAGTCGCCAGTTGCAATCTTTATCTCAAAAATGTTGCAGCATCCGAAAAGCTGAATTCCGATGGGTTTGCGTCTCTAAACCTGCTTCTGGCAGCTCAGAAGCTTCCGCCATTGAAATACGCGCCACCACAGAACTCAACGGCGTCTTGTACTCCCTAAAATCGAGGCGCGAACCCGGAATCAAGCAGCAGCGACAACTTCGTACCCGCTCTTCACCAGACCACCAGCATATTGCTGCGTAGCGATGTGCCGCAGTTTCACGTCGTGCGGCAAGCTTCCAAATAGAGGAATGCCTTCGCCAATCAGCACTGGCACCCGCGTAATCGTCAAACTCTGCACCAGTCCCGCACGCAGAAATTCCTGAATCGTGATTCCACCATCCACGTAAATATGCTTCGTGCCACCCGCCGCGAGTCGCGAAACAATTTCCCCCGGCGCTCCGCCCATCTGTTCCACAACGCCGCCACGCACACCCGAAAAGTCCACTGGCCGGCTGCTCAACACCACCACCCGCTTCTCACCATACGGCCACTCCGGAAATTTCAGCACGACTTCAAACGTGTTGCGGCCAATCACCAGCGTGTCGACACTGGCGATGAATTCGTCGTACCCGTGCGGCTCCGCGTCATCAGGAAGAAAGTCGAAACTGCCGTCGCGCCGCGCCATGAACCCATCGACGCTTATCCCAACAAACACCGATACTTTCATCGGAAGCTCCTGTCTGTAGGCGAACTAAATTTGAAATGTGAATTACGTAGAGTCAGCACTTTGCCGGCAGCAGCCAGCAGCGGACTTCAGTCGTTCGCCGCCGCGCTCTTCGTCGCGGATACATCCGTATCGCTCACACCCGCTGCGACGCCGCGAAAGCGCACCAGCAACATCGTCAAATCGTCTGCCTGTCGCGCTCCGCGAGCGAAATTCTCCACCGATTCCAGCACGCTCTTCTGAATCTCATCCAGCGGCTCGTCCGTTCTTCCCTGCAAACACGTCCTGAGTCGAGCCACGCCGTACAGATTCTCTTCCGGGTCCATCGCTTCCGTCACACCATCGCTGAATAGCACCATTGTGTCGTTCGGCTCCAGTTGCAGCGTGGAAGTTGTAAATTGCGCCTCCGGCACCAGCCCAACAGGAAAAGATCCTTCGGTAAATGCTTCTTCTGCCGTCCCCTGTCGAATCAAAATCGGCGAAGGGTGTCCCGCATTGATAAATTCCAGGTGGCCGGATTCTCCTAAAATGCCAAAAAACATCGTGGCGTAGCGGCCCACTTCCGCGTGATCGCACAAAAATTGATTCACGTGGTTAAACACGCGTGCCGGGTCGGTTCCCAGCGTCATGCCCGACAGCGCGCCCTGCAACATCGTGGTCAGCAGCGCCGCGCCCAATCCTTTTCCGCTCACGTCCGCCAACAGAAACGCCGTTCGCTTGTCATCCAAAGGAAAAACGTCAAAGTAATCTCCTCCTACCGACAAGCAGGGGAAATTGATGCCGCAAACCGCCAAGTGTGGATAGTCGCGAAAATTCTTGGGCAGCAGCGCTTGTTGAATGTCGCGCGCGATTCCAATTTCCTGTTCCAGTCTTTGCCGTTCGCGCTCGCGTTCCACCAGTCGCGCGTTGTCTAGAATGCTGGCCGCGTCGGCCGCCAGCGCATCCAGAATTTGCCGGTCCAGCTTGGAGAACGCCGTCGGCCGTTTTGAGTCCATGTACAGCACGCCCAAAAACGTGCCGCGCGCCACGCTGGTTGCCGATTCGCTGCTCGCCCTCGAACTGGCATACAGCGGAATCACCACCACCGCGCGCAATCCTTGCGCCACGATGCTGGCCGCCGCCTGCAGATTCATTTCCGCTTGAGCCAAATCTTCGGTGATCACCGGCGAATGCTGCTTCATCGCCAATTGAATTGCCGTTTGGCTTGGCGTCAAACTCTCAGGTGGCAAACGCTGCCCGCCCGTCCGTCTCGCCAAACGCACGTGCATTTTGTCGGCTTGGCCTTCTTCCGCCTCCACCAGCAAGCCGCGATCCGCATCCGTAACCGCAATGGCGTGGTCGATCATCTTGGCCAGCACCGAATCCAGTGGCAACTGCGAGTGCAGCAGGGAAGTCGCTTCGAGCAGCAAATTCAATTTGCGCAACCCGCCGCCGGTAGACTCCGAGCTGGTCATGTGGTCGATGCGCGTCAGCAGTTGTGGTATCGACTCATCTGAAGTTCCCGTGGCCGAGCGGAACACCACCTGATACGAATCTTCCAGGCCGAACGTGATGACGTCTCCATCGTTCAGCACCCGGCTCTCTACTTTTTCCCCGTTTACAAACATGCCGCGCCGCTGCCCGCGGTCTTCCAGGTAATAGCGATTCGCCTCGATCACAATCGCGCCGCAATTTCGCGAAATTCGACGGTCGGTCAGTTGCAAGTGGTTCCCGGTTTCCGCGCCGCGCCCAATCAAAAATGGCGTCTGCGTCACGCGCACATACTTCCGCGCGCCATCCGGCGAAATCACCTCCAGCACCGCCTCACTCTGTGCTAACGCTTCCGTCATCCCCGCTCCGCTTTCTAAACCGCGCATTGTAACACGCACCCCCTCGCCTTCGCTTCTTCCTTGCTTCCCTTGGACTTACCCGCCACAATACACGGACTGCTTGTGCTCGTCACTGTTTTTGCCTGCTTTTTTCGAGGGCTCTGCGAATGCTCTGGTCCATGGGTCTATTCAAAGCGTTAGCGCTGTCCGTGCCGCTCGCCGCGCTTTTCGCCGACAGCGACTTGTCCCATGCCGACCCGGTGGTACCCATCCTTATCGCCTCCATTTTCATCACCCTTGGCGCGGCCCTTGGCGGCGTTCTTATGCGCTGGGTCAAGCAGCCCGCGGTCCTCGGTGAGCTTCTGGTCGGCCTGCTTGCCGGCAATCTTGGCTACTACTTTGGCAATCCCACCTTAACGGTCCTACGCGAGGGCGATACTCTCTCGAGGATCAGCCATATTGCGCTGACTACTTCTGCTAGCCTGGGTCAGGCGGCTCTGCAGATTCTGCCGCCCGGGGAACACTCCGACCGCATCGCCGCACTCCTTTCCGGGCCGCAAGGTCAGACCTACATCACCGTGTACACCTTTGTGGACATCATTTCGCGGCTCGCCATCCTGATCCTCCTCTTCCTCGTGGGCCTGGAAATCAGCCTGGTCGAAATGCGTCGCGTCGGCAAATCGGCCACCTACGTTGCCATCATCGGCATCGTTCTTCCCATGGCGTTGGGAATGGGCACGATGAAACTTCTCCATTCCCAAGGCACCTTGGCTGCTGACCTGTTCATTGGAGGCATCCTCACCGCCACCAGCGTGGGCATCACCGCCCGCGTTTTGCGTGATCTTGGCCGCGACACCACTCCCGAAGCGCGCATCATCCTGGGCGCTGCGGTCATCGACGACGTGCTGTGCCTCATCGTACTTGCGGTCGTTAGCGGACTCGCCGTTACCGGCACGATCAGTTTTGCGTCCATCGCGATTACTACCGGCAAAGCCGCCTTTTTCCTTGTGGCATCACTCGGAGTCGGCATATGGCTGACACCCAAGCTGGTGCGCCGCCTCGCCACTCTGCGCGTGCACAATCTCAAGCTGCTCTTCGGCATCAGCTTCGCATTTCTGCTGGCGTGGCTGGCCAACGTCGCGGAATTGGCGACTATCGTCGGCGCGTTTGCAGCTGGCATGGTCCTAAACAGTTTCTTCGATCGCGAAGTAGAAGGCGCCTCACTCCACGAACTCCTGTCGCCGCTGGAATCACTCGTCGTGCCGCTATTTTTTGTGTGGATGGGAATTCAGGTCAAAGTGGAAACCATGGCCAACAAAGATGTGCTGTTCGCCGGGCTCGCGCTAACGGTTGTGGCCATCATTGGCAAAGTAGCCGCAGGCTGGGGTTGCCCGCCAACGATGAATCGTCTGGCCGTCGGATTCGGCATGATGCCGCGCGGCGAAGTCGGCCTGATTTTCGCCGGAATTGGTAAAGCGATTGGCGTGGTCGACGAAGGCTTATTCTCAGCAGTCGTTCTTCTGGTGATGGTCACCACAGTTCTCGCACCAATCATGCTGCGCGCCACCATGGGCCCAAACCCGAGCCCCACTCCGTCAATCGAGCCGGTCTCCTCAACCTCGCATTGAGAAAAAACAGAGCCGCCAAGTTGCTCGCCGCCACCAAATCTCTGCGCAACTCAGCGTACTCAGCGTCTCCGCGTTATCTTTGCTTTTGCTTCTCCCGCTGACTACCGATTCGCCGCCATCCGCCGGTGAATGTAATCTCCCACGTACGCTTCGAACACATCATCAAGCCGCTTGGTCACTGGCCCGATCGCCCCCGTCCCAATTTTGTGCCCCGCAATTTCGCTTACCCCAATCACGTTGCGATTCGTCGAAGTCACAAACACTTCATCCGCCGCGTACAAATCGTCCAAACGCAAAGTCTGCTCCACCACCGACGTCCCCGCGTCCGACGCAATCTCCATCAACACGCCCCGCGTCACGCCTTCCAGGCATCCGGAATTCAGCGGTGGCGTCACCACCTTATCCTTCTTCACCGCGAAAATATTGGCCGCCGTGCATTCGCTGACCTCGCCGCGCTCATTCAGCAGCAGCACTTCATCGAATCCTTCGCGTTGTGCCTCGGCCACCGCCCACACGCTGTTCAGCCACGAAATTGTTTTCACGCCCGCCAGTGGTGACGCTGCATGCCGTCCCTGCTCGCGCACCGTTAGCCGCATTGAATCCGGATAATGCGGCAAATCCGCCGACGTAATTACCAAGTCCACTTCCGGCATCTTTTCGTCACTCTTCCAGAATCCCACCGAATTCCATACCAAATAAATTCGCGCGCAGCCTTCCTTGACCTTGTTGGCACGGATCACTTCCTGCAACTGCACGCGCACCTTCGCGCCCGAATAGGTCATCGGCAGCCGGATGGTCGCCGCATCCTTCTCCAACCGCCGCCAGTGCCGCTCGTAGGCAAACGCTTCACCTTCCACAATGCGCACCGTCGTGAACAGTCCCCAACCGCACACCAAGCCAGCTTGACCGGGCGACCACCGGATTTTCTCGACCGGCCGCACTTCTTCATTATGAAAAATGTATCGATGAATCACGAATCACCCGCCAGAAATCCCGCAACTAAATCATTGTACCAGCCTGGGATGTCGCACGGAGGCACCTGGTCTCCGCTAGGCACGTTTTGCGCGCTTACCTCCGCGTGGCATTTTCCTGCGCCGCGCCCCCGAATACTTTTTCCTCTTGCCACGTCTAACCCAGCAGTGCCTCCGGGGTGGCGGCCATCCAATCGAATCTGCTCGACTACGCCGCAGGCCAAGCTCGCTCTCGTCAGGAGGATTTCATGAATTCACGATCGCTAGGTCCTACCGTAACCCTCGGCCTATTTCTGTCACTCGCCGCTTTTTCCGCTGCTGCCTCGCAAAACTCACCTTCTGCCGCGCCGCCTCAAACTTCGGCCCAGCCCGCCGACAAGACTTCGCCCAGTTACGACATGAAGCCTCAATCCGTACTCGACCTCCAGACCATGCAGAAGAAGTTCACCAGCCTTGCTGAAGCGTTTCCCGCGGATAAGTTCTCCTGGCGGCCTGCCTCCGACGGCTCTCGCTCGGTCAGCGAACTGTTCCTGCACGTTTCTTCCGCGAATTACGGCATTCCCAACATGATGGGCGTGGCGCTGCCTTCGGGCTTCGATCGCAAAAATTACGAGAAGTCCACCACCGATAAGGCCAAGGTCATCGCAGAACTGAATAAGTCTTTCGAAGCCGCCATAGCGTCCGTCCAATCCATGAGCAACGCAGACTTCGCCAAGGCCGATAAAAAATTGGGCCCCGACGCCAATGACGGCGATGTGGTCTACATTCTCGTGGTCCACGGCCACGAAATGCTCGGGCAAGCCATCGCCTACGCTCGCATGAACGGCATCGTTCCCCCTTGGACTGCGGACGCAGCAAAAAAGTCCGCGGACTCCGGACACTAAACGCCGCCAGTCGACCGCCCAAAATATCGACGCAGTGGTACCCTCCGCCGCTGCTCTGTGATAAAACGTCACGTACGCGATTCATTCAACTGGTCCGGACGAGACTCGACTAAATGAAACCATTTCATAGAGCAGCCGCTTTCTTGGCAGTTTTGTTCTCTTTTCTACAACCTTGGAACGTGTGGGGACACGGCGCCACCGTTGCAGACGATCCCTACGCGCCCCTGCGTCTTTACAACGGCAAATGGCAACTCATTTCCGGCGACCAGAAA
>Ga0209275_10000934_pt1 | contig 11831 bp, 12 predicted proteins | sample HubBroMetageREF2_FD_188344 | JGI IMG/M metagenome (GOLD analysis project Ga0209275, IMG submission 188344) | Reference soil microbial communities from the Hubbard Brook experimental Forest, New Hampshire, USA - Hubbard Brook CCASE Soil... | ecosystem: Environmental > Terrestrial > Soil >...
TGGAATTTCTGCCGTGACGGTCAACCTTCTGCGTCTTTTCCGTATTCTCTGATTGATTTCTGACACGACATTGACAGACTCTCGCAATCTAGAATCAATCCGCCGAGCAGCCCGATGGCTCCCCACCCGCCTGTCTAACTTTTTGGTTTGGGAAAAATACTGCCGACGTGGGCGCTGATCTCGTCGTAATACTCAGGGTGCTTCGCGAGAATCGCTGAAATCTCCTGCGCGAGTGGACTGTCTGCGACCCATTTCTTCCTCTGGTCAGGAAACATCGGCTCCATCAGCGGTTTCGCCTGTTGCAGCAAACTCGTTAACTGGAGATGGTCAGGGTCTTCATTTTGGCTCATTTTTTATCCTCCAGACTTCACTTGTCATCCATCAATCCGACCAACTCACGGTTTACCACAAACAATTGCCCCGCGACAGTTGGGAATCACACCGACTGGCAACTCGCCGATCAGACAGGCGCGTCCCAGTACCCTTACGTCAGATATAATGCCCTGGCTGCGGTCCGCCTTGATTATTACCATGCTCATAACTTTCCGTTTTTTCGCTGCTGTGTTCATCTTGCTGTTCTGTTCTTTATTCTGTTCCGCACAACAACACACGGTAGCCTTAACTTTCGACGACCTTCCGGCCATAGGAACCACAGACGTGGTCGAGGCAAATGCGATTAATCTCGCAATTCTGCATTCTCTCGACCGACACAACGCCCCGGCAACAGGGTTTGTCATTGAAGAGCGTGTTCACGAGATTGGTGATATTCCCGGCAAGAAAATACTGCGGCAGTGGGTTCAGCACCATCACGATCTCGGCAACCACAGCTTTTCTCACCCTGACTTCGATAAACTAACGGTTGAGCAGATTGAGCAAGAGATTGTTTTAGGGGAGAAATCGCTGTCGGAAATCTTGCGCGAGGTTGGCAAGACTCCACGCTATTTTCGATTCCCGATGAATCACACGGGAGACACACCAAGCAAACACGCTGCTGCGGCGTCATTTCTAGCACAGCGGGGACACAAACTAGCGGTCTGTACGATTGACAACGAGGATTATGCTTTCAGTGAAGCATATCTGTTGATGCTGTCCAAGAAGGACAAAGTCTCTGCGAAGCGTCTTCGTGAGGATTATCTCGCTTACACAAGCGCGGGAATCGACTACTATTCAACGCTCAACAAGGAGGTGCTTGGATACGAGCCCCCTCACGTCATGCTTCTTCACGTCAATCGTCTTAACGCCGACATGGTCGACGCTGTTATGAGTCTCTTTGAGCAAAAGCACTATACATTTGTGACTCTCGACAAAGCATATGCTGACCCAGCCTTCGCCATTCCCGACACGTTCGTCACGCCCTACGGCCCCATGTGGGGCTATCGGTGGGCGGCTGAACGCGGAGTCAAAGTAAATGGGAAGTTGGAACTTGAGCCGCCGGCATGGATTCTCGACTATGGAAAGAAATAGCTTTGTATTTGGTGACCGAGTCACTTTTGACTCTTCTTTCAGCTAAGGTCGGTCGCCTAACCAGACGTCTTCATACAACCCAAATCTCCGCTTTGCGCTTTTGGTCTACCCAAACGGCCGTGGCAAGCTAAGATTGCCAAACGAAAGGGCGACCATTGCCATGACCAAAGACGATATTCAACTACTCTACGAATTCGACCGCTGGGCCAATCACAGGGTTTTGCGCGCGGCCTCTACTCTCAGCTCCGAGGAATTCACGCGTGATCTCGGCGGCAGTTTCCATTCTGTGCGCGACACCCTCGTCCACATTGTCGGCGGCGAGTGGGGTTGGCTAACAATTTGGAAGGAGCCCTCCCTTAGTTCCGCCTTCGTGACGGATTTGTGGGCGCGACTCGGCGACCTGTTTGATCCCAATGCGTTTCCTGACCTCGCTGCGGTTCAGTTAAAGTGGGCGGAAGTCGAAAGAGAACAAGTCGACTTTGTGAATCGCGTAACCAACGAATCCTTGCAAAGACTGCTTCCGGTCCGCACCACGCAAATCAGTCTGGCGCACCTCATGCAACATCTCGCCAACCACTCCACCTACCATCGCGGTCAAGTCACGCTAATGATGCGCCAGCTTCACAAAGAACCGCTCGCCACGGACTTCGCCATGTTTTTGATGGAGGGCCGCTGCGCGAAAGCCGATGCACAGTAGTCATCTCAAAGAAAATTTGATACCTCCGAAAAACCGCCTCCCTATCTCTGACCAGACCTGACCCGCCACGTTGACGGGATAGGGGATAGGTTAGAGCGAAACTGCCCTGTTTTGGAATAAACCCAAACTAATTATTTGTTTCATTGAAAGCTGATAGACCCAATCAGGCGAATTAAGTATTTCGACGGGTGTATCGCGGGTAGGGTTATGGAGCAGGGGAAAGTGATTGATACACGATGGCACCGAGCTGCAATAAATAGGAATAATTGGGATTTATTTATTGTTTTTTCCCTGAGATTTCTTTGACTCGTTTTAGATTAATTTGGATGACCCTGCCCTCTGTTTCAAATCCATTCATAAGTTCAAGTCGGGAAACGGAGAAGTCAAGTTTTAGACTTGCTTTGCATGGATTCCACACCTGAAGAAAAGCAGTCGGCTTTATTTGTGTTGAACTGGACTGAGGATTCCTCCGCCGCGCCGTTCCTGAAAGCCGCTCTAAATCTTCCAAACGTCAAGTCCAACCCGACATTGAGAATGGCGATAGTCAGTGACCCTTTACACTGGAAAGACTTGAGCGTTTTGCCGCTCGCCGAAGAAGACTTGTTCGACCAATCTGTGGAGTCACCGTTTTATCCGAAATGGAATTTGGTGCTGGCAATATCCAGTCTTGAACCACAAATTTCAGTCCCGTTGCTCGCTCGCGTGCTGAAATCGCCAGAACCTGAGGATAGGGTTGCTGCGGCTCGTTTTCTGGAATATACGGACTCTCAAACCGCTCTCGATGTACTGCTCTCTGCTTTGGACGACCCCGACCGGGAGGTTCAGTTTGCAGTCATGCAATCGCTGGGCAATCTCACAAATCAGCATTGGTGGCGTCCCAACACTGTTGACCCTGATTCGCACTGGAGTGTCTGCATTGAGCATTGGTGGGAGTTCGAGGCACAACGGAACACTCGTCCCCAGTAGCGATAAACGGCTTTCGCGCCGAGTCAAAAGGAATGAAAAGGACCAAGAGCGGGCAATCTGGTAGAACGCGCTAACCGGCAATCAAGTGGGTAACTAGATCGTCTTGGACTTTGCAATTTCAGGGTCGAAGGTTCGGATGACTTTTCTCGTTGTAATTATTGCGTTCAACGCAAGGAAAACACCATCTTGCAGAATCATCGTCAGATACCCAGCTTCTGGGCCTGGATTGTCGGCGACGTGAACCGACCACGCTGTCGGATGTGCGAACTTCGATAACAACTTGTTCGCGGCCTGAAATTCCGTAAATCGACCGAGTTCTTTTGCTGCGTCGGAAACCCGCTTAGAGTCGTCCTCCAGCGCTGCAATCCCCCACTTCTGAGCGAATTGAGAGAGATTGCCCAGTGCGCGGTCAAGGTCATCACTCTTACCACCAGACTTCGCTTCGAAGGTTTGTTGCACTGCCTTAGATAGCCCATATAGATCGCGCAAGCTATCATCTGAAAACCGCTTGGCGCGCTGGTCCGAAAGATTGCAGTAGTCAATCCAGATAGAAAGTTCGAGAAGATTTCGTGTTGCCCAAGCCAAAGCCGATATGCGCCCGCACAAGTACGCAGGTTCTAGGTCCATTGCAGATTGAATGACCGTTATCGCCAGCTTTGCAATCTGCTCGTTGCGCCATTTCGGAAGTTTCTTTTCTTCTTTGTTTTTTGCCCGTAAGGCGCTGACCAACAGTAGAGATCGTTCGGGGAACAGTTGGTGGAGATCATCAAGGCTTTTCTTTGCCTGCACGGGAATTTCCGCCCATTGCTTTTTCATCCGACAATCCTTTTTAAAAGCCAAATTGTACGCGAATCAGAGAATGTGTGGAGACTAGCGTTTTGGAACCAACTATTCGGTATTGAAATTCATGCGCAACCGCGGGCAAAGGAAGGCAGTTTCACTCTAGCCTATCCCCTATCCCCCCGCCACGTTGACACCTCCTCCCAACACAGCAATACTGACACTCGATGATCGGACTCCTTCGCGGCCGCCTCCTCGAAAAGCGCCCCAATCAAGTTATCCTCGATGTTGGCGGCGTTGGCTATCTCGTCGCCATTCCGCTCTCCACTTTTGCCGCCATGGGCGAACTCCACGCCGAAGTCACCCTCCTCATTCACACTCACGTCCGCGAAGACGCCCTCTCCCTCTACGGTTTCCTCTCCCAGCGCGAAAAACATTTCTTCGAGCTTCTCCTCGGCGCTTCCGGCGTTGGCCCCAGCCTCGCCCTAAAAATTCTTTCCGGCATGAATGTCGATGAACTCGTCCCCGCCATTCGCACCGGCGATCTCGCCAAACTCACGAAAATTCCCGGTGTCGGCCGCAAAACTGCCGAGCGCATGGTCGTCGAACTCAAAGACAAACTCGAAGCCGTCACCATCGAAACCGAAAAGCCTGCGCCCGCCTCACCCGCCGGCGTCGAAGCCGATGTGAAGTCCGCCCTCATCAATCTCGGTTACGATGAACGCAGCGCCGATTCCGCCGTAGCCGAAGGCAAACGCGAAGCCGGCACCTCCAACTTCGAAAAGCTCCTCCGCTCCGCCCTGGGCACCCTAACCGCCCCCACGAGATGATCCGATGAAGCCCGCGCAAACCTCAATCCGAATCCGGCGCCTCCTGATATCTGATATCCGATATCTGATATCAACACTCCGCCTCCAACCATCGACCCGCGTACCCCAATGACCAACTTCACTCCCAAAAAATCCATGCCCACCCCACCACGCATCGTCTCCGGCTCTCCCCTCGACGACGACGCCCGCCTCGACGCTAGCGTCCGCCCAAAAACCCTCGCCGAATACATCGGCCAAAAACGCGTCAAAGAAAATATCTCCATCGCCCTCGAAGCCGCTCGCAATCGTGGTGAAGCCCTCGATCACGTCCTCCTTTACGGCCCTCCTGGCCTGGGCAAAACCACTCTCGCGCAAATTATCGCCAACGAACTCGCCGTCCCCATCAAAACCAGCGCCGGACCGCTCCTCGAACGCAAAGGCGATCTCACCGCCATCCTTACCTCCCTCGAAAAAAAGGAAGTTTTCTTTCTCGATGAAATTCATCGTCTCCAACCCGCCGTTGAAGAAGTCCTCTACCCCGCCATGGAAGATTTTCGCGTCGATCTCGTCATCGGCCAGGGCCCCGGCGCCCGCATTCATCCATTCCACCTAAATCATTTCACGCTCATCGGCGCCACCACTCGCGCCGGACTCATCACCGCACCGCTCCGCTCGCGCTTCGGCATCGTCCATCGACTCGATTTCTACGAGCCCGAAGATTTGCTGATCATCCTCAATCGCTCTGCGAAAATTCTGAATATCCAAATGGACGAAGGCGGCGCCGAAGAAATTGCCCGCCGTTGCCGCGGCACACCGCGTGTCGCCAATCGCCTTCTCCGCCGCGCCCGCGATTTCGCCGAAGTTCGCGCCGGGCGCCGCATCACCCGCGAAGTCGCTCAGGAATCTCTGCACATGCTCGGCGTCGATGAACACGGCCTCGACGAAGTCGACCGCAATCTCATGATCGCCCTGCTCGATAAATATGCCGGTGGCCCCGTCGGCGTGGGCACCCTAGCCGCCGTCCTCAGCGAAGAAGAAGACGCCATCGAAGAAATGTACGAGCCCTACCTCATGCAGATCGGCATGCTCGATCGCACCCCCCGCGGCCGCGTAGCCACCCCCCGCGCCTACGAATACTTCCACCGCGAACCACCCAAGCGCCAACCCCGCCTCTTTTGAGGCTTTCTGGCTTGTACCCGAAGGTCTTCTGACACCCGTCTCACCAATAGTACAGGGGACGCTACTTAGCCAATGAGTAGCTCGTACCTCAAGGCCCTTTCGCGCGGAGAATCCCATATGAGAGTTGCAGCGTTCGCCATTCTCTTTTTTGTTTTTGGTCTCACCGCTACAACGCCGGAAACTCTCGCGGCACAGCAATCCAACGATCCGCCATCCGCCCCTATCCCCTTTCCGATTCTCACCGCCAAAAAAATATTCATCTCCAACGCTTCCGGTGAAGTCGCTCTTCCCCAGGGAACTCCAGACCTGGCATACAACGAGTTCTACAATGCCATGAAGAATTGGGGGCGCTATGAGCTTGTCTCTTCTCCCTCCGAAGCCAACTTGGTTTTCGAAATGCGCTTCACCTTTGTGATTGGCCCAACCGGCGTTTCTCAAGGGAACGGAGGCTCTACCCAGGACTTTCAGTTTCGCGTGGTGATCCTGGAGCCCAAAACTCACGTCGTTCTCTGGGCTTTCAGCGAAAGTGTTCCGCAGTCCACCAACAAGTTAAAGAGCCGTCAATACTTCGACCAGACCATGGTCAAACTCGTTGACGACCTCAAAAACCTCTCGAACCAGCCTGCCGCCTCCGGATCCAAAAACTAGGCCACTAGGCTCGACTGCTCTCTCTTGCTCTTCGCTCCCCGCGTCTTGGCAGCTCACATCGCCCGCCCCAGCCGGGTGCCCCATACGCCGTCTTTGCGTGTGGGGCTTTTTGCTTTCTCCTCCCCTTCAGCCCCACTCATAACCCCCGTCATTTTGCTTGCCCTGAACAGACGCGACGGGAGGGGCGTGACTAAGGCCTTTTCTTCGGTGCGCCTCATCGTGGCACATACATTCCTGTCTGTGCTCCTCGAGTTCCAGCCCCCCGCATCTGAACTCCACCGCACACCTACCTGCGCGCTTCGTAAATGGATAGACTCACAACCTGCTCTATAGAACACGAAGCAATACGTGCCCTTGTACTTACTAATCCGTTTGCTGCTATAGTACGCGCGTGTCCGCCCCTTTCAGGCCCCTTGCCTTTCTCATTCTTCCGTCGAGAGTCGCACCTGACTCTCCATTAACACCTCTTCTCGATGATTTTTCTCGACAGGCTCTAGCGCGATGAACGAAGTGATCCGCACAGAGTCACTCACGAAAAAATATCGCAGTCTTCGTGCACTCGAGGGCGTCAATCTGGACATCCGCGAGGGTTCCGTCTATGCCTTAGTGGGACCCAACGGTGCCGGTAAAACCACACTCATCAGAATATTGATGAACCTGATTCAAGCTTCCAGTGGTTGCGCCACCGTCTTGGGTATGAATTCGAAAAATGTTCGTGGCAGCGCCTTCACTCAAATTGGTTACGTTTCTGAGAATCAAGAAATTCCCGGGTGGATGCGCGTCGGTGAGTTGCTCGATTACCTCCACAGCTTCTACCCAACCTGGGACACGTCGCTGGAGGCCAACCTACTGATTCAATTCTCACTTCCGCGCGACAGAAAGGTAAAAGCGCTTTCCCGTGGAATGAGGATGAAGCTGGCCCTCGCCAGCGCTCTCGCCTTTCATCCCAAGCTCATCGTTCTCGACGAGCCCTTTGGGGGCTTAGATCCCCTGGTCCGCGACGAATTGATTGCCAGCCTTCGCGAACGCGCCCAGGAAGCCACAGTTTTTCTTTCGTCTCACGATCTCACCGAAATCGAAAGTTTCGCTTCCCATATTGGTTACCTCGATAACGGCAGACTTCAATTTTCCGAAGATCTGGGCGCGTTGCTCAGCCGTTTTCGCGAAATCGAACTGGTCTTTGACGCCCTGCCTCAGTTCTCTGACGCTCTGCCGGCTGCCTGGCTCCAGACGAAGCAGTCTTCCACTTCCGTTACTTTTGTCGAAGCCCACTTTGAGCAGCAAAACACCGCGGACCAGGTTCATCGCGTCTTCGCCAACGTCAAAGATATTCTCTATACGCCCATGACCCTGCGCTCCGTTGTCCTCGCGATGGCTCGCCGAAGTAGCGAGGTCCGCCCCCAATAATGGATCAGATCCTGACGATCTTTCGCAAAGATGGCCGCAAGCATTGGCCAGAAATCTTAGCTTCGCTGATTCTTCTCGCAGCGTACGCCCATTTGAACGCCCACCCCTGGCAGCGGTCTCCAAGTGTTTTTCTGTTTGGCAGCTACTGGTCTCTTCAAAGTACCGTGACGCCAGTGTTGATTTTGTTTTGGATCTTTATGGTTTTCCGTGTTCTCCAAACTGAATCCCTTGTCGGTGACCGCCAGTGGTGGGTAACCAAGCCTTACGACTGGTGGAAACTGCTTGCCGCTAAGCTGCTTTTCGTCTTGGTGGTCATTTTAATTCCTGTGTTCTTTGTCCATGTTTATATTCTTCACGGCGCGAACTTTCCCATCATCAGAAATCTGGAAGAGTCTCTCGTATCAGAATTAGCTTTATGCTTGGTCGTCATTGTTCCCGTTTTTGCTTTGGGAGCGCTTTCCAGTGGGTTCGGCCAAGCCCTTTTAGGACTAGTTGCCTCCTTTTTCGGGATCTACGCAATTTTTTGGGCCACCGAAAGTGCGCCTAGCGGCGACTTAGCCAATTTTGCCTATACCTCTCAGTCCATTCAAACGTTTCTGATTTTTGCAGCTATGATCGTTGCAGTCGTCTTACAGTTTGCTCGCCGCAGAACTTGGTGGTCGCGCGCCTTAATTCTGATCGCGTTCGTCTTGATCGTTCTTGTCGCCCGCTTCACTCCCTACGCGAAAGACTTAGAACAAGTTTTTCCGCTCGCGCAAAATGCTCCCGTAAGCATCTCCATTCGCCAGCCGACGGAATCTATCGGTAGACAGATATCCTGGCTGGACAAAGGCGATATTAGTCTTGAGATTCCAGCGAAAGTGTCTGGGGTGAATAACAATAGCGTTGTCCTGGTCGAAGAAATAAAACTGATTCTCAAAACACCCGATGGCAAGAATTGGACTAGAGGTTGGTTCTCTCAATTGAAAGAGATTTGGCCCCAGGATGAACGAGTGAGCCTTTCCTACCGAATGAAGCGAGAGGATTACGAAAAGTTCAAAGGTTCAACCGTACAGATCCAGATCGAGCTGGCGCTTTGGGAATTGCGCGAGCAAGACCCCGCCGAGTTCGTTGCTACCGGTTATCCTTCCCGCAATTCCCGCCTCGGCATCTGCCGCATAGATTCTCTTAGCGCTACTCTTGATTGCCTGGCACCTTATCGTAACCCAGCCCTTATGGCCACCTTTGACCCCAAGCAGGCACAGTGTTATGTCTCCAATGAAGCTTATGCTGGCCCGGAACTAAATCCTGTTCATGCCTGGCTTCCACCCAGTGAAGGCGACTTCCCCGCACCTATGATCAGCCCACTCGATAATTATTTCATTCGTTTCAACCCAACCAAGAGTTGGATGCCGAATGAGGATGAATCTGGAAGAAGTACGTCCATTACCTTATGCCCGGGAACAAAAATAAGGCTCGCCACTCCTAAGGATACGTGGCGCGGACGCCTGAAATTCCACCTCGATAATGTCGCCTTCGATAACCTGGTCGCTGGCTCTCTTTCCGACTAACCCTTCCTCCCAACGTAACTCCCCCGCACCCACTCCGGATTCCCTACCCAACTCCCCTCCGCGTCTGGGGTATCTTCATCTATACGGCTCGCGGCCTCCGCAAAATGCACACCACCATCTCCCAACTCGCCGGAACGTTCTCGTGACCACTCCTACCTCCCCACCCGCCGCCACGTCCACTCCTCCACTTCCCGCCAGCTCCAAACGTTTCGCCTTCCTCGTCGCCACCGGCATTCTTCTCAGCCGCGTTGCCGGACTGATCCGCGATCGCGTCTTCGCTCACTACTTCGGCAATTCCGACGCCGCCGACGCCTTTCGCGCTGCCTTCCGCATTCCCAATCTCCTGCAAAATCTTTTTGGTGAAGGCGTCCTCTCCGCTTCCTTCATTCCCGTCTACGCCCGCCTGCTCGCCAGCGGCAACAAGGAAGAAGCACGCAAAACCGCCGGTGCCGTCGCTGCGCTCCTCATGCTGAGCACCTCGCTCCTGGTCCTCTTCGGCGTACTCGCAACGCCCTGGCTCATCTACGCCATCGCCGCCGGTTTCCACGGCGAAAAACGAGATCTCACCATCCTCCTCGTCCGCATTCTTTTTCCCGGCGCTGGTCTGCTCGTCGCCTCCGCGTGGTGTCTCGGCGTCCTCAATAGTCACCGCAAATTTTTTATCTCCTACACCGCTCCCGTTCTATGGAACATCGCCATGATTGCCGGCATGATCGCCTTCGGCAAGGGCCGCCCGCAAAATTCCCTCGTGGTCATCACCGCATGGGCCTCCGTTGCGGGCAGCGCCCTTCAAGTCGGCGTGCAGTTGCCCATGGTCCTGAAACTTCTCGGTGGCTTAAAACTTTCTCTCGCGCATCAAGCCGAACATGTCCGCACCGTCATTCGCAATTTCTTCCCCGTCTTCATCAGCCGCGGTGTCGTCCAGATCAGCGCCTACATTGACGCGTTTCTCGCCAGTTGGCTTCCCACCGGCGCCGTCTCCGCTCTCGCCTACGCGCAAACCCTCTACACGCTGCCCGTCAGCCTTTTCGGTATGTCCGTTTCCGCCGCCGAATTGCCCATGATGAGTGGCGCGTTCGGTGCCGCCGAAGAAGTCGCCAGCATCATGCGCACCCGCCTCAACGAAGGCTTGCGACAAATCACTTTCCTCGTCGTTCCTTCTATCGCCGGATTCCTCGCGCTAGGCGACGTCGTCGTAGCCGCCATTTACCAGTCCGGTCGCTTCACGCACGCCGATGTTTTGTACGTCTGGGGAATTCTCGCCGGTTCCACCGTCGGTCTGCTCGCCTCTACTCTCGGCCGTCTTTACTCTTCCGGCTTCTACGCGCTCCGCGACACCCGCACGCCGCTGCGCTTTGCCATCATTCGCGTCGCTCTCACCACTCTCCTTGGCTATTTAGGCGCGCTGCCCCTTCCGCGCCTTCTTGGCATCGACCCGCGCTGGGGCGTCGCCGGACTCACGATCTCCGCCGGTATCGCTTCCTGGGTCGAATTCACTCTTCTGCAGCGCGGCATTCGCGGCAGAATCGGCCACGTTGGTGTACCTCTAAAATTTCTTGTGCGCGTTTGGATTGCCGCCCTGATCGCTGCCGCCGCGGGTCGCGGCATGGTAGTCCTGGTCGGCGCTCACGGCCCCATCCTTGTTGCTATCGCCGTTCTCGGTCTCTACGGCGTGGTATTCCTCTCACTTTGCCTGGCCATGAAGTTGCCCGAAGCCCAAGCCATGTTCGCCATGCTCGGCAGGCGATTCGGCGTAAAATAATCGCCAGCATGACCACCGTGTATCTGGCACTCGGAAGCAATGTTGGCGATCGCGAGAAAAATCTCGATGAAGCCGTGCGCCTTCTCGGCGAAGCCGGCCTCCTAGTCAAACAACTCTCCACCTTCTACGAAACCGAGCCCGTCGACTATCTCGATCAGGCCTGGTTTTTAAACGCCGTACTCGCCGCGGAAACGGAATTGCCCGCCGCAGAATTACTCCAGAAAATGCGCGCCATCGAATCCCACATGGGCAGCAAAAAACCCTTCGCCAAAGGCCCTCGCCTCATCGATCTCGACATCCTCCTCTACGGCGACGCCACCATCGCCACTCCCGACCTCCAAGTCCCCCACCCCCGCATGCTCTCGCGCCGATTCGTCCTAACTCCCCTGGCCGAGATCGCACCCGCCCTCAAGCATCCCGTCTGGGATGCCACAGCCGCAGTTCTCCTCGATCGTCTTACCGACCCAAGCCAGGTCCGAGTCGCGAATCCGTAGGGGCACGGCACGCCGTGCCCGCCCGCCCGCGTCTTCGTCTAAAACTCGACGCCTCACGATGTCCGGTGCAACAAC
>Ga0209275_10000935_pt1 | contig 11825 bp, 10 predicted proteins | sample HubBroMetageREF2_FD_188344 | JGI IMG/M metagenome (GOLD analysis project Ga0209275, IMG submission 188344) | Reference soil microbial communities from the Hubbard Brook experimental Forest, New Hampshire, USA - Hubbard Brook CCASE Soil... | ecosystem: Environmental > Terrestrial > Soil >...
AGGCGCGTTGTGAACGATCTTGCCATCCTTGCGGTAGCTCACGCCCAAGATGGATTCGAGCGGACGACCATGCGCGAATTCGGTGACGGAGTGGTCAAACTCACCGCGAGTGACAAAATCGATGTCCGCACTGGAGTTCAGCGTTTCATCGGGCTTGATGTGTCCATGAGGGCCGACGAACGCGACTTTCAAGGATGGGTTCGCTTCCTTGATCTTACGGAGGAGCTTTACGTCGCTTTCGAATCCAACGGTCGACGTGTAGAGGACTAGGAATTCGTAGTCCTTGCAGATCTCGACGGTCTGTTGCCAGTTCACCTTGTGCGGTGAAGCGTCGAGCAAGCGACTGCCCGGAATCATGCCCGCGGGATAGGTCAGCCAAACGGGATACCAATAGGACTCAATCTCGCGTGTCGCGGGCCACCGCGAACTTGCGCCACCGTCGAAGTTTTCGAAACTCGGCGGATTCAACAGCAAAGTCTTCATTACATCCGGCATTCGTCACCCTCAGCTAATTTGGACCTCTGTGCTGCAATGGCTCTCGGACCACACACCTAGCCCATCGATTGGATTGCATCTCCCCAGCTAGTGTAGATAACAGTTTACCTGAGTTGGTTGCATACTGGGATGGGTTTCTGTCAATGGAGCGTAAGCCGCATCCAAGTGTTAAATACAGCATTGAGTGGGACTTGCGCGAGGGCGCGAGAGTTATACCGCGCTTGGAATCGCGGGAGGTATGGCTTGTGGTCAGGGCTTCAGCGCGTCATTGGTGGCGTCATTCAGCGCCTGCCAGAGCTTCGGGAGCCATCGCTGATGCTCAGGTTTCATTAACACCGAGCGTAAGCAAGTAAGTGCTTGCTGGTCTTTCTTCATACTTCCAAGATTGGCCGCGAAGAATTTGACAGGCAAAGTGGCTAGAGCCAGATGCAGGTTTCTGGACGCTGCCGCATCAAAGATCTTTCGCGCCAGCGCAGAGGATTCGCCCACGCTCTCGGCTCGCGGCGCGAACACCACGATATCCAGCTCGGGTTCAAACGCAACCACAAAGCGCGGGTCGGTCTTCAGTCGGTGGTACAAATCCAAAGCTGCCGCCCGTGAGGCTTCTAGACCTTGCGCGAATTCTCCGAGCTGCTCGAGTGGCAAGAGTTGTTGCGTGGCCCAGAGGGCGACTGCTGCGGCTCCAGACCGTGAGCACTCCAAGCTGATCTCTCCCAAATGGAATTGGTTTGAGCTGAAGTAGGTGTAAGGCGACTCATGCTGGTAGAGTTTGCCGACGGCCGGATCGCGGAACAATACGCAGCCACATCCGTAGGGCTGTAATCCATGCTTGTGGGGATCGATGACGATAGAGTCGGCGTGTCCGATGTGTTCAAAGGCACGGGCGGTCTCGTTGCCAAGATTGCCGGCAAGGACAAAGTATCCGCCATAGGCAGCGTCGACGTGAATTCGAAATTTGAATTTTTCGCGCAGCTCGAGGATTTCCGCGAGTGGATCCACGGATCCGGTTGCGGTGGTTCCGAGGGTGGCAACTACGGTGCCGATATTGCCTTGATCCAAGAGGGTCTGTAACGCTGCCAAGTCCATTCTTCCCTGTGTGTCGCAGGCTATTGTTTCGAAGGAAAGGTTCAATACGCCACTGATTCGCTGGTGGGTGTAGTGCGCCTGTTCGCTGGCGAGGGTGGTCTTTCCGGGCGCCAATTGTCCCGCGACCCACAGCGCTTCCAGATTTGCCATGGTGCCGCCACCACACAAATGCCCGAGGTGCACATCCCAGCCAAACATTTCGGCGAGCTGCGCAACGGCTTCTTTTTCCATCTGGGACGAAGCGCGTCCGCCATCCAGGGCGTGATTATTTGGATTGATCCATTGCGCCAAGGCATAGGCCAGGCGGGCCACCGGATGCGGAGGCTTTAACATTTGTCCGGCATACATGGGATGAAAATAGGGGTAGTTGTCTTGGAGTCGTTCCGCCGTCGCTGCCAAGACATCGGCCATGCGCTCGACGCCAGGCACCCGGACATCGTTTGCGGGAAGCGACGCGAATCCCGCTTCGAGCTTGTTCAATGCGTCGCGAAGTAATTTCAGGCTATCTTTTTCTAGCATACTTCGATGAATGACTCCGCGCGAACGCAAATTGAATTATCTGATCGCTTCATTGCAGTACGCGATCTAGTTGCCCGGCGGTCCTCAGCAACTCCAACTGGGCTTGTTGCCGTTGAAAATTGGCATCCAAATAAGTCATCCACTTTTCATTTTCATCGAGACGGGCACGTTCGACATCGCGCAGATTCAACTTCCCTTCTGAAAATTGCGATTGGACAACCGCGAGGTTCTGTTGCGAGAGTTGCAGTTCGAGCCGGGCTACTTCTTTCGCCGCATCCGCTCCCTGCACCCTTCGGGATTTCTGGCGAACTTCGGCGCTGACCTGAGTGCGCTGACTGGCGAGATTAATTTTTGCCGCTTCCAGGTTGGCTTTGGCGAGCTCTACGTTGGCGCGGGTTTTCGTGCTAAAGATGGGCATCTGGACGTTCACGCCGGCGTTCAAATTATTGTAGCGAAAGTCGGCAGGATTCCTCAGATACTGATTGTAGTTATTGAATTTCGCCAGCACCTGATACAGCGAAACGAGCTCGAGAGTGGGCCAATAGCCGCGCTTTTCACCTATTAGTCGAATTTCTTTACCTTTCACCTGAGACTCCGCGAGCAGGATACTCGGGCTGCTCTGGGAGGCCATGGCAATCAGGTTCGCTCCCTCTTGTTCTGCCGAGCCTGGCAAATCTTCCGGCGTAACATCGATCGTCTGTTCTGCGGCGAGTCCCAATTGACTGCGCAGATAAACTTCCAGCTCATCCTGCCGCCCCTCGAGTTGGAAAATACGTTGCACCACCTGGGCACGGGTCAATTGCGCTTTGGTCACTTCCTGCGGCAATTCGTATCCTTCACCTTGCCGCTGCTGGGTTACTTCCACGATTTTGTCGGCGCTCTGCTTTTCTTTCTGAAGCAGATCCAGAACGTGGCGTACTTTCACTAATTCCAGGTAGGCGCTGGCCACCCGAGCCATCACCAACTCGCGCGTTTGCTCGAGAAGTAGGCGCTGCGTTTGAGCTTGCTCTAGCTGCTCTCTTCTCACGCCGCGGAGAGGTTCATTCAGCACTTGCTGAGTGTAGGTGACGTTAAAGATGGAAGGCGCTTGGCCGCCGGGCGTGGAGGGAATGCCGTAGGTGTAGCCTGCGCCAGAACCGACATAAAGGTTGGGCCTGAATTCGGAACCGGTCACCAGCTCGACATCATCGGCCACGCGGACCTGGAGCTTCACTAATTGGATGTCTTTGCTGTTTTGCAGCGCCAATTCGATTGCCCTTTTGAGGGTGAGAGCAAACGGCGCGCTGCCGGAAGTAGGCGGTGGCGTTACCGGCTGCTGAGCTCTCACCACACAGGCGCTCGCTGCCAAACACAAAAGGCCGCAAGCCATCCAATGTTTCCAGGCACTCATGTTTCCTCCAACTTTGTCCCAGATTTCCGATCCGTGGCACGTGCAATGTTATTCGTAACGCAGCGATTCGATTGGCTCTAGCCGAGCCGCCTGATTGGCGGGAAGCCAGCCAAAGAAAAGCCCAGTCAGGCACGACACCAGAAACGCCAGAATCACGCTCATCGAGGAGATCGGTACACGTAGATTTCCCGGCAGCAATTGTTGGACCAGAACCGGAATCGCCACTCCGATAAGGATACCGATCACCGCACCGCCGCCGCTGATTAGAAAAGCTTCAATCAAGAATTGCCATAGAATTTCTTTGCGGGCTGCGCCAATCGCCTTGCGAATGCCAATCTCGCGGGTGCGCTCGCGAACGGTAACCAGCATGATATTCATAATGCCTACACCGCTGATCAGCAGCGCAATCGCGGCAATCACGACCAGCACTACGGTTAGCGCGAGGGAAATGGTGTGCGCCGCATTCAGAATCGCGGTTAAGGTTTGCACGTGGTATTCCGCTTCGACCGGGTGACGGCTTTTCAGCAGCCGCTCCATGCGCCGTTCCACGCTTTCGACTTGGTCCGGCGTTGCGGCTTGCGCATAAATGGACTGCAGGACGTCGCTGCCAGTGTAATACCGCATCAATGCGAGTGGGATCAGCACCGATTCTTCCTGTAATTCGGTTAGGCCGTAGGTGGCAGAGCGCTCGCGAAAAACTCCAATTACGGTGAAGGTCAATTCCTCCATGCGAATCGGACGGCCAATTGGATTTTCTGATCCAAAAACACGTTGCGCCAATTTGTCGGTGATCAGGCAAACCTTGGCGTGCGTTTCGGAGTCTCCGCCGTCAAAATAGCGACCCTTCAATACGATTAAGCGGCGGATCTGCTGGTAGCCGTCGGTCACGCCGATCAAACTGACGGGCCGGGTACGGCCACCCACAACAACGGTCATTGGTACGTCGGTGTAGCCTGCGGAGGTAACTACGCCGGGCACGGTATTTTTTACCGCGGCCATATCTTCAAGGGTTAAGCGATGGCTGAGCGGCTGAACTTTGTCAGGCGTCTTCACCATTTCTGCCCAAACCAAGTTTGAGCCCACCGCTTCAATTTGCGAGATCACATATTTCCTGCTGGTCAAGGCGACGGTAACCACCAACACGATGGAAGCGCTCCCGATGATCACGCCAATGGAGGTTAGCACCGCGCGCACTTTATTTGCTCGCAACGCATCCACGGCCACGGCGAGCGCTTCGTTGATATGCATAGTCTATGAATTCCCGAGTCGCTTCAGGCCTTCCTGAGCTGGTTTGTATTTGCCGTCTAATTTCAACGCGGCTTCATATTCGGCGCGCGCAGCGCTCATATTCTTTTCTGCTTCGTAGCCCCGACCCAGCCAATAGTGAGCATTAACTGGCGTCGGATCGCCGGGGTGTTTCGGCGCGTCCTGTAAATATTGCTTCAGCAACTTTTCCGCGTCGGCGAGTTTTTCCTTCTTCAAAATGAATGCGACAGCGTGATAAAAATTGACGCGGGGATCTTGCGGTGCCTGAGCCTGTGCAACTTCTACAACGTTTGAAACTTTTTCGCCCTGTCCACGCTGCGCTAAATAATCGGCAATGTCATACACGCGGTCCAGGGATTTCAGTTTGTTTTCGAGTGCTTTGGTGAACTCGGAATCTGCCGCGGCGTAATCTTTCTTTACCGCTTTGCAATTTCCCGCCGCATAGTGACCTTCCGCGACATCAAGGGTCATGAGCTTTTGAATAATCGGCTGGGCTTTCTCTTCGCCACCATTTACGACGGAAGGTGCGGTGCAGTCGTACTCCACCAGGTCCTGGGCGGCATCGAAATTGTGTTCGTCCAGTTGTACCGCGGTATCGAATTCTTTTTGCGTCTTGCGGGCAAGACCGTAGGCGCTGAACATCGAGGCATGATCGGCCTTTTCGCCGTAAGCTTCGCCCAGCCAGCGGTGGTATTCGGAATTTTTGGGATTAATGGCCACGGCTTTTTCGCCGCTGTTTACGGCTGCGTCAGTCTGTTTGAGTTGAAGGTAGCACTTGGTCAGTAAGAGTTCGACGTCACCATTGCTGGCATCTTTTCCAGCGGCGGATTTAAGCAGATCCACGGTCTTGGAACATTCACCAGCCTGGTAATACCTCTCGGCTTCTGCCACTGGTGTGCTTTGCGACTGAGCCCAGGCGCAGGCGGGCAACACCGAACACAGCAACAGTAACCGGCAAAACTTAAAGTCCCGCTGCATCCTTCCCGCTCCCCTGGTTGGAGGTATCCATATTCACGACTTTCACTTTCATGCCGTCACGCAAGTCTACATCGCCCGGTAGAGCGACAACTTCCTTCTCGCGCAATCCACTGATGACCTCGTAACTAGTTGCATCGGCGATGCCGACTTGGATCGGGCGTTTTTCGAGAGTGTTCCCATCCTTCACGACGAAAACAAATCGCTGCCCATTTTCCGATTCGACCGCGCCTCGCGAGACGGCTACAACGTTGGGACGCTCTTTTGCGTTAATGCGCACGTTCACATTGGTGTTGGGCAGCAATTCGAGCTTGTCGTTTTCTACCGAACAGAGCAATTCGCCGACACTGCGCGTGCCTCGCGGCACGACTTGCTTGGGAATAATCTCGGTCTTCCCCTGCCACATGCGGTTTGGCAAAGCGTCCCAGGTAATCTTGACCGGTTCACCGACTTCCAATCCCCCCATTTCGGGTTCGTCTATAAATGCACGCACACGGACCTTATGCAGGTCCGCCATCTCCGCGAGCAGATCTCCGACCTTCACAAAATCGCCAGCCTTCACCGGCAGCGCGTACAAGGTGCCATCCACCGGGGCGGCAATTCTTCCCTGACGAACTTTATCTTCTAGAGCGGCTACTTCACTTTGAGCTTGTTCCACGACCAACACCGCACGCGAAGCATCCAGATTCAGGCTGCGATCATATTCCTGTTTCACGCCGTTCAAACGGTTCACTTCGGATTGCGCCTTGGCCAGGGCCAATTCATTGGCCGCAACTTCGTCCTTTGTTGCCGCGCCTTGCGCAAGCAAACGCTGCAGCGCGTCGCGATTGTGCTTTTCACGTTCCAACTCGGCGCGCGCATTTGCCAAATCGCCGGTCACTTTTGCCGCTTCTCCGGCACGTCCCCCAGCCTTGGCAGCGCGAAGTTCGTCTTCGGCATGCAAAAGGCGCGATTGTGCCGCTGCGAGTTGCGCGGCCGCATCCTTAACATTCAATTGCAACAGCAGTTGACCCTTTTTTACGTTTTCGCCTTCCGAGGCGCCGACCTTCTCGACAAAAGTGTCTAACTGCGCGCGAATCGGATACGGTGTAATCGGCTCGACTTTGCCATTGCTGGTAATCGACGAGACGATCGTCTGCCGCACCGGCGTGGTGGCAGAAATCTTCGCTACCGGCTGCCTCCCGCTGACCTTCACCAACACAAAGGCGATGATGGCTGCCAGACCCAGCAGTATCAGCACCCGGTTTCGAAGCGTCTTCTCCATAGGTCCTTTAAATTCTCTACTTGGGCCACGACGAACTTGGTTTTCTGCTCACACCCGAAGGAATGCTGCTAGACAAATGGTACGTCTGTTTCGCTTTGGACGTGCTGGCCGAATCGAGGGCGGTTGACTGCTGCCTGTGATTTTATCAGCAGGCTTGGCACTTTCTCCACTCACATTCACCCGGAAGGTCTATCTTCCACTGAGATGCTGGAGGATTACCGGGAGGATGCCGAAGCCCGACTCCAGACGACGTGCTAGAATCGCACGGTGAACGAAGCTCCGAAGCCTACGCAGCCGGTTCCCCTAAATTCTCGAAGCGCGGCGGACTCGACCGCTCCGAGCTTTCTGCACCGGGTTTGCATCCAGTGCAACAATATGTTCCGCGTGCCCTCCGACAAGTTTGATGCAAAATACTGTGCAAACTGTCACAAAGGTTAAAAGGGCAACTACTTCGATACTCGGACTTTAACTCAGAGCAGCGCCTAAAACTGGTAATCTTTTGACAATCGGGCGCGTATTGATTCGCAGCGCGGTTGGCCCCTTTCTTTTCCCAATCCGGAGGTTTCTGGTGATTGAAACTCGAGGTCTGACGAAAACCTTCAACGATAAAAAACGAGGGAAGGTGAAGGCCGTAGATAGTGTCAGCTTGGTCTGCAATCCCGGCCAGATTTATGGACTGCTAGGAGCAAACGGGGCCGGGAAAACCACGACGTTACGTATGCTGGCCACCATTCTTGAGCCTTCTGACGGTACCGCCATCGTTGCTGGTCACGATGTCGTCGATGCGCCGGAGAAAGTTCGCGCGAATGTTGGTTTTCTTTCTACGGCGACTGCTCTTTATCCGCGGCTCACGTCGCAGGAAATGGTGGAGTATTTTGGCCGCTTGAACGGACTGGATGAGGCGACGCTGAAAAAACGCCTGGACGAGATCTTCGAACGCCTGGACATGAATTCCTTTCGCGATCGGCGCTGCGACAAGCTTTCTACCGGCATGAAACAGAAAACGTCTATCGCGCGGACCCTTGTTCATGATCCGCAAGTAATGATCTTCGATGAGCCTACCAGCGGACTGGACGTAATGACCGCGCGCACGATTATTGGGTTCATTCGCGAATGCCGGGATCGCGGCAAAACAGTCATTTTCTCAACTCACGTGATGAGCGAGGTTGAAAAACTTTGCGACGTGATCGGAATTATTCAATCGGGCAAACTTCTGGCGGAAGGCTCACTGGCGGAATTGCGGGATCGTTACCACAAGCAGGACCTGGAAGACATTTTCGTAGAAATTGTTGCGCCGCTCTATGTTCCCGAGGAGGGCAACTGAGATGTCGTTTCGCAACGTAGGCATTGTGTACCGCAAAGAGTTGACGGAGGCGCTGCGCGACCGGCGGACGCTAATTTCCACGCTCTTGGTTCCGTTGCTGCTGTTTCCCGTGTTGACGGCGGGTCTCGGCGCCGCGATTGCGTCTCTCATCGGCAAGGCGAAAGAAGAAATCCCTGAAGTGATGATAATCGGGGGGAGCGATTCGCCGGAAGTCGTCGCAGGCCTGCAAAAGCTGAGCAAAATCAAGATTGTTCCGACCACGCCGAATTACAAGGAACAGATCGGGAATAAGGAGGTGCGGGCTGCGGTCGATATTCCGGCGAACTTCCAGAGTGACCTTACTGAGCAAAGAGCGGCGACGGTCAAAATTTATGTTTACGAAGGGGAGATGAAGTCCGGCATTGCGGCAGCCCGGGTGGAGGAATATTTAAAGAATTTCCGGGATGGCGTGGTGAAGGACCGGCTGGCGGCTAAGAATTTGCCCACGACCGTGCTTACGCCCTTCGATATCAAGCAACAGAACGTGGCGCCACCGGAAAAAGTGGGAGCGACGGCATTTGGTGGGGTAATCGGGTACATGGTGATTCTCCTTTGTTTTACGGGCGGTATGTATCCGGGAATTGACTTGACCGCGGGGGAGAAAGAACGCGGCACGATGGAGACGATTCTTTCCAGCCCGATTTCGCGGATGCATCTGGTGCTCGGGAAATTCTTGCTGGTACTTACGGCTTCGCTGGTGACCGCCGCGCTTTCCGTTACCTCCATGGGGATTTCTTTCGCGGTGCTTGGACACTTGCACGCATTTGATCAGGCTGGCAACGACGCGGCACAACTGCAGATGCACATTGGATTGGCCACGGTGCTCTCGGTGTTTGTCATGGTTCTGCCGTTGGCGGTGCTTTTTTCGGCGCTGATTATGACGATTGCGCTGTTCGCGAAAAGCTACAAGGAAGCGCAGAGCTACATCACGCCGATTATGATGTTGGTAATTATTCCCGCAGTCGCCGCGATGCTGCCCGTCGATTTGAATGCAAAACTCGCGCTGGTGCCGATCTTGAATGCGAGTTTGCTCTGCAAGGAGTTGGTTACGGGGACGTATCACTGGAATTACATTGCTATCATTTTCTTCTCGACTTGCGTCTATGCTGCTGCGGCGCTGTTTCTGGCGGTAAGGATGTTCCAGCGGGAGGAAGTGCTTTTCCGCAGCTAGTCGATTAGCTCGCTCAGTTGAACTTTCAACTGGTGGCTCGCGTATCTCTAATACGAGGCCGAGATCCTTATGCGCTCAGTTAGTCGACGCCTGATTCGTATTGTCCTAATTCTTATGCTGTTCCCACCTTTGCTGGCGGCGGTGGCCGGCTGGTTCGTGGCACCGACATATCTGCACCCACCACGCCGGCAACTTACGGCTGATCTGATCAAAGAGGCGGACATCTCGTTCGAACACACCAAGTCGCGACGCGAGGACTTCTTTGTTCGCGCTCCAGATGGAGCTCTGCTGCATGGCTGGAAAGTCCGCTCGCTTCATCCCAACGGCGCATGGGTTTTACTGTTTCACGGAGTTGCCGACAATCGCGTCGGCGTAGTCGACCATTCCGAATTTTTGCTCCGAGCAGGATATAACGTGACGCTGATGGACGCGCGCGCACACGGCGATAGCGAAGGTCCGATGGCGACGTATGGCTGGCTGGAGCGGGGTGACACTTCCGCGATTCTGAATGCGCTGGTCGCTTCCGAACATCCCACGCACATTTTTGCTCTTGGTGAATCGATGGGCGCGGGACTTGCGTTGCAGTCTGCCGGAGCAGACCCACGCATCGAAGCCGTGGTCGCCGAGGCGTCTTTCGCCAATCTTATGGAGGCTGGCTACGACTACGCAGGACTGCGCCGTTCGCCACTTCTGGGCAGAACGCTGCTCGCTCCTTTCGCGTGGGTTCTCGTTTACCGCGGCCAGTCGCTGGCCGGTTTCTCAGCGAATGGAGCTTCTCCGGAACAGGCGGTGGCCGCACGGCCATTTCCCGTACTCCTTATATGCGATGCGGCGGACGACGCGCTGCCCTGCCGGCACTCGGAACGTATCTATGCAGCAGCCAGCGGGCCCAAATCTCTGTGGGTGGTTCCGGGCGCGTTCCACACAGCGGCACTCGGCTTTCAGCCGGTGGAATTTCGTCGGCGCGTTTTGGATTTTTACGCTAATCCTGCGAGCAGTAGGACGGAGGGTGCCAGGGCGGTTGCCTCAAGCCCTACAGTTTCTTCTTCGCACACTTCAGCGGCCCACTAATTTTCATATGATTCGATGATCAGTTCTCGCTTGGGGATTTTCTAGGAGTCACGTCGCTTTTTTTTTGCTTCCCAAATTTCGCTCAGAAACCGCACTGTTTCTCTCATCCGGACCGCCAGGGTTGCAATCGTTTCCAGCCGCTGCTGCACTTGGGCCGGCAATTCAACATTTTTTCTCCGCAGTTCTCCCAAGAGCAGCTCCGCATTGCCCAAAATGCCGGTAAGAGGATCATTTATTTCGTGGCGCAGTAATCCGCCAAAATCACTGGCGTTCTCTTCCTGCGGCGATACTGCGGGACGAGGATCGTCGGCCAACTTTCGCCGGTCGCTGGCCTCGGATTCACTTGGACCGACTTGCTTCACATCTTCCATCGCTTCACCCGTGCTTGCTTGCACCAACATTCCCGCTCTCCAATCCCGCCTGCACCTGAGGGCTTTTGGCCTGCAACATCCGGTCGACTGCCTGGGTCAGTTCTGCCATACGAAACGGCTTGGCCAGACAGACAGCATGATTTTTTAGCAAAAATCCTGTTTGTCGGCGGCCTGCGCATCTCCGGTGATGAAAAGAATTCGCTCGCAAAGGGGATTCCCGGACTCCTGCAATCCTGCTAGAAAGTTCCGGCCATCCAGGCCAGGCATTTGTAAATCGCAAATCGCCAGGTCAAAGGTTTCCTGTTGCGCGTGCAGCAAGCCGGCCCGAGCGTTTAAGACGATTTTTGCCAGCATCCCCGCACTGTGCAGCATGTCGGCGATGAGGCTGGCTACGACCAGTTCATCTTCCACGACCAAGATCCGAGGTGCTCGTGGTTTCACTCCGATTGCATTGGCCATGCACTCATCCGTTTTATTTGCGTCCGCAGCCGAGCCACACAGCTTCTACTGCATCGAGTGGGCCAAAGTGATTTCGCCTTATGTAGCGGGAAGGATTTAACTTAGCTTCGGAACGCAATTCGGCAGGATCAGGCACGGTAGTCCCAGAACTGACATCTTCTGATTAGACTTGCTCGTTTTTATCGCAACGTGAGAAAACGTGAAGAGTCTGGCGAATTATCACAAAGTCGCCTATCTCTCCTAGGCGCGGGCCAGAAAAATGAATACTGCGCGCCACCAATTCCTTACCTGTGCCGCTTTCGCCAAGGATCAGCACCGGATGTTCACGCAGACTCACCTTTTCGATCATTTTGTAAACGCGTTGCATACGCGCGGACATGCCAATCATCCCGCCA
>Ga0209275_10000936_pt1 | contig 11817 bp, 8 predicted proteins | sample HubBroMetageREF2_FD_188344 | JGI IMG/M metagenome (GOLD analysis project Ga0209275, IMG submission 188344) | Reference soil microbial communities from the Hubbard Brook experimental Forest, New Hampshire, USA - Hubbard Brook CCASE Soil... | ecosystem: Environmental > Terrestrial > Soil >...
CTGGTCATGAATCCGTATCAGTACGACATGCTGGTGATGGAGAATCTTTACGGCGACATTATTTCCGATCTGTGCGCCGCCTTCGTCGGCGGACTGGGGTTCGTTCCCAGCGCCAACCTCGGCGATAACTGCGCTATCTTTGAGGCGGTGCATGGTTCGGCCCCCGATATTGCTGGTAAGAACCTGGCGAATCCAACGGCCATTTTGCGATCTTCCCTGCTGATGCTGCGCCATCTCGGCGAATACGATGCAGCGCTCAAGATTCGCAACGCTCTTGAAAGGGTTTATCGTACGCGCGACAAGTTGACGCGTGACGTTGGCGGAAAAGCCGGCACCTCCGAGTTCGCAGATTTCATCATCGAGGCGATGGCGACAGAGACCGGAGCTCAAGCCCCCGTCGGGTCTTCGCAAGCGTCAATCTGAGATCGTGAAGTCCGTCCTGCAGCAACGTTGGTTTTCTTGGACGAAGGCAGCCTCGTCATTGGCAGTTGTAGTTGCTCTTGCCGCCACCTCGCCCGCACAGGACTTCAAGGTAACGCTTTTGGGCACGGGCAATCCGCGGCCGGTAATGTCCCGCTTCGGCCCAAGCATTCTGGTGGAAGCCGGGAAAGAGAAGTTGCTGTTCGATTGCGGACGCGGCGCCACCCAACGCCTGTATCAACTCAACATTATTCCTTTCGAAGAAGTCACCGGCCTATTCCTCACACACTTGCATTCTGACCATACCGTTGGAATTCCAGACTTGTGGCTGACCGGATGGGTCATGGGCCGAGACACTCCTCTTCCAGTGTGGGGTCCGGCGGGCACGAAGGCGATGATGGAGCATCTGCAGGAGGCATACGCGTTCGACATCCACATCAGGCGCGATGTTGATACAAAACTGCCCGGCGCGGGTGCGATGGTGGTCGCCAAGGATATCGAAGAGGGCGTCGTTTATGAAAGATCGGGAGTGAAGGTCACGGCGTTCCTGGTCGACCACGGCGAAATCAAGCCCGCGTTTGGTTATCGCGTTGATTACGGGGGACACTCGGTCACCATGTCAGGCGATACTCGTCCTTCGGAAAACCTGATCAAGTTCGCTCAGGGGACGGACGTTCTGATTCACGAGGTGATTGATCCTGAGGCGTTCGCAGATTTGGCCAGCACGGACTCGCGGGAACAACGGAAAGCAATAATCGAGCACCATACGACGCCGGAGCAGGCGGGGATCGTCTTTTCCCGGGTGAAACCAAAACTCGCAGTCTACTCACACATCGTGCCGCCGGAGGTTCCCGACGTGATTCCACATACTCGGAAAACTTATGCGGGGCCACTGGAAGTTGGTGAAGACTTAATGAGCATCGAGATTGGCGACAAGATAGAAGTGCGCCATCCCGCATCAAATCAAGGCAAGCACCCGTGAGTTCCGCGTTGACTACCCCGCGAAGATTGAGTAACATCCTTTTTCACCAAGGAACCTGGGGGAATGGCTTACACAACACGGCGGATTGGTGTGGTGCTCTTCCAGCTTGGCGGACCCGACACGCTGGAAGCGATCGAGCCTTTCCTTTTTAATCTGTTTTGCGATCCCGACATCATTGACTTCCCATTTGCTCGCATCGGTCGAAAACCGCTAGCCAAGCTGATTTCCAGCACTCGCGCCAGAAAGGTCCAGCACCACTACGCGACCATTGGCGGGGGTTCTCCCATACGTTGGTTCACCGAGCAGCAGGCTCGGGCGTTGCAGCTCAAGTTGACCGAATCCGGTTTGGACGCGCATTGCTTCGTCGCCATGCGTTATTGGCATCCGTTTACCGCGCAGGCCATCGAACAACTTCGCGACGCGGGCTGCGACGAGGTCGTACTGCTTCCTCTTTATCCGCACTATTCCAGCACGACGACGGGCAGCAGCCTGAACGAGTGGAGGCGGTTGTTTCAGGACGACATCGCAGTCCATTGCATCGAGACCTTCTATGGTCACGAACTTTACTTGCAGGCGCTGGTCGAAAAGATAGACGAAGCACTGGCACGCTTCTCCGACCCTGAACGCCCGGAGATCGTTTTCAGCGCGCATAGCGTTCCCGTCGCTGTGATCCAAAAGGGCGATCCTTATCAGCGGCAAATTGAAGAGACTGTCCAACTGCTCATGCAACGCGGGGGATGGACCAACGGTTACCGCCTCTGCTACCAGAGCAAAGTAGGAGCCAGCAAGTGGCTGCAGCCGTCGCTGCATGCGTCGCTACGCGAACTCGCGATGGAAAAAGCCCGAGAGGTCTGCATCGTTCCTATTTCGTTTGTCTCCGATCACGTGGAAACACTGGGAGAGATCGATCACGAGGCTCGAGCGGAAGCCGCTAAACTTGGCATCAAGCGCTTCGAGATGACGTCGGGATTGAACGATTCGCCGACATTCATCGCGGCATTGGCCGACTTGGTGGGCACGGCGATCGGAGTTGATTTAAGAAGTGAGCGCGGGGTGGGGTTGCTCGCTACTGCTGGAGACTGAGAAGTAACGGAATTAGAATAGAAGTAGGGCCAAGTACAAATAAAAGGGGTGAGGTCGGATGGCAGACGAATCCGCCAATGCAGGTGGCATTCTGGGGCATCTTCCGCCGTGGCCGCGGAAGGCGCTCAATAATTCGGTCATCGCCATGGAGCAGGCCTACCGCCAGCGCAAGGGTCTGCCCGTGCTCAGCGATGCCGACATTGAAGCTTTGAAAGCCGGCCAGCCAATGGTTTGGGAAAGTGGAAATGGTGGATCTGCACCCGTCGCGGCGCCTGCTCCTCCAGTTGCCGCTGCTGCGCCTGCGCCACCTCAGGCAGTTTCCGCAGCTACACCGAGTGCCGGGCTCAGTGAAGACGTTGCCAAGTGGGTTGCCGAAGGTCGGAAATGGAGCAAGTCGACCATTGCCGCGGAACAGGCGCGCCGCGGTCGCAAAGGTTTACCGGCGCTCAACGATGTCGAAATTGCCGCGCTGCTTGGAGAGCCAGTCGCCGCCGCGGCTCCGGCCACATCGGTTCCAGCCACTGCCCCAGCACCACCTCCTGCAGCCGCACCCAGCGGTCCCATTAGCGCAGACGTTGCCAAGTGGGTTGCGGAAGGAAAAAAGTGGAGCAAGTCGACCATCGCGGCAGAACAAGCGCGGCGTGGTCGCAAAGGTTTGCCAGCGCTCAACGATGCCGAAATCTTCGCGCTCCTCGGAGAGCCCGCCGCACCTGCTGCAGCTCCAGCTACTGCGGCCCCGGCGGCTGCCCCAACTCCTGCCGCTCCCCGGCCTGCAGCCGCAGCCGCAACTGCTTCAGTGGCTGCGTCCGTATCCCGCAGCGGCGAGTCCACAAGCTACGTTGGTACACCCGCGGTCGGAACGTCCAGAGCGGCGAAAGCCGGAGGCATCGCATCGATCGGCCCGGAAGACAGTGAAGTCAATCAGCAGCGCCGACGATTGGTGTGGAGCGCCGTTGCCGCTTTCCTGGTGGCGTGGTTCCTGGCATTCTTCCGCTTCTTTCTGCCGCGTACTTTGTTCGAGCCTGCGACCAGCTTCAAGATCGGCTATCCCGAGGAGTACGGCCTGGGAGTAGACACAAAGTTCCAGCAAAAGTACCGCATCTGGGTGGACCGTACGCCGGATCGCATCTTCGTGATCTACGCACGCTGCACCCATCTGGGCTGCACTCCCGACTGGAAACCGAGTGAGAACAAATTCAAGTGCCCGTGCCACGGCAGCGGATACGACAGCGAAGGAATTAACTTCGAAGGCCCGGCACCGAGGCCGATGGATCGGGCTAAGGTCGAAGTCGCACCCGACGGCCAGATCCTGGTGGATGTGTCACGCTTATATCAGTGGCCAAAAGGCCAACCCAGTCAGTTCAACGACGACGGTTCTTTCCTGCGCGCGTAAGAGAATTGGAAGACCTACTGTGGCGCGGGCGCCCTCGCCCGCGGTTTGAGATACGAACGAAGTTAAGAGGAACCAATGCGTGAAGAGAATGGAAACGGCAAAAACGGCAATCGCGTGGGCCTGCTCGAACGAGTGAAGGCTGGAGTTAAAGAAGATGTCCAGTCGCTCAAGAACGACATGCCCGCGAAGGCCAAAGAGCAGATCGAAGGCTTGAAAGATCCCACCAAGACTCAAGTCTTTACTTCGATCTTCCGCCATAAGCATGACGACACGCCGCGTAACCGCGCGCTGGGGGTGCTGTCGAACGTCTTCTTGCACCTGCACCCGGCTAAGATTAATCGCGACGCGGTCCGCTACAGCTATACCTGGGGTATGGGCGGAATCACGTTCTACCTATTCATTGTCCTCACTTTCACTGGCGTGCTGCTGATGTTCTATTACCATCCCAGCAAGGTGCAGGCCTTCCGAGACGTCTTATATCTCGAGCACGATGTTCCCTTCGGCAAACTGCTGCGCAACATGCATCGCTGGGCGGCACACTTGATGGTGATCGCGGTCTGGCTGCATATGTTCCGAGTTTTTCTAACCGGCTCGTACAAAAAGCCCCGCGAGTTCAACTGGAACATCGGCGTGCTGCTATTGGTGTTTACGCTGTTGCTCTCGTTCACCGGCTACTTGCTTCCCGACGATCAACTGGGATTCTGGGCAGTCACGGTGGGAACGAACATGGCTCGCGCCACGCCGCTGCTGGGCCACGAGGGTCCGTTCGGCAAGATGCTAGGGATGACGCCATATAACGATGTTCGCTTTGGCTTGCTGGGCGGCTCGATCGTGGATGCGAATGCTCTGCTGAGATCCTACATCTGGCACTGCATCGGTATTCCGATCGTAGCTTCGGTTCTGATGATCGTGCATTTCTGGCGCGTAAGAAAAGACGGCGGCATCTCCGGCCCGGCGCCGGTCATGCTGACGGCGGAAGCGGACAAGCCGCGCCGTAGCACGTAGGCGAAACGGCGAGACGTAGCAAGCTACGTCTCTACAGTGGACAAGACTTACCGTAGAGACGTTGCTTCGCAACGTCTCCTTGGCTAGGAGCCCTTATGGATTGGCGACAACTTTGGGAGATCTGTTCCGCGCCTGACAATGTACCCATCGTCGGTTTGATCCCGCTGTTGATTTTCTACATTTATCTGGCGTGGAAGCAGGCGAAGGCCAACGATGAACTGATCGGCGAACTCGAAACCAATCCCGCGATGGCGAAAACTCATCATCGCAAGACGTGGCCATTTCGCCCCGGCTGGCAAAAAGAAATTCACGTCTGGCCGTTTCTTCTGCGCATTGAATTCCTCGCCGCCATTATCGTCACGATTATTTTGATGGTCTGGTCGATCACCCTGAGCGCGCCGCTTGAAGAGCCCTCAAATCCCAACCTGACGATGAATCCGGCGAAAGCTCCGTGGTACTTCCTCGGCTTGCAGGAAATGCTGGTGTACTTCGATCCCTGGATCGCCGGCGTGGTCATGCCAACGCTAATCATCGTCGGCCTCATGGTGATTCCATACATCGACACCAACCCGTTGGGCAGTGGCTATTACACCTGGAAGCAGCGCAAGTTTGCGATTGGCACGTTCATGTTTGGCTTCGTCGTCCTGTGGGTTGCGATGATCATTATTGGCACATTCATTCGCGGGCCTGGCTGGCAGTGGTTCTGGCCGGGACAAACCTGGGATCACAATCGACTTATTTATGAAGTGAACCGCGATCTGCCTGATCTTTTTGGGCTCACCTCGAACCTAGCTAAGGCGATCTTCGGCGCGATTGTAGTTGGAGGATATTACTTGGCTGGCGGATTTCTGGTCCATGCGCTCTTCCGGCGTTACAACCCGAAGGATTATCAGCGCATGAGCCTGCTGCAGTATTCCATCATGATGTTTTTCTGGCTCACCATGGTGGGACTGCCGCTCAAGATGCTGTTGCGGCTTGCATTCAACATCAAGTACGTGTGGATAACACCTTGGTTCAACGTGTGAGGTAAAGAAGATTGTCATTCCGAGCGAAGCGAGGAATCTCGGTCTCCGCCGGCAAACGCCGAGATTTCTCGCTTCGCTCGGAATGACAAGCGTGAATGAGCTTTCTGTGTTCAACGACTAGAGGGAGAATCTGGTGCCTGAACAACCAATCCCCGAGCAAGATCCGGTAGTCACGAAGTCGTATGCGATGTATTACGTCGTCTCGATGGTACTGCTCATGGCGACACTGTTCTGGGCACTGTGGGATGAAGCTTACGGACAGCGGCCCTGGAAGACTTTTCAGAACGAGTGGAAACAGCGCTACAGCGCTTTCCTCGACAAGACCAAACCTCCATCCGAGAAGTCTGTAAAAAGCGTTGAGGACAACCCCGAGTATCAGAAGCTGCAACAGGCTTTCCAGCAGGCCGACGCTGCGGCTAAGCCCCGCCGGGACGAACTTCAGAAACAGATCATGGACATCAGCGCGAAGATCCTTGCGGTCCAGAACGTCTTCACCGACAAGCGCGCCTACGCCAACTCCCTGAACTACCAGATCGAGACCGAGACTAGTGCATCGGGAAAGGCAAGTAAGCAGAAGGAACTGGACGAATACAAGAAGAAACTTTGGACGGTCGAGTTCCCCGACGGTCACAAAGAGAAATACAACTTCCGTCAACTGGAAGAGAAATACAACGAACTCAAAGACAAGCGTACGAACGTAAACGCGCAATTAGGTGATGTGCTAAAGCCGGTGACTGCCGCTAGCACCAAACTGTCTGCCTACCTTTCCGCGAACATGGTCGATCTCACTCCCACACAAATCGAGGGCCTGCAGAAGAAGACAAAAGAATGGGATCCCAAGATCGTGCAGATTAACGTAGCGGACGCCAACATCGTGGACCGCTGCGAGTCCTGCCACATGGGCATTCGCGAGCCGCTGAAAATTACCCCCGCGGTTATGACTCCGAAGGGTGAGAAGAAACCTGACGAATATGCGCAGGCATTCGTCAGCCACCCCGAACCTGGGCTTTTGAAAATCCACGATCCTGACGTGTTCGGTTGTTCGCCCTGCCATCAGGGGAACGGCCGCGCTACCACGAGTGTCGAGAAGGCGCACGGAAACTATGAGCACTGGCTGTGGCCACTGTTTCCCAAGCAAAACGTCGAAGCCGGATGCCAGACCTGCCATGCTGTCGACATGGTTCTGGTCAGCGGCGATGCGGGGTGGACCATCAGCGAGGGCAAGGATCTGTTCCGACAAAAAGGCTGCATGGGTTGCCACCGCTACGAGGGTTATGACAAGGAACCCGAGGACCTGAACACCTTCAGCCAACACATCAAGCAACTGGAGCAGCAGAAAACCGACAACCTCAAGCAGGCTGCTTATCTCATGAAGCAGGCCGACGCCGCCGAGAGCAACGAAGAAGCCAACCGCTTGAACGATCAAGCCATTGCCCTGAAAGTTGCCAACAGCAAGGACGATGCCCAGATTCAGCAACTCGACTTTCAGTTGCACAGCGTGATGCAGGATATGAAGAAGATTGGGCCGAACCTGAAGGACATTCGTCTCAAGCTCAACAAGAATTGGATTCCGGTGTGGCTGAAGAAGCCGACAGATTTCCGTCCCACCACCAAGATGCCGAACTTCCGCCTGACCGATCATCAAATCCAGGCGATCTCGGCTTATCTGTGGCAATCGGCGCTCACCGATCCATTGCCGCAACAGAAGCCAGGAAACGCAGAGCATGGCAAAGAGCTTTTCGAGACGCGCGGCTGCCTGGCTTGCCACTCCACTGGCGAAGGCGATCAGATGCAGGGCGGTACCTTTGCCGCGAATCTATCGCGCGAGGGCGAAAAAGCCAATTACGATTACCTGGTGCGCTGGATTCACAATGCTCGTCAGCGCACTCGTCCGTATTGTCCGTACGAAAAGAAAGATATTGGTCCGGAGGATTACGCAAAGAAAGGCTTGCCTTACGTCTTCGACCTGCAGCACAGCCAATGCCCTAACGACGGACACGAATTGCAAGTACAGAACATGACTGTAATGCCAAGCCTGCGCCTCGCTCCCGAAGATGCGCAGGACATCGCGTCTTATCTGATGACGCAGAAAAGGCAGGAGCCGGCGTCCTACGCCGAGGCTTCTTTCATGGATGATCCCGCTTTGAAAGAGGAAGGCAAGAAATGGATTCGTCATTATGGTTGCTCTGGCTGCCATGAGATTTCTGGGATGGAGGACGAGGGCCGCATCGGCACGGAACTGACCTTCGAAGGCAGCAAACCCATCGAGCGCCTGGATTTCGCTCTCTTCACTGAAACGGCCCAACGCGGCGGCAAGAATGCCGAGCCAATCAAAAATCCTGAAGACTTGGCGCGGCTCCCGGAGGGTCCGGCGACGAGTTCATGGTACGACCACAAGGGTTTCTTTGAACACAAACTTGCGGAGCCCAACATCTACGACCAGGGCAAAATAAAATCCGAGACCGAAGTTCTGCGCATGCCCAATCTGCACCTCACCGCGGAGCAGATTCGCGCCCTCACAACGTTCCTGTTGGGAAGCGAAGAGAGTTCCCTGCCTATCCAATACCAATACCGTCCGGGCGATTCGCGCCGTGACATTCAGGAAGGCTGGTGGGTGGTCAAGAAATACAACTGCATGGGATGCCATCAATTCATTCCGGGTCAGCAGACCGTGTTGATGGGAATGAAGAAATATCAGGATCCAGACTGGAAAGACCAACTGCCACCGAAGCTCCTGACCGAGGGCGCGCGCGTCGATCCTGAATGGCTGCGCCGATTCTTGTCGAATCCTTCGTTGAGCACCACGGATACGAATCGCAATGGGGTGCGGCCGTATCTGAAAGTGCGCATGCCCACGTTCTCTTTCTCGGACAATGAACTGCGCAAGCTGGTGCGATTCTTCCAGGCCCTTTCGCAGCAGCCGATGCCGTACATTCCTGAGCAGGTTCCAGTCTTGACCACAAAGGAAACGGATATGGCGCGGAGTCTGTTCTCCAGCACAGCTGCACCGTGCTTGAAGTGCCACGCAACGGGCGATCCGGCGCATGACAAGATTGCAACCGCGCCAAATTTCCTGCTCGCCAAAGACCGCTTGAAACCGGACTGGGCGCAGCGCTGGGTGCTTGATCCGCAAGCCATCAGCCCGGGCACGTCGATGCCATCGGGATTGTTCCGGCGCGAGAACGATCACTGGGTGTTCGCTGGTCCAACGCCGTCCTCATTCCAAGGCTACGAAGGAGATCAGTCCAAGCTGTTGGTAGATTACATTTTCCAACTGACGCCGGAAGAGCAAAAACGGGTCGCAGCGTCCATGGGACGAAGCAGCGCGGCAAGCCAGATACCGTCGAAGTCTAAGCAGGCTACAAGGCCTTCTCACCCGGCAAGCGCTGGCGGTTCGCGGTAGAATGTAGGGTTTTGTAGCGCCGCCGTCCCGTCGGCTGTCGCGAGGGCGCTTCCAACTCGCGCATTCGGGGCAAGATTTCGGGATAGCAAGTAAACCTGAATTCAGATTTTCAAAACGCGTTCCACACTTCACGAAAGGGCGACATAATGAATAAGAAAACATCTGTAGCAATGTTTGGCTTGCTCTGTCTACTCGGCCTCTGGCTCCTGGTAGGCTGTAGCAAGAAAGAGGAAACAAGCGAAGCCCAACCTTCCGCACCGGCCACCACGGCGGCGCCAGCGGCGGCGGCGGCTCCAATCGATCCCAGCACGGTAGCTTCCGTTAGCGGCACGGTGAAGCTCGACGGCGTAGCTCCCAAAGCCGCTAAGATCGATATGAGCCAAGATGCCGCCTGCAAGGGAACCAACACGGCCGAGACCATCGTCGTCGAAGGCGGCGACTTGGCAAATGTTTTCGTCTACGTAAAAGATGGACTGGGTGATCGGACATTTGCGGTCCCTACGCAGGTAGTCACCATCGACCAGAAGGGATGCCAATATCATCCACACGTTTTGGGTGCCATGGCGGGTCAAAACATTGAAATCAAGAACGACGATCAGACCACGCACAACATCCACCCCACGCCGCAAGCCAATCGCGAATGGAACGAATCTCAACCGCCTGCGGCCGCTCCCCTAGAGAAGAGCTTCGCCCGGGAAGAAATCATGTTGCCTGTAAAGTGCAACCAGCACCCGTGGATGCGGATGTACATCAACGTAGTGAAGACCCCGTTCTATGCGGTCACCGGACCGGACGGCAAGTACGAAATCAAGGGCCTGCCGCCTGGGGATTACACCATCGCATTCGTGCAGGAGAAACTAGGCGAACAGACTCAAAAGGTCACGCTAGTCGCCAAAGACAGCAAGACGGTAGACCAAACTTTCAAAGCGCAGTAGTTTACGTCGTGTGGGGACGGGTCTCTGACCCGTCCCGCCGAGCGCAACTCGGCAGCTGTCAAATCAACCGGAGATCAAACTGCTGAAGTCTCTCGCAACACCGTATAATCGCGCGCACCACCGCTTCGCTGTCTTCGTAGCGTGCGCAACTTTCGTGCTCATCATCGCTGGTGCGCTCGTTACCAGCAACGATGCCGGACTCTCCATCCCTGACTGGCCTACATCCTTCGGATCCTTCAGTGTCCCGCCATTGCACGGTGGAATTAAGTTCGAGTGGAGCCATCGCGCCATTGCTGGTTCCATCGTGCTACTCACTATTTCGATTGCCGCGTGGACCTGGTTTGCCGACCGCCGTCGCTGGATGAAGTGGCTCGGCGTCGCCGCTCTAGGCACAGTGATTACGCAAGCAATCCTCGGAGGGCTTACGGTCCTGTTATTCCAGCCGCCATGGGTTTCTTCGGCCCACGCCGCAGTGGCACAGACATTCTTCTGCATCTCAGTTGTCATCGCGATGTTCACCGGACGTAGATGGGTGGAAGAAGTCCCGCAGATTGAATTCGACAGCCGCCGTCCCAGCCTCGTCACGCTCACCCTGCTGTCGATCTTCGTCCTCTACGTTCAACTGATTCTGGGGGCAATGTTTCGACATCACGGCATGAGTTGGTGGCCGCACGTTGTGAACGCTGCGGTCGTGGCTTTCGTGCTGACCTGGACCGCGATCCGCGCGTTGTCGCAATTCTCCAAGATTGAGGCGGTGCGGCGGTCCGCGATCCTTCTAGTATCGCTCCTGATCGCGCAACTTTGCCTTGGCTTCATCGCGTTTTTGACGCGTGTAGCCTGGGGACGCGACGCGGTTCAGCCCGAACTGCCCATGGTGGTTTCGACCGTGGCCCATGTCGCCGTTGGCGCCCTGCTCTTAGCCACAGCAGTCGTTCTCGCGATTCAGGTATGGCGGCAGGTGCCGGTATCGTTTGAGGAGCGAGTCCCCAGCCGAACTCGAAAACCGGTAGCTGCGTAACCCGCCGGCCAGCATCTCATCGTAGAATGGTCTGTGGCTTCTAAAACTCCATTTGCTGTGGCCGGCTCCGAGACCGAACTCGCTGTAGGGCCCGCTGTTATTTCTGTTCAAGATGTCGTGCATCGTTATGGTGATCGCGCCGCGCTGAACGGTGTCTCCTTCGATGTGCGTCAGGCCGAACTCTTCGGACTGCTGGGACCGAATGGCAGCGGAAAGACGACGCTGTTTCGCATCCTCTCCACCCTGATGATTCCGGTAGGCGGGCGAGCCGAAATCATGGGATTTGATGTTGCCCGCGACCCCAACGGTTTGCGCCGCCAGATCGGTGTGGTCTTCCAAGCGCAAAGCATCGACGTGAAACTGACCGCCGCCGAGAATCTCTGGCATCAGGGACATCTTTATGGCTTGCACGGAGCGTCACTGAAATCGCGCATCGTAGAAATGCTGGGCCGGGTTGGACTTTCTGATCGGGCCAACGAAAAGGCGGAGACCTTCTCCGGAGGAATGCAGCGGCGGCTGGAATTGGCCAAGGGACTGCTTCATCACCCCTCGG
>Ga0209275_10000937_pt1 | contig 11808 bp, 11 predicted proteins | sample HubBroMetageREF2_FD_188344 | JGI IMG/M metagenome (GOLD analysis project Ga0209275, IMG submission 188344) | Reference soil microbial communities from the Hubbard Brook experimental Forest, New Hampshire, USA - Hubbard Brook CCASE Soil... | ecosystem: Environmental > Terrestrial > Soil >...
AAGCTCGGAGGAACAAAACAGTCACTGCCCGTTTGGGTCAGGTTTATCGTCTGACCCGCATTAATGCCGCCATCGTTCGGCGTAAACGGAAACTCACCACAGTTGTCTTCCGTCCAAAACTGGGTCGAAAACCCCGAGCCCGTGTTGGCATTTTTAAGGTGTATCGATACTCCGCTGCTAATTAGTTTCTTGACGTGCGTCTGAGGGACCTGAGGCGACTCCAATGCACCTTGGGTTGTTTGACTTCCGGGACTGCTGCATGCCGCCAGGAGGGTTGCCAGAACGGCCACTGCCGGGTAGAAAAGACGATGCGGTTTGGTCATTTTTGTTTGCTCCTGTTCCTCGTTAATTGTGTCCCTGGTCCTTTTGGAATAAACAATTCCGTCTTTCTTAGTGCGGTTCTCCTGCTGCCTCGCTGCGTTAACGCATCAACGCGATTTAATTCCTGGCGAGTTAGTGATTTTCATTTTCTGATCACTCTCCCCAAGCCGCGCATAACCACGCGGTTACGGGCGCGCTTACCGACCGCACGGGGCCCGCGACTGAACGCGGAACCCCATGCGAAGGGACGTGCGAGCGCGTGGAGCGTCGACGCAATCGATCTCACGATTTATGAGCCTTCGTGAAGCGACCTGGAGCCGCAGCAGTGGCGGCAACAAGGGATACGGAAATAGTGTACGAGCTCACGCTCACCGGCAGATCGGGAGGCTCCAGCGGTCTCGGTACGTTTTTTACCTTGACCCCTTCGAGCAGTACGCACAAAGAGATCGTCTACAGCTTCACCGGCGCCACCACCGCTTCAGGCGGCTCGAAAAACGAAGGAACGGTGGTCAAGCCTATTCAGAAGCCCGTTAAACAAACAGTTACCTGCTAAAGACATTAACGCTGGGCGGAGTGCCGCATAGTAGCACTTAAAGCGTTGAATAGGCCGAACCTAAGGGATTTACGGGGCCTCTAAGACCTCCCATCATTCCCTCGCTACTCGTGGAGCGAAACGGGCTGCGGTGTTGCGCCTTCCCTTCTTTTCAAAGGGATTTATGTACGATCGCTTTCGTCGCCGCAAACCGCTCAGTGGCGTAAAGATCGTCGTTGAACCTGCCGAGTTCATCGCTCATTGACGGCAGCGGGCAGTCGCCGCTTACTGGCGGCATAATCGGGACGAGGGATAGCTTCAGCAGCCGCCCTTCATGCCAAACGTCAACGCGCCGAAGTCGAAGTTTGACCCTCCTTGGATATCTTCAAAGACGCCCTGGCCAATATTTCCATGGCTGGCCGGAGCAGTGAACGTCAAGGCTCCGTTTTGACTTCCTGATGGTTTTACGATCGTGGCGATAACGAGGCGGTTGACAACTACGAAGGTGCCGTAAGGGTACTTTTGGCCATCTATGACGACCGACGCGGTGCCACTGCTGCCATTTCCAGTCAGCGTCAGGCAGTCCGTACCGTTGTGGAACTGCGAGTTGGTCACGGTCACAGGCCAGTTGCCGGCATAACTGTGCGAATCCGGACCTAGCCTATTCATGCCGTTGATGTGTGCCATGGCGGGAGCGACTGAAACACCCATCGTCGCGGCTGCAAGAGCGGCGACTAGGATCCGTTGCGAAAAACGCATGAGCGGTTCTCCTTCTGGGTCCGAGAGGGAAGTGCCCAGAGTTTAGGCCAGGTTGATGAAAAAAGTCTGAAGTTAAAGCCGACTGGAAACGAATCGCCAGCTCACTACGCTCAGAGGCGCCCAGTTACGGGCGCCCTTCATTTGCAAAGGAATTGCATGTTCAAAAGCTTCGGCAATCGCATCGGCAAGACGATTGCGGCCGCCTATCTCGGAGGTGACGAGCCTTTCCGATCTCTCCAGCCTGAGAACTCGCCAAAGGAGAAAAGGCGCCCGCCTAAACGAGCGCCCGTGGTCCGAGCGAGAACCGGGTAACTGCCCGTTCGACGTCGCCGTGGAGCACCTTGTCACAATGAAAGGCTGGGATTGGTAGCACATATGCCGGCTTCACGGGGCGAACGATAGTAGTTCAAGGTAACGAGTTCAATTACGGCGCGGTTATGAACGTTAGCTCGCAGCAGGAAAGTGGCGTTCGCGCTAAAATAAACTTTCGGCATGCGTGGATTCCTTCTATTAACATTTATCGTGTTCGTAGCGGTGACATTGCTTCATAGTGTTACGCACATCGGCTGCCACCTCGTTCCGGGATTATTTGGATGCCCATCTACGTCGTTGAGCGGTAGCCTATCCCCAAGCACGTCGACCTCGACATCGACGTCGGTCTCACATTAGGCGAGGAGTTACTTTCTCAGAACGCGCCCGACGCCGCGCATAATAACGCGAGGCGAGCGCGCGAGAGCGGAGAGCGTCGACGCAACCGATCTCATTCGTACCGCTTCCGCGCAGGTTGGATCGAAGCTGCCATAAGAGAAGTGATGATCGCCCCACGTGCGCTGCAGAATCAAAATAACCCTGGCGTTGCGTAGGCGCTGAAGGTCCCTAATCCACGTCCGCTGTGAAATGCCGTATTCGCGCCGAGCGCTCTCCCTTAGCCGTGAGGCGTTTGGACGGGCGGAGGCGTCGGTACTAACGGCGCCCCCGCCGCAGGTGATTGCTGCTCGAAGGCGGCGGTTGCTGATTTTGAATGAGGGCAATCCTTCCGGGATATTCCGACGTTCAGGACAGATGGAAGCCCGGCCGGGGCGAGTAGCACGATCCGGTCTGGGCTTCTCTCTTTAGAAGCGGTCAAATGGTAAGGGCGATTCAGTCCAGGTGCAGCGCTTCTTGGAGTGCTCGCCGGTCGCGACGAACTGGAACCGGTGGTCCGTCGTAAAGCCTTGGTTTGCGTACCACAGCGTGATGTGAAAGGTGCCGCAATCATCCTGAGTTACGGAGGCGACAAAGGGGTGCCACTCTTGCGTGCCGGCGCTCCCCACCGTCATCGCCGCGCGCCCTCCTGGAAAGTATCCGTTCTGAAAGGTGATTTCATACTGACCGAAGCAGGACGGATTGTGCGTGATCTGCGCCCATCGCGTTGCAGCGACAGGCGAGGTTAACGAGAGCGAAACCAAGAGCGAGCGCAAAAGGGTAAAGGGGACAAAAGTCTCCGGGGGATGCCGAGCCCCTGTCGAACCCCCACCGGGTCGAAAGGAGGCAGGGATGATTTACCTTCGCTTAGGCCGTCACGCATTAGGCATTTGCGCGGCCGTTGTTTTACTTGCTGGTTGCGGCGGATCACAAGCGCAGATCGCGCCTGTGGCGACGAGCGGCGTCCACGCTGCAACGTCTTACAACCACTGTCCGGAGTTGCCGGGAGGCACGGGAATCCTTCCCGATGGGGATTTCCACCAAGGAACGAATTGGGAAAGCCAGGTCCCGCTTTACCATAAGGGCCAGGTGTTCGCACCATACTGGGACGTCACAAAGAAGAGCATTAACTTCAATGGCAGCACGTGGGGGGACGTAGATGGTCTTTGCACCGTTGATCTCGACGGGAATGTACCAGGCGCTATAGCTACGAGTGCCTTTTCTACGAAGCCGGGAGCATCGTACACTGTCTCTTTCATTCTCTCAGGAAATGGTTACGGACCGCCGACCATCAAGACGATGAAGGTTTCGGTGGCCCATCAGTTCGCGTCGTACACTTGGAATATTTCCGGCGGCAACGATGCGTTAAATGGGGATTGGCAGGCCGAAACCTGGGAATTTAGGGCGACCGGACGCTCTTCAGTTTTAAACTTTGCGAGCGAGGACCCTAAAGGAAGCATCTGGGGCGCGGTGATCGCGGGAATCTCGGTCACGAAGAACTAACCCGCGCTCGGGAGACTATCGGGCGGACTCGTTGGGCGCGCCGCGAAGGCTTCGCTCGAAGCGATTGCGCCGTTATATCATGTGCGGTCTGCTGCTGAGTTCCGGGAACTCGACAACTAATCTTAAATCAAAAGAGGACCGTCTTAAGATCGGTCCTCTTGTACTTCCTCAAGCTCTCCCGACGCCTCGCATGATGACACGTTTACGGGCCGGCTTACCAACCAAACGGCGAGCGATGGCATCCGAAATAGCCGGTTCATCTATCTCGCGATTATAGAGCTTAATTCACGGCAGGACAGGAACGTTCGCAGGAAATAGAAACTCCCCATGCGCGAGCTTCTATTCTTGACGTTCATCGCGTTCGTAGCAGCGATGCTATTCCAGGTCTTTACGCATGGCTCATCGAGCCCTAGTACATCGACGAGCACATCTGTGTCGACCTCGCTTTCACAATAGCCGTCAGGGGCCACTTCCTAAGCACTCGGCCAACGCTTCGCATAATGACGCGGTTGCGAGCGCGCTTACGGACCGCACGGGCCGCGAGGCGTGCGAGCGCGTAGAGCGTCGACGCGATCGGTAGGATCGATGATTTTCAGGCGATCATCGCGCCTAGGGCGACGTCGTTGAAGGCTTGCGCCGGCCAAACCTCGTTCGTGAACTTCTGACGGCGGAAGAACGTTATCCCTACGGGAGTCCGCTGGGCGACGCAAACGAGGATATGGGGTAAAACCAAAGGGCTCGTTCACGAAAACCCGGTTGACTTACTCCGAAAAGGCCCGGGGCCTGAGCTGATCCCTCGGGACGGTTGGCGTCGGGCCTTTCTCCAGGGCATTCTGCATCACGCAGCCGATAGAGCGTGATGGAGCGTCGAGCGTCCGACTTTGAGGATGCGGGCTACATGCGCGCCTCCATGGCCGCGGCGCGATTAGCCGTGAGAGGTTCGGGTCGCCGAGTGAAGTACGATATCGTCCTAGGCTAGCAGATTTCACAACGAGCTAGAGTGGGGACCGCGACATGTCCGATGCGCGCAGCGAAAACACCGCAAACCCGACAGAATCTTTCGAATCCTATCGAAGCAAGGAAGCCGCTGAACAAAGCGACGGGGCTCGGCGCGAAGCAACTGCAATGAGGGACGCGGCGAGCGACGCGATCGCTCGGCGCGCCCAGAACCCGGCAGAGATTGCCGGCACGCGGATCGGCAAGGCGCACATGACCGCAGCGGGAATTCCCGCCATTCTCAAGACGTTCGAGTTCGGCTTCGGAGAAATGGGTCCAGTCCGAACGGCGGAGACCCTCACCCGGATAAACCAACGGGATGGCTTTGACTGCCAAAGCTGCGCGTGGGGAAATCCCGATCATCGAAAGGTCTTCGAATTCTGCGAAAACGGTGCAAAAGCGCTGGCCGACGAGGCGACGCGGAAGCGCATCACTCGCGAGTTTTTCGCCGAGCATTCGGTCCTCGAACTGGCCGAAAAATCAGACTATTGGCTAAACCAACAGGGACGCCTGACCGAGCCGATGATCCTTCGGCGCGGAGCGGAGCATTACGAACCCATTTCGTGGGACGGGGCATTCCGCGTCGTGGCAGACGAGTTGAAAGGGCTCGGGTCGCCGGACGAAGCGGCCTTCTACACTTCGGGAAAGACGACCAACGAGCCGGCCTTTCTCTTTCAGTTGTTCGCGCGGCAGTTTGGAACGAATAACCTCCCGGATTGTTCGAATATGTGCCACGAATCATCCGGCGTCGGATTGACGGAAACCCTAGGCATCGGCAAAGGAACCGTTACGGTTAACGATTTTGAGAAATGCGACCTGATCATCATCTTTGGTAACAATCCCGGGACAAATCATCCTCGCATGCTGACCTCGCTCCAAGCGGCTAAACGTCAGGGCGCCAAGATCATCGCGGTTAATCCGCTTCCTGAGACGGGCTTGATGCGGGTAACCAACCCAAATCCTCAAGACTATTCAAATCCCCTCGAGTTCCCGTTGGCACTGCTCGAGGATGGAACTGCGCTCGCCGACCTCTATCTTCCGGTTCGCATCAACGGCGACGTAGCGCTCATCAAGGGAATCATGAAATTTATGCTGGAGGAGGACGATGCCGGCCGCGCCGGCGGTGTGGACCATGCCTTCATCAGCGAAAACACGGCGGGATTTGGGTCGCTCCAGGATGATCTCAAGGGCACGACCTGGGAAGAAATCCTCGCCGGCAGCGGACTGACAAAAGAACAGATCGAGACTGCGGGCCGCTTGTGCGCTGCATCGAAGCGAATGATCTGCGCTTGGGCGATGGGTTTGACGCAACAGAAGAACGGCGTCGACAACGTCGCTGCAGTCGTAAACCTTCTACTGTTGGGCGGACACATGGGAAAGCCCGGCGCCGGAACGTGCTGCGTGCGGGGGCACTCCAACGTCCAAGGAGATCGCACGATGGGCGTGTGGGAGCGGCCGCCAAAGCGCTTTCTCGAAGCACTTGGGCGCGAGTTCAATTTCGTCCCACCGGCGAAGTGGGGCAAAGATACCGTTGAAACGATTCACGCCATGTGCGATCGTCAAATCAAAGTATTCCTTGCGATCAGCGGCAATTTCATCTCGAACACCCCCGACACGTCTTACACGGCGCACTCGATACAGCGTTGCCGTCTGACCGTATATGTGTCCACGAAGTTGAACCGATCTCATATCGTGACTGGCGAACGGGCCCTTATTCTGCCGTGCATCGGACGCTCCGAGCGCGACGTGCAAGACGGTCGCGAGCAGTTCGTCACCGTTGAAGACGCTATGGGTGAGATCGGCTCGTCGCAAGGGCGCCTTCCTCCAGCGTCTCCGATGCTCCGAAGCGACGTCGCGATCATTTCGGGCATCGCTCAGGCGACCCTCGGTGACTCTCCGGTGCCCTGGCGATCGCTGGCGGCAAACTACGATCTGATCCGAGATGCGATTTCGCGCGTCATTCCCGGCTTCGCGAATTTCAATCAACGGATCCGCGCTGAGAAGACATTCTACCTTCCCAACGGCGCTCGCGATCGACATTTTGAAACAGCTTCCGGCAAGGCGCAATTCTCGGTCACGCCTATTCCTACGCACGACCTTGGACCGGGCGAGTACCTCATGATGACCATACGATCTCACGATCAGTTTAACTCGACGATCTATGGGCTCGACGATCGCTATCGGGGTATCTATGGCGGCCGCAGGGTGATTTTCCTCAATGTCGACGACATCCAAGAGGCCGGCCTTCAGGCCGGGCAACTCGTCGATATTCGAAGTCATTTCGAAGGGGAAGTGAGGATCGCGCCGGGCTTTCTCGTGGTCCCGTATACGATTTCCCGCCATTGTGCGGCGACGTACTATCCCGAGGCGAACGTTCTCGTTCCGGTCCGCAGCGTCGCCGATAAAAGCAACCAACCCGTCAACAAATGCATTCGTATCACGCTTGCGCCGTCGCCGGCCACGGTTCCGCGCGACGTCCACATCTCGACGTCCGCGATCGCGTACAATCTGAAGCGCAGAATACCTGAAGAGGTCACGACAGCCGGGCTTACTAAGTAATTGTAGCATGAGCGATCTTCCGAACTTCAAATTCAATCTCGAGGGCGCGAAAGGCTGGAGCGGCGCGGCGGGCTCGGCCATGCAGCACACCGTGAACGAGTTTCCAGTATCCACGAGCTTCGCCGCCGTATCGATGCGCCTCCAGCCGGGCGCCTTGCGTGAGCTGCATTGGCACGCGATCGCTGCCGAGTGGGCTTACATTATTTCCGGACGCTGCCGCGTAACTGTGATCGCGCCGTCGGGCAACTCGGAAATATCCGATTTCGGGCCCGGCGACATTTGGTATTTTCCAAAAGGGCACGGTCATTCAATCCAGGGCATCGGTAAGGAAGAGTGCCACTTTTTGCTGATCTTCGATGATGGCCGCTTCTCCGAGTTCGGGACGTTCAGCATCACCGACTGGCTCTCGCGTACGCCGGCGGACCTGCTTGCGCAGAATCTCAGTCTGCCGCCGGAGGCCATCGCGAAGCTTCCAAAAGAAGAGGTGTACATCGTCCAAGGCGACGTACCGCCCGACGCGCCGCCCTCCGCGCTGAACCCAAATATCGAGCCCAGCCAACTGAATCACAAGTTCCGGCTTGGGGCCGGCCGCCTCTTGACGTTCGCGGGTGGAACGGAACAAATCGTTTCACAGCAACAGTTTCCAATCTCGTCGACGATCACGGGCGTTCTGCTGACGCTGAAGCCGGGCGGGCTACGAGAACTGCATTGGCATCCCAATGCCGACGAGTGGCAGTATTATATTAGCGGGCGTTCGGAGATCGGCATTTTTGGCGCGAACGGAAAGCATAGACAAGACGAATTTGGACCCGGCGACGTTGCCTTCATTAATCGCGGCTTCGGTCATTATATTCGCCAGGTCGGCAACGAGGAGACGCAGATTCTCGTGGCGTTCAACAGCCCCGATTATCAGGAGATTTCTATATCGACCTGGCTGGCCTCAAACCCGCCGCAGTTGCTCGCCGCCAACTTCGGTCTCGATCTGGGCGACATCCAGAAGTTGCCGCATGCGGGCCGCTTTATCATCGGAGCCGCGTAGCGTTCTTCCGCTGCCCCAAACTAAGGCTTTAGCGCTTCTCGGAGGCGTACGAGGTGATCGAGCACGGCGCATAGGTCGTCGCGGTCGAAGGTGCTTAACAGCATTTGTGTGACGCGCGATATGTCGAGGATCCCAGGCTCGGTTCCCGCGCGCCCGAGTCCCTCAGGATCGCGAAAGCCGTTTTCGTCTACACTAAGTGTCGCGGCTTGCGCCCAAGCCCAGGGCTCCTTCTGCAAACCGCTCTTTATCTCGACTGTAGCGTTCAAGTCGCTCGTGCCCATATTTGGCCCCCCTTGAAATGGTGTGGCTGTGCATATGTTATGCGCGTTCGGAATACCTCTGCACGCGATGCGACGGCCGGCCACCGAGGCCAAAATCGCAGGCAACTTGGGTCAAGCTCGCTAATGCGCGCTCTCGGGCAAGCATTCATGTCTAAGCGTTCGGTCGAGCCATCCAATCCAGCCGGTGATCTGGCACCGGGTGCGACGCCGTTCGGAGATTTGCTTCGAGAATATCGCACTCGTGCCGGCATCTCGCAGGAGCTGCTGGCCGAGCGAGCTCGCATCAGTGTAGCTGCGGTAGGAGCCTTAGAACGCGGTATCCGGCGAACGCCTTACCGAAGTACCGTTTCTCTGCTGGCGAAGGCGCTGGACTTAAGCGAAGAGGACGCGAGCGCGTTGGCTGCGGCGCGTGAGGGCGGCCGCGTCCACTCCACAAAGGCGGATCGTTTCGAGCACGTTCAACAACCGCGTACTTCATTTGTGGGGCGCGATCCTGACGTTGCGCACATCATCAAACTCTTTGCCAAATCCCGGTTGGTTACGGTGGCTGGTTTCGGCGGAATTGGAAAGACCCGCGCAGCTCTCGAGGTGCTAAACCGGGTCGCGCCGGCTCTTTGGCCCGAAGCCTGGTTCGTCGACCTCGCTCCACTTACGGACGGTGCATTTATCCCGGCGAAAATTGCCTCGACAATTCGACCGCCGCTTACCGAAGGTGCCGAGACGGTTTCCGACCTCGCGCGGGCACTCGCAAAGCGCCGGATGCTTCTGGTCTTCGACAATTGCGAACATCTTGTCGCCGACGTGTCAGAGGTGGCAGACACGATCTTGGCGCTGTGTCCCCAGACTACGATCCTCGCTACCAGCCGCGAGCCACTCAATATCGCTGGGGAATTCGTCTACCGGCTGCCGCCATTATCGCTTCCAGAGGACGCAACCGAACGGCTTGACGATGCCTATGCGTACTCGGCGGTGGACTTATTCGTGCAGCGCGCCGAAGCAGCCGATCCGAGCGCGGTTTTCGATGCGGCAAGTCTGGATACCGTCGTTAAAATCGTTCGACGCCTCGACGGTATTCCGCTTGCGATCGAAGTCGCCGCTGCTCAACTTCCCGTAATTGGACTCCACGCGTTAGAAGCCCGTTTAGATGACCATTTCAATATTCCGGCGCGCCGTCGAGATCTGCCCGCGCGTCAGCAGACCGCAACCGCAACGATTCGGTGGAGCTACGACCTACTGACGCCCGAAGAACGCGAGCTTCTGTGTAACGTTTCGATCTTTACCGGCGGGTTCACGCTCGATGCCGCTGAGGCGGTATGCGCTGGCGAGTCCCTCGAGCGGTCGTCGATTTTGCCGCTCTTATCGTCGCTCGTCAACAAATCGCTAGTGCAGGTCGAGCACGTTCGAGAGGGTGTGCGTTATCGGCTCCTCGATTCGGTCGTTTCCTTCGGAGCGAACCGGCTTCGCGAAAGCGGCAAAGAGACGGACGCATCCCGCGCTCACGCGCAGTGGTTAGCGACGATCGGCGAGGAGACGTATCATCGATATGACGTGACGCGGCCGGAGGAGTCGGCTCGGTTCTTACCTGAGATCGACAACATTCGTTCTGCAATCAGCTGGTCACTCGCCGCCGCGTCCCAAGACGATCGCGGCTTTGCAGGGCGCATCATCGTGGGCTGCAGCAGCGTCTGGGAGGGAACGGGCTCGCTGCGAGAGCACCGGCGCTGGATCGAAACGGCCCTCGATCGCACCGATGAGGCGCATCATCCTCGCGTAGTTGCGCACCTCCTACGAGACCTCATTGCCCGCGCTTTCTACGAAACGGCGACGGTCGCCCTGATCGAACGGGCCGTTCCGCTCTATGACCGGATCGGCGACCCACGCGACATTTTGGACTTTCACTCAGCTCTCGTCTCCGCTTACGCTTGGCACGGCAAGTTCGCCGAGGCGCAGCGTTCGGCCGAGCGCGCCTTCGCGGTGATCGAGGCAGAGCCCACGCTATCCTCGATGCAGTATGCGGGACTGCTCATGCATAGGTCCACGCTTCGCCGGCTCCAGGGTCGATACGACGATGCGCGCGCGGATCTTTTGGCCGCGGAAGCGGTTGGGCAATCACGTGCAGATCGATACTTTGTGACCTCCCAATGCTGGCCGAGATTGTCTCACGTCGAATACGCTGCCGGGAACGTTCGGCGGGCACTCGAGATCGCCGAGGGGATGTTGACGAGCGAATTCGGCTCCGTCGCGCTCGTAGCGCAGCAAGGCTTACGCGTCGTCGGAGGTCTGCGACTTCTGCTCGGCGATGTCGACGGAGCCGTCGAGTCCGTGAGGGAACTGCTGGACCACGCGCGTCACAATGACATGTGCCTCGACTACGCCTGCGACTACGCCGCCACGGTCGCTGCGCTGTGGGGGCATGCGACGGCTGCCGCGAGGCTATTGGGGTTCGTTCGCGCCCGCGAGGAACGCGTCGGCTTCCGCCCGGGCCTCGTGCGAAAATCAGCAGACGAGCTGCTCCGCTCCACGCTTGCGCGGGCACTGAGCGAGGAGGCCATTGCGTCGGCAAGCGCCGCCGGAACTCGACTCACGGAGGAGGAGGCCCTCGTCGAGGCGCGCGCCGCACTCGACTTGGGACCCGCAGCCTAGCTCTTCAACTGTCCGGGTCAACTGTATCGGTTGTCGCTGTGAGCGCCGGTCGAATTCGCGTTACCATCCCTCCGAAGGCCTAAGAGCCTCAGCCGAATTGGAGAAATGAAATGCCCGAACAAAGTAAATACGATCGCCTCGGCTTCTTGCGCAATGCAGGAATGGCGCTTACCGGTGCCCAGCTGGCGGCGATGGGCCCCGCGAGCGCACAAGTCCGCAAACTCCTGGCTGCAAACGTGCCTGGGACCACGGCGGGAACGCACACGTCGTTCGCCTCTCTCAAGCAGATCGATGCAGGCCTGCTCAACGTCGGATATGCCGAAGCGGGCCCGGCCGATGGTCAGGCGGCAATTCTGCTTCATGGCTGGCCCTACGATATCCACAGTTACGTCGATGTCGCCCCGCTGCTGGCCGCCAAGGGCTACAGGGTCATCGTTCCATACTTGCGCGGTTACGGGACGACCCGCTTTCTCTCAAGTACAACATTGCGC
>Ga0209275_10000938_pt1 | contig 11794 bp, 6 predicted proteins | sample HubBroMetageREF2_FD_188344 | JGI IMG/M metagenome (GOLD analysis project Ga0209275, IMG submission 188344) | Reference soil microbial communities from the Hubbard Brook experimental Forest, New Hampshire, USA - Hubbard Brook CCASE Soil... | ecosystem: Environmental > Terrestrial > Soil >...
CGGCTACCTGCAAGAAGATTTGCGCGCCGCTGCGTTCACCGTGCACGGCTACCATCACACGCCCATCGGTAGCATGGCGGATCTGGACAAGGCTACGATTCAAGACGTGCGCGATTTCTTCAACACATTCTACAAACCAAATAACGCGACGCTAGTGATCGTCGGCGATTTCGATTCCACACAGGCCCTGGCGTGGACCAATAAATATTTCGACGGCATCCCCGCTTCGGCGAAACCGATTCCGCGTCTGAATAATCCCGAGCCGCCGCAGACCGCCGAGCGCGTCGCGAAAAAATCCTATTCCAATACGCCGCTGCCCGCCGTGGTGATCGGTTACAAAATTCCCGCGCGCTATGCTCCGGATTCGTATTCGCTGGACCTGGCGTCGAATATTTTGGCCGGAGGCGAGAGCAGCCGTCTGTACCAGACGCTCGTTTACAAAGAACAGATCGCCGTGCAAGCCGCCGGTTTCGGCGCGTTCTCCGAGGATCCCAATCTTTTCTGGGCCTACGCGATTATGAATCAGGGCCACAGCGCGGAAGAGGGCGAAAAATCGCTGGTGGGGGTGCTGGACGGATTAAAAGCCGCGCCGGTGGAAGCACGGGAACTGGAAAAAGCCAAGAACCAGGAAATCGCCGGGTTCGTGCTGGGCCGCGACACGGATGAGGAAAAAGCGGTGGCGCTCGCGTCGGCCGCGGTAATCGGAAAAGATCCCGGTCTCGCGAACACCGAGCTGGATCATTACCTCACCGCGACTCCCGCGGACATCCAGCGTGTCGCCAACGATTATTTTCAATCCACGCGCGCCACGGTGCTGATCGTCACGCCGGCGGCACCCAGAGCGCCTGCTGGACCCGCGCAACAATGATCCCTGCGGCGCGATGCGCAAGAAAATTTCAGGAGCAACGATGAAGCGCGCTGAGAGCCGGTCAAGTTTTCTGTTTGCAGCAATCCTGTTCGTGGCGGCGGCCACTGCCGCCACGTTCGCACCAATCGCAATCGCGCGGCCACAAGCATCGGCGCCGGTGTCGCGCAGCGAAACCGAGCCCTCCACATCGCAGGGACCGCAGAAAGCTTCCGGAATCGTTCCGCCCGGCGTGAAGCTCGCGCCGGAAATGCCCGCACCAGGTGCGCCCAGGCCAATTGAATTTCCCACAGCGGCCACCAAGACCCTGCCCAACGGCTTGCGCGTTTTCGTAGTCACCGATCATCGCGAACCCGCCGTCGCCGCGCGCCTGGTGATTCTCTCGGCGGGCACCATTCAAGATCCCGTGGGAATGCCGGGCGTCGCGGCAATGACGGCCGGTCTGCTGACGCAAGGAACCGCGAAGCGCTCCGCCAAGGAAATTGCTGAAGCGATTGATTTTGTGGGCGGCACCCTGGACGCGAAAGCCGGTCGCGACGCCACCACCGCGACGCTCGACGTTGTGAAAAAAGATTTGGGCATGGGAATGGATCTGCTCTCTGACGTCGTGTTGCATCCATCGTTTCGCGCCGAAGAGCTCGACCGCCAGCGCCAGCAACTTCTCTCCGACCTGGAAGTGCAATACTCCGATCCGAATTATCTGGCGACGCTGGCGTTCGCGCGCACGCTTTACGGAGATTCGCCTTACGGCTTGCCGGAACAAGGCACCCCAGCCACGATAAAAAAACTGCAGCGCGAAGATTTCGTGAAATTTCACGACGCGAACTACGCGCCGAATCAGGCCGTGCTTGGTTTTGCGGGAGACATCGCGCCCGAGGAAGCCTTCGCCATCGCCGAAAAATATTTTGGCAGCTGGCCGAAGCTTGATGTCCCCTCCGCTCCGCCGCAGGTCCCGCCGAGCGCCACAGCCACCCACGTCTGGCTGATCGACAAGCCCGACGCCGTGCAAACGCAGATTCGCGTCGGCAGAATCTCCATACGCCGCGCCGATCCCGATTTTCTGCCGCTGGATGTGACCAATCACATCTTTGGTGGCAGTTACAACAGCCGCTTGAATACGGAAGTGCGCATTAAGAAGGGCCTCACCTACGGCGCATCGTCCGCGTTCACTCCGCATCGCTACACCGGCTCGCTTGCTGTGGAAACCTACACGCGCACCGAAGCCACCGTGGACGCCACCAAGCTGGTGATGAATCTGCTAACCGGAATGTCCCAGGGTAAAATTTCGCAGAAGGAACTCGATTTCGCGCGCGATTATCTGGCGGGCGTGTATCCCATCGAGACGGAAACCGCCGAGCAGGTTGCCGACCGCGTGCTCACCGTCGCGGCTTTCGATCTGCCTGCGGATTACAATCAGACCTACCCCGTCAAAGTGCGCGCCACTTCACTGGAACAAGTGCAAGCCACCGCGCGAAAATATTTCACCACGGGCGATCTGGACATCGTGCTGGTGGGAAACGTCAGCGCATTTCGCGACGCGCTGAAAAAGCAATTTGCCGGAGCGGAAATCACCGAGATTCCTTTCGGCGAAGTGGACGTTCTTTCGCCGGCGTTGCGCGCGTCCAAGCAGGCCGCCACCGCTTCCGCCGCTCCGCCCGCCACGCCCGAATCGCTCGAACAGGGCAAGCAAATCCTGCTGGCCGCCGCGCAAGCCGCGGGTGGCGATGCGCTGCAGTCCGTCGCGACCTTGGGCTTCAGCGAAACCGGCACTCTGCACAATCCGCGCGGCGACCGGCAGCTCGGCGTCACCTGGCAAGTTTCGTATCCAAATCGCTCCTATGGCGAAGTGAACCTCGGATCCGCGACGATCGTGCAGGTCTGCGACGGAACATCGTCATGGCTGAAATTTCCGGACGGAGTCCACGAGACCACGGACATGATCGGCGAATTCAAGCGCGGCATCACCCTCTTTGGCGGCGGCTGGGGGATCTATCAGCAAGCGCTGGCCGGAAAAATCACCAGCCAAGCCATCGGCGAAGAAGAAATCGCCGGGAAGAAAACGCTAGCCGTGGCAATCACAGGTCCATTTGGCGCGGTGAAGCTGTATTTCGATCCCACCACCCATTTACTCGCGGCGGCGCGCTATCAATCCGTCAGCGATCATGGTTCCAGCGACAACGAGCAGCACTGGAGCGACTATCGCAACGTGGAAGGCCGCCAGTTCGCTTTCGCCACAGATACATATCGCGACGGCGCAAAACTTTTCGAATCCACCGTGCAGGCGGTGCAAATCAATCCGAAAGTCGATGAAGGGCTCTTCGCGAAGCCGCCAATCGCACCCGAAGCTGCGTCGCCTGCCGCAGCTCCAACCCCCGCGCCTGCTCCCGGCCCTGCGCCCAAATGATCCAGCGCAGCTCACTTCACCGTCAGGATCACCTTGCCGATATTTTTCCGCGCATGAATATATTTGTGCGCCGAAGCCGCGTCGGCCAGCGGAAACGTCTTGCCGATCACCGGCTTAACCTTCCCGCTGCTGTACAGCTTGAAGATTTCCTCGAGCTCTCCGCGCAACAGCGCCCCGCGCGCCGGCATGCGCCCCAGATTCACGCCGATGATCGAAATATTCCGCGCCATCAGCTTCAGGGGATGAAATCGCGGCGTCTGCAGCAGCGCTCTGGCCCCGCGGATCGCGTTTTTCTTCCCGTCCGCACCGGCCGCAGCGGAAAATCCGTACACCACCAATCGTCCGGTAGGTCCCAGGCACTTATAACTGCCGGCAAAAGATTTCCCGCCGATCGCGTCCATCACCATTTCAATTCCGTCGGGCGCGAATTTCTGCACCACGTCCACGAAATTGTTTTTCTCGTAATCAATCGCGTGGTCCACGCCGATCTTGCGCAGATATTCCTGCTTGGTCGGCCCGGCCGTCCCGTAAATTTCCAGGCCACGCGCCTTCGCCAGCTGCACCGCGGCGATTCCCACACCGCCCGCCGCGCCATGAATCAGAATACGGTCGCCGGACTGCAGATTGCCCATCGCGAACATCGAATGATAAGCAGTGAGGTAGTTAACGGGAATAGCCGCAGCGTCGTCGAACGGCATGCCCGACGGCAAACGAAAAACGCGCCCGGCCGGAGCCGCCACCCACTCGGCGTACGCATTGAATTGAGTAAGCGCAGCCACGGCATCGCCCACGCGCAAAGGCTCGCCGTCGCTGGCCTTGCCTCCCTCGGCAACTTTTTCCACCACGCCGGAAACTTCGAATCCCGGCACAAAAGGCGGCTTCGGTGTGCCGGGATAGATTCCCATGCGCTGCAGCAAGTCGGCAAAATTCACGCCGACAGCCTTCACGCGGATCACCACTTCGCCGGGTTTCGGCTGCGGGTCCGGCACTTCGCGCACCTCAAATACATCCGGAGGCCCGTACCTCTTTACCACCATCGCGCGCATCTAACTCCCCCTCTGCCGAATGTAGCTCAATTTCCGATGAACCTGTCACACTGTAATTTCTTGATGCTGCACCGTTGTCCGGGGCTCCATCCGCTCCAGGCTTTTAACTTGGGTTTCAAAGGCATCCTATCTTAAACTGTTAGACTTTGCGCAACGATGAAAACCACACATAGACCACGAGTCCTCTTCAGCGGCATCACGATTTTAGCGGCTGCCTTTGCCACACTGGCTGCTGCGCGACCCGCGCAGGCGCCCACGCCCGCGGTGCTCACGGCCATGCAGGACGAGCTCGACCGCTCGATGGCCGCCATGTCCAAGGGCGATCCTCCGGACTATTTCATCAGCTACACCGTCGCGGACCGCCAATACTCGGAAGTCTCCGGCTCCAATGGCGCGTTGCTCACCAGCGGTGAGACTCGCGCGCGCTGGCTCGAAGTCCAGACGCGCGTCGGCACCTATCAGCTGGACGACACGCACAAGCTCGCCGACCGCCAGCCCAGCTGGACCAGCCCGGGCGGCTCCGTCACCGTGGACGACGACATCCCCGTGCTGCGCCGCGAAATCTGGCGTGAGACCGACCGCCAATACCGCGCCGCCACGCAAGCGCTCATCAAAGTTAAGACGAGTCAGGAAGTCCAGGTGCAAACCGCCGAAGGCAGCGCGCCGGATTTTTCGCGCGAAGCCCCGCACACCTCTATCGGTCCGCGCGTCGAAATCAAAGTTGACCGCAAGCCCTGGGAAGAGCGGGTCCGCAAATACACCGCTCAGTTCAGCAAATCGCCCGAAGTGCTGAATTCCATCGCCACTTTCACCGCACTGAGCATGAATCAGTATCAGGTAAACACCGAAGGCACCAAGCTAGCTTTCGGCCAGGTCCATTACCGCCTTGAGCTTTACGTGCAAAGCAAAGCGCCCGACGGCATGGACATCAACCGCTACGCCAATTTCGATTGGCTGGATCCCAAAGACTCTCCGTCCGACAAAATCGTATTCGATCGCATTCAAGTGATGATTCACGAAACCGAAGCGCTAGACAAAGCTCCGCTCGTGGATCCTTATGCCGGCCCCGCGCTGCTCACCGGACGCGCCGCCGCCGTCTTCTTCCACGAAGTTTTCGGCCATCGCGCCGAAGGATTCCGCCAGAAGGACATCAACGAAGGCCAAACGTTCACCAGCAAAGTCGGCGAACAGATTTTGCCTGATTTCATTTCCATCAAGGACGATCCCACCGAAGCAGACTTCGGCGGCCAAATGCTGCTGGGAAATTACGCGTTCGACGATGAAGGCGTTCCAGGTGAAAACGTCCAACTGGTAGATCACGGCGTGCTGAAAACTTTCCTGATGTCGCGCTCGCCGCTCGTTACCATTCCGCAATCGAACGGACACGGCCGCCGTCAACTGGGCTTCGTTCCAGTGGCACGCCAGGGAAACCTGATCGTCTCCAGCTCGCACACCGTCACCAACGACCAACTTCGCCAGCAGCTCATTGCACTCGTGAAGCAGCAGGGCAAGCCCTTCGGCCTGCTGATTGACGACATCGCCGGCGGCTTCACCTTCACCGGCCGCCAGCAGCCCCAGGCGTTTCAAGTTCTGCCGCTGGTAGTTTACAAGGTGTTTCCCGATGGCCGGCCTGACCAGCTCGTCCGCGGCGTGGACATCGTCGGCACGCCGCTCGTCTCACTCACAAAAATCGTCGCCACCGGCGACACGCCAGATATCTTCAACGGCTACTGCGGCGCCGAATCTGGCTCCGTGCCGGTTTCCGCCGTCGCGCCCGCCATCTTGATTTCTGAAATGGAAGTGCAGAAGAAACAAACTTCCACCGACAAGCCGCCGATCCTGCCGCCGCCCGCGCACGATCCGCAAGCGAAGGGGCAAGCCCAGTGAAGATCTTCGTAACGTTTGGATTGCTCGCGGCCTGTGCGTGCGTGCTTCCGCTTTCCGCCGCCACGACCACCACGATCCCGAAAAATACCGTGCCTATAGTGCCGGGCCGAGCGTCCGCGTCTGCATCCGCAGCAACATCGCAAGCAGCGGTTCCCGAATCCGAAAGTGACAAGACCCTGCACGCCATGCACGATGAGATGGAACGCGCCCGCACGCGCTTGCAACTCCCCGGCGTGGAAAAGCCGTTCTACCTGGAATACCGCCTGATGGATCTGGACGTCCGGGCCGTCACTTCGACGTTTGGCGCGCTGGTTTCCACTTCCACCACGCGCAATCGCTTCATGTCCGTGGACGTGCGCGTCGGCGATTATCATCTGGACAGTTCGAACTTCATCAGTGAAGACGGCTTCCAGGGATTCCTCGGTTCCACCGGCGAAGTCGGCATTGACCGCGATTACAATTCGCTGCGCCAGGATTTGTGGCTGGCGACGGACCAGGCCTACAAGCAAGCCGTCACCCAAATGTCGCTGAAGCAATCTTTCCTGCGCAGCCTCACCAAGCCGCCCGAAATTGACGACTTCTCCCAAGCGGCGCCGCTGGTGAAAATTGATCCGCACGCTGAGCCCGACTGGACCAGCCGCAATTGGGAAGACGAATCCCGCGCAGCGTCGCTGGTACTGACGAATTTCCCGCACCTTAGCGGCGCGCGCGTGAATTACTACATGATCTACGTCACCTACTATTTGATGAACAGCGAAGGCACCACCATTCGCAGCTCGCGCAGTCTTGCCGCCGTTGAAGCCGCGCTAGACACCACCGCCGACGACGGCATGGCTCTGCACGACTATTACGCCGTGTATGTCAACAAGCCCGCCGATCTTCCTGATCCGTCTGCAGTCGGCGCTGCGCTCACGCAGACCGGAGCGGAATTGATGACTATGCGCCAAAGCCCGCTCATGCAGGATTTCACGGGCCCCGTGCTGTTTGATCCGCCGGCCGCTGGCTCCCTGCTCGCCCAGGCTCTCGCGCCTTCGCTCTCCGGAGCGCGTCCGCCGCTTTCCACCATGCCTGCTTTCGATGAAATCATCGAACGCATGGGCGGCCGCAGCGAATGGTCCGGCCGCGTCAATACGCGCGTGCTGCCCGCGAACGTATCGCTCGTGGATGATCCCACGCTGAAAGAGTTCAACGGCCAGCCGCTGCTGGGAAATTACGATGTTGATGACGAGGGCGTAAAAGCTCAGCGCGTCGAACTAGTCGAAAATGGCACGCTGAAAAATTTGCTGATGTCGCGGCGCCCCGGCTCCGATTTTTCCGCTTCCAACGGCCACGCGCGCTCCGCTTTGCTCTCAGATACGCGCCCGCTCGCCAGCAATTTGTTCCTGCAATTCAACGGCGGCCTGAACCAAGCCGCGCTGAAAAAGAAATTTCTCGATGCCTGCCGCGATGACGGCCACGAATGGTGCCTGGAAGTCAAGAGCATGGATAATCCCGCGCTCTCGTCCATTCGCCAGGAAGATTTCAGCGATTTTCTCGGCGGCATCGCCGGCGGCGTCGCCAGCGGCTTGCGCATTCCGCTGGTCGTCTATCGCGTTTACGTTTCAGACGGTCACGAAGAAATGGTTCGCGGCGGCCACATCGAAGGCCTGCAACTTCGCGCCCTCCGCAATATCCTGGGTATCGGCGACGATGAAACCGTGTTCCCCTACATGCAAAATACCCAGGGCGGATTCGCCGGCACTGCGCTCGGTGCCTTCGGCTCCGCCAATGGCGGCATCCCCAGCACGGTAGTCACTCCATCCCTGCTGCTGGACGAAATCGAATTCCGCGGCTTCCACGGCGAACCCCGCCGCCTCCCGCTCGTCCCAGCCCCGCCGCTAAAGTAAGAGGTCTTGGTAGCGGCGCCGCTTGTGAATCGCGCTGTGTGGGATCGACGGGCTGCGCCCCCGGCTCGCCCCACATAAATCTTTGCTGCCGTTCAAACAGCTACGAAGCTAGTCGCTCTTCACAGCCCCAGCATTTTCCAACACGAGCTGTACGGCGTCGTTCGATTTCATATTCCCAAAAAATGAACGCAGCGGATCGTAGGAATCCGCAGTAAAGCCGATTTCACTCAAGGCGAAATTGCGCTTTACTTCCACCGCATCTCCCTGTTCAGTGGCCGAAATCTCGTAGGACATCATGCTTCCGGTATTAATCGACTTCTTCGACGGAAGAGCCGCGAACTTGAAACCGGCCGGTCCGTGTATCTTGATGTCGTCCAACTGCTGGAACCGGTAACTGAAACGGATCGGATTGACGCGGTGCTCCGCATTGAACGACGCTTCGTAACTCGACCGAAAGAGCGCGATGGGCACCAGCATGCGGTGCCCTACCGGTGAGCCGAACTCTGGAACCGTTACGTTTCCCTCAACTCGCAGCGCGGCAACGGGGTCGTCCCAATTCGCCACTTTGGTAATCTCGAAAGTTGAACCCGCCGGCAGCGCCCTTTGGATCTCGTTTTTCAGCACCCTCCGTCGTCCCTCCTCATCATCTCTACGCAGCAACGTTCGCTGAGCCGCCCCTGGAACCCCGCTGAACGCCATCTGCAGTTTTCCGACGGCGCTCCCGTCGTCCTTCAGTTCGAGCTCAGCGGAACGCAGGACGGTTGCATCCGAAGTGGCGCCAGCGGGGGATTTGATAAACTCGGCCCCTTGCTTGGTTACGCGTACGCCCTGTGATTCCGTTTCATACCAGGGAATCAGGCCGAACGGATAGTACAGCGCAGCCGGGTCGAGCCAATATTCCTTTCCACCAGCCTGCGCCCAGACGAGATCGGCGGTTAGCCCAGAGATATCCTGCCCCGCCGGGGTGAAAACGTCCCGGTTGCGTGGCACCAGGTAAACCTCTGTCGCCTCAAAACCCGCGGTTCGAGCCAGGCCGATGAATAACCAGTTGAGCTGCCGCCCGCTGGCATAGTTCCGCTTCAGCACGTCTTCCGCGTTTTCATCGGGTTTGATGTCTTCTGCTTTTTTCTCGCTGGCCGTTTTCGCTGGCTCGTAATTCAAGTCGCGAATTTTTTGTACTCTCGAATATATTTTCTGCAGCTTCACCTCCGGCGAATCGCCGGTGGCAACCGTCTGCGAGAGTTCCTGTTCCAGCACACTCTTCTTGTTCAGAAACTTGTCCAGCTCGGCGCTCCACTTTTTCCCCATGCGATTCCAGAATTGTTCGCCGGTTTCGGCGAAGGGTTCGTTCCGATCGCGATAGAAGAAATCCACCCGCGCTTCCAAAGCGCGCAGCGGCGGCATCAGCGGTTCCTCCTTCACTGGGGGGATGTTGTGCACTTCCATGGAATAGGATTTGTCGCTCTGCCGCTGCGGCAGAGATCCGGGCGGCAGGCCCTTGGTGCGAAAGTAAAGCGTGGGATCGAGATCGCTTCTGGGTACGAACGGGATGATGGAAAAGCTCGCGTCGCGCATGAACAATGGGCCCGATATGATCCAACGCTCGCTGTATAGATGGCGCGGCTTGAATTGCTCCCGGTACTTATATTCAACGATGCAACCCGGTTCCACGTTGGAAAAGGCGAACGTTTTCGTCAGATAACTGCTCTCACCGGTCCGCTCGACGACTTTCTCGTACACTTTTCCATCAAAATTGACGATGCTCCCGTCTGGCCGGATGGTTCGGGCGCGGATGTCGTGTATGTCGGAATCTTCCTTCAAAAATCGAATGGCGGGATTGGACTCCGCTTTGACGCCCGCTTCCGTAAAAATCTTGATCCGGACGTACTCTTCGTCGACGTCGCCATCAACGACGGCGCGCTGGGCGTTCACATGGCTGCGGCGATAGAGAATCATGGCGTTCGCGCCCGGGCTGGCGGGATTGTCCTTCAGTGCGAGATCTTCTGGCGGTACCGGTAGCCAGTCGTCGCCTGCCGGAATGGCTTCGGCGAATGACAGCCAGAGCGTCACGATGATAACCGACAGGCTAAGGAGCAACACGCGGCTTCGATTCATCGGTGCACATCCTTCCATCAGAGGCGAATTCGCCGTCCGAATCTTCCCGCTGGACAGTCTTCGACGCGGACCGTAATTCCCAAGCAATTAAGTGCTGGCAAAGCTACAGGGTGGGCGGCTGCTTGTCAACACTTCTGGTGGCCGCTACTGCGAACCCCGCCGCCTGCGAACGCGCAGGCGGTACCACTGGTTCGATGCGCGGCCAAATTGAGGGGTAGCGCTACAGTTCACGGAATGGCCGGAACCAGGCGCGAAGATCCTCTGCGAGCAATTGCGGTTCTTCGAATGCGGCGAAATGGCCTCCGCGTGCCATTTCCGTCCAGCATTTCACGTTAGAAAAACGTGCCGCCCACTCTTGCGGTGGGTGGCTGAGATCTTTCGGAAAAAGCGCAAAAGCCGCCGGCACCTTTGATGACCCTGCCAATTTTTTGACCTCTTCTTTTATCCAGGTGAGGGCGCCGCGTTGGCCTAGTCAAAATAGAAGAGGAACGATGACCCGATGGATTGCGTGACCCGGTAGATCACGATGTGATTCTACAACTCGTCTTTGCCGAATCGCGATTCGATCTCGCCGTTGCAATCGCTCCACGTATGGAACTTTTCGACGAGCCATGCAGATAGTCCGGCGGGTGAATCGCTCAGCCGCTGCGCCAGATTTTGCGGCTTGGTGGACTGAATCAACGCGTAAGCTCCTTCTTTTTGCATCCACTGGTCATTCTTTTTGAAGAACTTTTGTTCGTCTGCAGATAGCTTGCCGGGCTTCTGGAATGGATGTCCAAAGGGAACGTCGGTCAGGTGAATGGCCACCGCGGAATCCGGATGGCTGCGCGCCAATTGTTCGGTTACGGTGCTACCCCAGTCGCCCCCATGCGCTTCAAATTTTCGGTGGCCTAATTTGTCGGTCATCAACTGGGCCCAACGGTCGTTGACTCGAAAAATCATGCCGCTGTTTCCGAGCTTATCTGAGAAGCCGTACCCGGGCAGATCGGGCACGACGACGTCGAAGGAATCCCCGGCGCGCCCGCCGAACGACTCGGGATCCGTAAGCATGGGAATTATTTTCGCGAAGCGATAAAACGAATCCGGATAGCCATGCGTTAGAATCAGAGGAAACGGACGCGGCCCCGTTCCGCGCTCGTGAATGAAATGAATGCCCACCCCATCTACTTCTGTTTTGAAGTGTGCGAATTGGTTGAGATCCGCCTCTTGCTTTCGCCAGCCGTAAACGTCCTGCCAATAGGCCACCGGGGTCTTCAGGTACTCAATGTCCGTTCCCGCGTCCCAGTCCGTGCCTTCGAGCTGATGCGACCAGCGCGTATGCACCAGCCGCTGTCGCAAGTCTGCAAGGACTTCAGCGGCGACATCGATCCGGAATGGATTGATCGAATTCGCCATATAATTCCCCGCCAGTGCTAAGCGCTAATTCGTCGCGGACTCTCAAGATCCAAGCCTACGTTGAGTGAATCCGAAGGCACCATACGTGAAATACCTCAAAGTTGAGGTTGGTGTCCGCGCTGCATGCGCGGTGAAATCAGCCTCACAGCGTATAATCCCCCGATGGCTTTGGAGCCACTCGAACGCGCATCCCACG
>Ga0209275_10000945_pt1 | contig 11772 bp, 6 predicted proteins | sample HubBroMetageREF2_FD_188344 | JGI IMG/M metagenome (GOLD analysis project Ga0209275, IMG submission 188344) | Reference soil microbial communities from the Hubbard Brook experimental Forest, New Hampshire, USA - Hubbard Brook CCASE Soil... | ecosystem: Environmental > Terrestrial > Soil >...
TTGAATGCGCGGGAGTAACCGATACATTTCTTTCTGCGCGCTTGCCCTGCTGCTCCGTGCAACAACTACGCACGCGGCCAGCACTCCCATTACGCATGGCACGCTGGAACTCATCGCCGAGAACCAGTGGATCGAACCGGGGCACGAGGTTTATCTCGGGTTGCATTTCCAACTCGAGAACGGCTGGCACATCTACTGGGTGAATCCCGGCGACTCCGGCGAACCGCCCCGAGTGGACTGGCAATTGCCATCGGGTCTCACAGTTGGAGCCACAGAGTGGCCGACGCCACACCGTCTTGAGAGCCCAAGCATCGTGGACTTTGGCTATGAGAGCGTTGTAACTTTGATAATGCCCATGCATGTGGACCGAAGCCTCGCGGCGGGGCAACCCATTCGGGTTGGTGCAGCGATGAAACTTCTGGTCTGCAGCCACGAAATGTGCATCCCGGGCAAGGCGCAACTTTCCCTGGCGTTGCCGGTCAAATCGCAGCCCCCTCCGCTTGATCCTCGGACTGCCGATTTGTTCGTCGCTGCGCGTAAGTCCTTGCCGCTGGCAACGCCCAAGAGTTGGAAACTTAGTGTCGCCGACACAAAAGATTCTTTCGTGATCACCGCGAAGGTGGGTCATCAAACACGGCACGCGGTTTTCTTTCCGCTGGCTGAGTCGCAGATTGCAAACGCGGCGCCGCAAAATTTTGTTCCTTTACCCGGCGGGTTTCGCTTGACGCTCCGGAAATCGGATCAGTTGCTCAAGCCGATCCAGCGGCTGCAGGGAGTACTCGCGTTTTCCGCTGATCGCGCATACTTGATTGATCTGCCTGTCGGCAAATCTGGAGCGGCGAGCAACAGCTCCGACATTGGATCTGCGCAGTTTGGATCCGTACAATTACAATAATGTTCTTGAGGGGGAACCACACATGATGCGCTCGACTTTAAAGCTGATGCTCATCGCTCTAACGCTGTGCGCGGCTTCGCTGGTTGCGGTTGCGAAAGTCGGCGTGGGTGCGCCGGACTTCAGTGCCACAGCGAGCAACGGCAAAACCGTTCGTCTCGCGGACTATCGCGGAAAGTATGTGGTTCTCGAGTGGCATAACAACGGATGCCCATACGTGGGCAAGCACTACAACAGCGGCAACATGCAGAGGCTACAAAAGCAGTGGACGAGCGAGGGTGTGGTTTGGTTCACGATTTTATCGTCTGCGCCGGGCAAGCAGGGATACGCGACCGCAAGCCAGGAGAACGACTATCTCGCAAAAATGCAGGCTGCTCCGACCGCCGCGCTGCTCGACCCTAGCGGCGACATCGGCCATCTTTATGACGCGAAGACATCTCCGCAGATGGTCGTCATCAATCCCCAGGGCGTTGTGATTTACGATGGCGCCATCGACGACAAACCGACCACCGATTTGAACGACGTTCCGAGCGCAACGAATTACGTAAGTCGCGCACTTGAGCAGGCCATGGCCGGAAAACCGGTGGAGACGGCGGCGACGCGTCCTTACGGTTGTTCAGTTAAATACAGCGACGCGACTCACTAAGCGCGCGTTTTCCCACGGCTTTGCTGGTGCTCCTCACGGGTGGCGACGGATTCTACCTGCGACATGACCGTGGGTTTTCATTATTGCCGCGACATCTCCCCCCGCTCGCGGGCTTCCGGGGTAGGAATTCTGCTCTCCGAATATTCAGACGCTGCCGAAAAAGGCTTGTATTTGCGACTCGATAGTTGCAGAATTGCGTCCCAACAAAACATGAAGCGTTGAAACGGACTCTGACCCGGGGTCAAGTCACTCCGCCTCACTTGCCGGCGACGTTTCAGGGAGCCTCTATGACGTCGCGATGGATTTCACGTGGGATTTCCCCCAGACAATTGGCATGCTGGATTTTTTGGCCAGCCGCTTGCATGGCCTTGTTCGCTGTGACCGCGCAGGCTCAGCAAGCCACTGCGCTCATCACTGGCACGGTCAAGGATTCTTCCGACGCTGTGGTGGTTGGCGCGAAAGTGACTCTGAAGAATTCCAACACTAACATTGCGCGCAGTGTCACCACAAATAAAGATGGGTACTATTCTTTCACGCTGGTGCCGATCGGTACCTACGAGCTAGCGGTTGAGCAGAGAGGTTTTGAAAAGTACGTACACTCTGGGATCACGCTTGAGATCAATCAGAATGCGCGGCTAGATGTAGCGCTAAAAGTCGGCTCGATCAGTCAGGTGGTGGAGGTGCAAGGCGATGTCTCTCAAGTGGACACCGTCAGCGCAACGCTTGGCAAAGTGGAGACCACGCAACGTATTCTGCAGCTTCCGCTGGTAGAGCGTGACACTTTGCAACTGGGGCTTTTGCAGGCAGGCGTTTTTGCCCCCGATCAGGACGATGGCTCGGGCAATCCGTTCTCGGTAAGCGGACAGCGTTCTGAATCCATGACGTTCCTGCTCGACGGAGCCGACAACAACGATTTTCTGGGCAACAACATTGTTGTCGATCCGAACCCCGATGCCGTTGCGGAATTCAAGATTCTCACTAACAATTACACGGCTGAGTATGGACGAACTTCCGGCGGCATCGTCAATCAGGTCATCAAGTCCGGAACCAATCAGATTCACGGCAGCGCGTTCGAATTTTTCCGCAATACTGCGCTTGATGCCAGCGATTACTTCCTGCAAGCCGTGCCGGTTCTGCGCCGAAATATTTTCGGAGCGACTCTCGGATTTCCTATCAAAAAAGACAAATTGTTTTTCTTTGCTTCCTATCAGGGGACCAAGCGCAGCGAAGGCCAGAACCCGGGCCCGCTGCCGGTGCTGAGTCCAGCCGAGCGTACGGGAGATTTCAGCGAATTGCTGCCTTCGGTTCAACTGACAAATCCGGCCACGGGCAACCCGTATCCCAATAATCAGGTGCCAATCGACCCGGTGATCAAGAACTACATTAATGCCTATCTGCCATTGCCAAACCGGCCCGGCAATCTTTTTGAGTCTGATCCAGTGGCCAAAATCAGCGACACGCAGTTTATTTTCCGTGTCGACTACAACATTTCTCCGAAAGATATTCTGTCGGGCGTTTACATTTTCGACGACACTCCGGACAACTATCCATTCCAAATCATCAATGGCGCATCGACAGGCGGCGACGTACCAGTGGGTTCTGGGTTCACCGATGCAAATCGTTATCAGGCAGGAAATATCACGTGGACACGAACAATTTCGCCGAATCTGGTCAATGAGCTACGCTTCGCGGTCAACCGCTCCGCCACCTTCGATGCCGTCCCGACTACCACGACTTCGCCCGCGCAGTTGGGATTTCTGACGGTCACCCCCGACGATCCAAAAGGTACCGCGCCCCCTCTTATGACTGTCACCGGCAACTTTAACCTGGGTCCATCCCCTCAAGGACCAACGAAGATTCACGATATGACGTATCAGTATCAGGACACGATTTCGTGGACCAAGGGCAAGCATGATTTAAAGTTTGGCGGCGATCTTCGCTGGGTGCAGAACAACTTCAATTTCGACTTCTACACCAACGGCAGTTTTTTCTTCGGACAGGGAGGCTCATTTACCGGAAGCACGCTGGCTGATTTTGTGGGCGGCTTCTTTGACAACTACTATCAGTTTTCCAACGCGGTCTATGCAGTCCGCAGCCACTCTCTATACTTTTTCGGCCAGGATGCGTGGAAAGTTACTCGCAATCTGACCTTCAACTATGGCTTGCGCTACGAATACAATTCTCCGCAGCAAGACCCCCACAACCAGATCATTGGCTGGTATCCAGGGCAACAGTCGACGGTGTTTCCGGCGGCTCCCCAAGGATTTTTGTACCCGGGAGACCCGGGCACGCCAAATCGTGGTCTGATTTACCCCGACCGAAATAACTTTGCACCGCGATTTGGCTTCGCATGGGACATGCTCAGCAACTCCAAGCTAGTAATGCGCGGCGGTTTCGGAATTTTCTATGACATAGAGGACGGGGCTCTGAACGAACAGTTTGGCGGCCAACCCCCGTTCGGCTACGTGTCCAATAACTTCCCTTGCTTTGGAGTTCAGGCCAATAATTCGGACGGTTGCCTGGCAGCGCAGCCCAACGGCTCTTACGTGGCGGATCCCTTTCAGACTCTGTATCCCCACCCGTATCCCTACATTGCCGGAGGAAACTACGGCAAGTTCTTTTCTCCGGCGCTTCCTTTCGCGTACGTGGTTTATCCCCACTTCCGCACTCCGTATGCCGAGAATTTTAATTACGGGTTTCAATATCAGGTCAGCAAAGACACCATGATCGAAGCGGTGTACGTGGGAAGTCTTAGCCGAAAGGCAGTTGTCGACACGGAGTTGAACTATGCGTCCTCCACCGGCCCCAACGGCTTGCAGGCCCAGTATCTTTATTTCCTCGGCCAGGAGGGCAACACGCAGGAAAGCACGGCCAACGAAATAAATGTCGATTGCGCCCGTCCTCTGGCTGCATGTTCTGGCGGAACGCCCGCATTTACCGGCCTGCCTACTGGGGCAACGCAGATTTATACGAATTTGAGCGCAGGCAATTCCTCCAGCAATGAATTCCAGCTGACGGTGGACAAACGACTAAGCCATGGATTGCAATTTCGTGTGGCCTACACGCTTGCCAAAACCATCGACGATCAATCTGGCTTCCGTGCCCGTTCTTCGACTTTTACCGATCCGGCCAACCCAGCATTGGACCGCGGGCTGGCGGACTTCGACGCCCCGCAAAGATTGGTCTTCAGCCCGATTTGGCAGATCCCACTGGGAAACCATGGGAGCTCTTTGACGCGGAAGGTGCTCGGCGGTTGGAGCGTTGCCACAATAGCAAGTTTTCAATCGGGAAATCCGTTTACCTTCTTCTCCGAAAATAATTCGGGCGAATTGAACAATTATCTCGACCGGCCCGATGTGATTGGCCCGATCCAGGTTTTCAGCAACGTACGCCAGCAGGAGACATTCTCTCCGAGTTCGAACGGGGTAAACGGAAGCTGTTTGCCCGGAACTGTGACCGGACATTTCCTTATTAACCCCATGAATCTGGTTTGCTCTGTGGGATCGCCCATCGGCTTGCCTGCCGACCCTCTGCTCACCCCGGGTGGGGTGCCGCTCTTCACCCATGGCAACCTGTCGAGAAATGCGTTGCGTGGACCGGGAATAAACAACTGGGACATTTCCATCCTGAAAGATATCTATTTTACGGAAAGCAGGTATTTGGAATTCCGCTCGGAGTTTTTCAACGCGTTCAATCACGTGCAGTTTTACAGTCCGACTTTTCAGGACGGCACGATTGGCGGGGATTCGCTGTTCGGGCAGATCAGCTCGGATCGCGGTCCGCGCGTGATTCAGTTCGCCTTGAAGATGTATTTTTGAAATTCGGGACTAGAAACTGAGAACCGGCTCGAAGTCCGATCTTCGTCGACCTGCAAATTTCATTCAAAAGATAATCGGTACCTACGCTGGTGCATCTTCATCTAAGCTTTCGAGCGTATGGCAGACAGCGCTGAAACTCTCACCGACTCGCCGCCGAAAGCGGGCGCACCGTCGCCCACCGGGTCCCAGCAGTGGCGGCCCAAGTACAACCCTTGGCTGATTGCGGTCGTGGTTGCTTTGGCCGCGTTCATGGAGGTGCTCGACACCAGCATCGCCAACGTCGCGCTGCCTTATATTGCGGGGAATCTCGGCGCGAGCAACGACCAGAGCACATGGGTGCTTACGTCCTACCTCGTCTCGAACGCTGTCGTGCTGCCGATCAGCGGATGGTTTGCCAGTGTGATGGGCCGCAAGTGGTTTTTCATGACATGTCTGGCGATTTTCACGGTGAGTTCGCTCTTGTGCGGATTCGCGCCTAGCCTCGGAGCAATCATTGTGTTTCGCATCCTGCAAGGGACCGGTGGGGGCGGACTTCAACCGATGGCTCAAGCTATCCTAGCCGACGTATTTCCACCCCACCAGCGCGGCCTCGCGTTCGCGCTTTATGGCGTCACCGTCATCGTCGCTCCAACGGTCGGGCCAACTCTGGGCGGCTGGATCACCGATAACTACACCTGGCGCTGGATCTTCTTCATCAACGTCCCGGTGGGGATCATCACGCTGTTCCTGGTTTATCGTTTGATTGAAGATCCACCCTGGGCGAAGCGCATCAAGGGTGCCATTGCAAAATTCGACTACGTCGGCGTGTCCCTGCTTGTCCTGGGTGTCGGCGCTTTGCAAATCATGTTGGACAGGGGCCAAGAAGATGATTGGTTTGGATCGCGTTTCATCACCACGCTCGCCATCCTTACCGTAATAGGGCTCGTGTCGGTGTTTATCTGGGAGTGGTTTTATAAAAATCCCATCATTGACGTTCGAATGTTCAAGAACTTGAACTTCCTCGGGGCGAACGGCATGATGTTTGTCTTGGGCCTCATGCTGTTTTCCAGCCTTGTAATGATGCCGCTGTTTCTGCAATCGCTGATGGGCTATACGGCGGAGTCGGCTGGCTTGGTTCTTTCCGGGGGTGGCGTTCTGCTCTTGTTTCTAATGCCGATCGTGGGGTTTCTCTCATCGAAGGTCCAGTCCCGCTATCTGGTCGCGTTTGGCTGGCTGACTCTTTCCATTGGCATGTACTATTCCACCCAACAGCTCGACCTTCAAATCAGCTTCTGGAGCGCTAGCGAACTCCGCCTGGTTCAGGTGTTTGGAATGGGTTTTCTCTTCGTTCCCATCAATCTGACTTCGTATGTAGGAATGCCGCTGGAGAAAAGCAGCAGCGTCGCAGGCCTGGTCAACTTCATGCGCAACATCGGCAGCAGTGTTGGAACTTCGATGGTCACTACGTTGATTGCGCGCCGGGCTCAGGTCCATCAGGTCTACATGGTTGCGCATGTCACGGCGGGACGCCCCACCTTTGCCGGGGCGGTTGCAGCGACGACCGCACGCCTGATGGCATCGGGCGTCGACGCCGAGCACGCCGCGAAGCAAGCCTATGGACTGGTTTATCGAACCGTGTTTGTGCAGGCCAGCACATTAGCGTATATCGATACGTATTGGGTTCTGGCAATCGGAGCGGCGATCATGTTTGTGGTGTCGTTTGCGTTGAAGAAAAATACGCCCGGTGGCGGGCGTGTGGTTTTGGACTAGGACGTCTCCATGATCCGAGTGATTACGATCGAGCGCGAATACGGCAGCGGTGGTGCCGACATTGCGAAGCGCATCGCGGACCGACTCGGCTGGAAGCTTTGGGATCAGTTACTGACCAACGAAATTGCCCGGCGGATGGATTGCGACAACCGCATTGTTGAAGACCGCGAAGAGAAAAGGGATCCATTGTTCTACCGCCTCTTCAAAGCGTTCATGCGCGGCAGCTTCGAAGGCAGTTTGAATGCTCCTCGGCTGAAGATGGCGGATACCGAGTGCATTCGCGAGGTTACGGAGCGTGTTGTGAAAGAAACGGCCGATGGCGGCGAGTGCGTAATTGTGGGACGCGGCTCGGCCTACTATCTGCAGAGCCGTCGCGATACCTTTCACGTTTTTGTCTATGCTCCGTTTGACGCGAAAGTTCGGCGGCTGCAGGCCAGCGGGAAGAGCGCGAACGAAGCCTTGCACCTCGCCGAAACCGTCGACCGCGACCGGGCGGCTTTCATCAAGCAATATTTCGGCGTTGAATGGCCTGATCGGCAGCGCTTCCATCTCATGGTCAACTCCAGTATCGGCGAGGATACTACGGTTCAGACTATCCTCGACAGCGTCACGCGACTGGAGAAGCACGCGGGATCTGGCTCTTCGGCCCTTTAATCGGAGGGCGGCTGCCCCACGCGACCTTACTGCATCAGCCGCTTGAGTGCGGCGCGAGCTTCTCCGACCTCGGGGAGGCGAGATTGCGAACTCTGGAAGTGAGAGAGAAATTCCTGGTATTCGTTAATCGCCTGATCGTGCTTGTTGGTTTTTTCGTAGAGCTGGCCGAGATAGTAGTGGGAGAGAATTCCAAGCACGGGAAATCTCTGCACTAGAGAGTTCGAGTTGGCCAGTCCACGCCCGGCTCGTAGGCATCCACGAAACTCGGTTTCGGCAGACACATAGTCATTCATCAGGAGATGGGCGCGCCCTTTGAGGTAAAGCAGATAAGCGTCTTGAAGATCGGGGAGGCTGGCGGCCCGGCTCAAGGCTGCTTGTCCGTCACCGTGGTGCACAGCAGCGCTCATATCAAAGTACGCTTGATTAATTTCAATAGCCCGAGGCGCGATCCAGGGATGGCTCGACGCGAATCGCTGTAAACTTTGCTGCGCCGCCGACGGGTTTCCCGCCATCGTTTGCAGAAGCGCCGCAGGTCGCAGTTCGTAGTCGTCGAGCTTCTGCTGTTGAACAAAAGAGAGAGCGGAGGCACCCTCCCCCAACATTACAGACAGGACGGCAAACGGTCTCAGAAACCTCTCGCTAGCCTGGCTCTGCTTGGCACGCCCGAGCTGCAGCACTGCCTCTCGATAACTGGCAAGTGAGCCGTCGAGGTCGCCTGCCGTCTGTTTGAACTGCGCCTCGAAACCTGGAACGTAAAGGCGCGAAATTGGCGATGCCCGCTGGGCAAATTGCTGGAAGGCAGCATTGGCCATGTCGGGTTTCTTCTGGTCGGTGTACACAATCGCCAGCTTCAGGTATTCTCCGTAGTCGCTGAAATCCGGCTTCAGTTCGAGCACCTTGCGGTAAGCGATCACGGCTTCGTCATCCCGGCCTGCTAAATAGAGAACGTCACCGCGCGTGTCTAGCGGATTGGGGTCGCCGGGACGAATCGCCATGTAGGCATCATTGGCCGCGAGTGCGCCATCGAAATCGCCTCCAAAGGCCAAGGTGTAGCATTCGAAGTTCAAGAGATCTTCGCTCTTCGGATCTAAAGCGAGTCCCTGTTTGAATAGCGCAAGCGCTTGCTCCTGCTTACCGACGCCCGCAAGCATATTGCCGAGAAGACCGCGGTCCATGGTGCTACGCGGAAATTCCGATACCAATTGCTGACGGGCGGCTAAGTCAGCCTCTGGGTCTTGAGAGCGACTGGCTTTCACCGCCTGCAGCGTCAGCTGGTCGTATCGAGGCAGGCGCGACTGGAGTTGATCGACCTTAAGCTGAATTTCATTGCCGCGACGCAGATCTCCTTGAAGGCGGTACTCGTCGGCGAGACGGAGCATGGCAACAGCAAACTGCGGGTCCAGACTTACCGCCTCTTCTAATTCGCGGATGGCGTCGGCTCCGAGATAGCGACGCGCGTAGTCAACGCCCAGTTGGTAATGGCGGTACGCTTCGACATTGGAGGTGGAAGACTGCTCGATCTCCGGCGCTTTTGCAGGCACATCTGCGGCTGGCAAGAAACTGCTGGCTATGTTTGCGGTAAGCCGGTCGACCATTCCGAAAATGCTTTGCACGTCCTGCCCTTCGAGCTTGTCCGAGAACAGAATCTGTCCACTGCTCGTGTCTTGGGCACGCACGTCGAGTCGCAACTGCGTGGGGCCGATTTTTAACAATGCGCCAGTAATGTAAGCGTCCGCGCCGGCATCGCGCGCGGCTTGTTGCGCCTGCGCGGGATCCATGAACTTACCGTCTTTGCTCGCGCGCTGCACCGCGCCCAGCACTCGCTCGGTGGAGAGCACGTCCAGACCTTTTACCTGAGCGAGATTCGTGGTCAGCATGTCAGTTAGACCGTTGTCGAGCCAGTTGAGCGATTGATCCTGCGAGAGGTTGGTGAAGTACAAGACAGCGATGGATTTGTGGCCCTGGCTGCCGATTGAATGAGCGCTTCGGCCACGGAAGAACCAGAATCCTGCAATCACGACGATCAGTGCGGCCACGGCATATGCAATCAGCCATGTGCTTTTCCCTGTCGGAGCCGTGGTGGCTGACTGACTCACCGGTCCGGCTGCGACTGGGGCGTGCGACGAAGGTGCAGCCACGCTAACAGAGGAATTCGCCGGTTCCATCGGCGCAGGCGTGATGGTCGGCGCCGGTGCACTCGCTGGTGTGGACGCTGGAGGCGCAGGCACTGGAGGCGGAGTTTCGAACGAAGCGGTCCTGCCTGATTCTGTATCCCGCTTCAACCTCTGAAGATCAGCCCGCATGTCGGCAGCGTGCTGATACCGAAGATTACGGTCCTTCTCCAGCGCCTTGCTGATGATCTCTTCCAGTTTTTGTGGAAGATCTGGGTTGAGCCGCACGGGAGGTACGGGCGCCTTGCGCAATATCGATTCGAATATCGCAGCCGTGCTGTCGCCACGAAACGGAAGGGTGCCGGTTGCCATCTCGTAAAGAACAACGCCAAAAGAAAATAAATCGGTGCGCGCGTCGAGCTCTTTGGCGCGTGCCTGCTCCGGCGACATGTAGGCCACGGTGCCGAGCGTGCTGCCGGGGCTGGTCAGATGCTCTTCACTAAAGGCGGTTGCGCTGGCGTCAATTGCCGCCGCTTTGCGGGTGACGACCTTGGCCAGGCCGAAGTCGAGCACTTTGGCCAGTCCGCGCCGTGTGACAAAAATGTTGGCGGGCTTGATATCGCGGTGAATAATGCCCTCGCCGTGAGCGTTGTCGAGCGCATCCGCAACCGAGATCGCGATTTCGAGCAACTGGTCAAGATCCAACGCCCGTCCGATGACCAGGTGTCTAAGGGTCTGGCCGTCAAGGAATTCCATCGCGATGAAAGGCTGATTATCGTGCTGCCCTATCTCATAGATGGTGCAGATATTAGGATGGTTCAGGGCAGAGGCGGCCTGAGCCTCACGCTGGAATCGGTCCAGCGCCTGACGATCTTTGGCAAGGTCTTCTGGCAGGAACTTCAGCGCGACAAAGCGGTGTAGAGTTGTGTCTTCGGCCTTGTAGACCACCCCCATGCCGCCACCACCCAGCTTCTCGAGGATGCGGTAGTGCGAAATGGTTTGCCCAATCACCGGCGCAAAAATCTTACGTGTCCCAACCTCGCAAGTCAAATGAAAGCCACGACCAGAGCCTGAATTGCATTGACTATCAGCCCGTGAGCGGATAATATCTCCCAGTTCTTCCTCCCCCCGAGGAATCGGAGACGGCTGGTCTCCAACTTCCGAAGCTTAGTTCCAGGTTTCTTCGTTTCAGAGCCCAAGCGGCAAATTCCGCGAGGTGACGTGTACCGGGAGCCTACCGGGTGTGCGGATTTTGTTGCTCGAATTACGCAACGACATTCAACCCAACGTCTGGTCAACCAGCGTGCGGTTAAACGAGGGGGATTTATGAAAGTAGGAATTATGAAGTTTGTGTTGGCCGCGATCGCGGCTTTAGTAGTCGTTACGGGAAGCACGACCGCTTGGGCGCAATGTCCCACTTCTCCCAACTATCTTCCCGATTTCAGCTCTAACCAGGCTTGCCTCACACTGAACGGCACCACGCCAGGATATCCGGGTTTCTATACGGCGGTCTCCGGTTCGGGGACGGTCTTGCGTATCACGCCCAATTCGACCGACACCGCGGGCTCGGCCTGGTTTACCACTCAGCAACCGGTCTCCGGAGCATTTTCGACCACGTTTACTTTTCAGTTGACCGGAGGCAATACAGGAGATAGTCCAGCGGATGGCATTGCCTTCCTGATTCAAAACGCTGCTACAGGGGCGGCCTCCTTGGGCCCCGAGGGCTGCGGTATCGGATTTGGCGACAGTTCCAGCGGCTGCGCGCCGCCTACCGGAGGCATCACGAACAGTCTGGCGATAGAATTTAACACCTTTCTGAACCCGGGCGTCGATCCTAGCAACAATGATGTGACGATTCAAAACTGCTCCGGGACCGGGGCGAACAGTGTGGATCCGACTTGC
>Ga0209275_10000946_pt1 | contig 11757 bp, 9 predicted proteins | sample HubBroMetageREF2_FD_188344 | JGI IMG/M metagenome (GOLD analysis project Ga0209275, IMG submission 188344) | Reference soil microbial communities from the Hubbard Brook experimental Forest, New Hampshire, USA - Hubbard Brook CCASE Soil... | ecosystem: Environmental > Terrestrial > Soil >...
GCGTCGGAGAGCGCTTGTCCTTTCAAGTCCGGGTGTTTCCCTAACCAATTCTGGAGTTGAACGAGTTCGAGAGGATAAGTTGACGCCGCGAGCACTTGGGCCAGAAGCGGATCGGGATAGAGCGCGACCGGCGCCACCAGCGAATCCAATTGGTCATTCGGGATCTTGGCGGCGTCTTGCCCTTGCGCCGCAGCATCCTGATGCACTGACCTTGCATACGCCCAGGTATCACCCGGCGCAATGAGCAGTGCGCAAAGAATTGCCACCAGAAATCGAACGTAGTTCGATCTCGGATTCGAATGCGCACCGGAGTTCAACTCCGCGGCGCCGTATCTGAAATCCAAATTTGTTCTCTTGACCCCACATGTCCGCATGGCTTTATTCCTCCGCTTTAATCCCTGATACTTCATTTCATTCGGATCTGGCCTACCCGAGTTCACATGGTATGTCGCACCCAGTATTTACATCCGAGCCTGGCTTCGTTGAAAGTGTCAAAACTACCAGTGAAACTCGCAACAGACGAAAATCCTGGATGCTCCCGTAGAAGCTGTCACGGTCACTTCACCAGCTCAATCTCACTCGGACGCCATGTCTTATTGAACCAAGGCTCCAGAGGCCCGTACATGCGCAGGATCACAAACCAGCTCTTGCCCGGAACCGTCTGCAGCCAGTTGTTCTCTTTGCCTGCCGGAGCCTTCGGCGAGAAATAGATGTCGAACGACCCGTCTGCGTTCTTCTCTATCCCCTTCGTCTGGCTTCCGACTGTCGGGAATTTCTGGCCGGTCTGCAACATCGAGCGCGTCTGCGTGTCATAGATCGTGACGGCCCAGAAGTTGTTTACCGGCACATCGGGCGGCAGATGGACTTTGTAGGTTTTGGAGCCATCGAACGGCTGTTTCTTGGAGTCAAAATACGCCCCGGCGTAATCGGAGCCGACGCCTACAGCCGTCTTCGCCATGGCTGGCGTCACCCCGCCGGCATTGAAGCAATACAGCACGGCCGCCTCAAGCTGCGCCGTTCCATCCACTTCGAACGTAGCGTTCCCGTTCGCGAAGAAACCCGACCAGACGCTGTCGGTGCCGGGATAGAGATACACGCCACCGATGCGAGGCTCGAAAGTGATGGCGCGCGCGGTAGCGCTTCCCACTGTGCCAGCTTCGGTGAGTAGGTTCTTCATCCGGTCATCGGGAGCGAAGGGCTTTCCCTTGACGATACCGATGGTGGCAATGGCGCCACGCTGCATCGGGTCAATCGCGTCGATAGGCTCGTCCTGAATGATTGCGTTCAGGTACTCGTAGTAGGCGAGCGTGTTTGGGAAAAGTGTGTTGACGGATTTGCCGGACAAGTTGGTGAAGGTGGTCGGAGCGGGCTGGGCCGCGTCCTTAAGGGGATAGATTTTGATCCCCGAAGTCATGTTCTTGGCGGCGGCTTCGAGGCCGTTCGCAATCCCGCCGCGCAAGAAAAGAAAATTCTTGTTGGTTCGAGGCTTCAGCAAGAAATATCCGTCGGGAATCTGGCCGTCGTAGCCCGCGGGCAATACGAGATACTTGCCGCCTTTGCCCTTGTCGGGCCCCGTGACTCCAAGGTCGCCGACGAAGCGCTCCCAATCGTCGTCCAGAAAGCCCAGCATCCCCGGCGGCACCTCGATGACGGTCGGCCCGTCGTTTGCCAGATCGGTGCGCGAGAACGCGTAGAGCGTCGAGGTATTCGCAGTCAAAACGATTGCTTGGGAGTCCATCAGTTGTTCGAAAATGGCGATCTTGTTGGGCGCGTCGGCACCCTGCGCGGCAAGGCTCGAGAGAAAGGCGCGAATCGCGACTGCGCCGAGGTTATCGAGATACACCGTGACGCCGCGCGTGCGGTCCAGATTGTCGTAGAGAATTTTGACGGTGTCTCCGGTTGGCACGCCGTCGGAGAAAGTCAGTTTACCAACGGGGGTATCGAGTTTGTCGGGAGTAGAGATCGACTGCAACGTTGACGGCGGAATGTCCGTGGTCTGCGACGCGTTTTGGGCATTCGCAGTGGTGGTACTTAGCGCGCCAGCAAGTACTGCTACCGCCAGATATACTATCCGCTTCATTAGATTTTCCTCCGCGGTGGTTTAATGCGCGCGCTCACTGCACCAGCTCGAATTCACCAGGCTTCCATGTCTTGTCGAACCACGCCTGCAATGGGCCGTACAGCCGCAGTAAAACGTTCCAACCCTTACCGGGTACGGTTTGTACCCAGTTCGTTTCGTGCCCTGCTGGCGCCGTCGGCCCAAAATAAACATCCACCGACGTATCGGGGTTAACAACGACGGTTTTATCTTCACTGCCGATACTCGGAAATTGCTCGTCGGTCTGCAGCATCGAGCGAGTTTGGTTGTCATAAACGACGAACGACCAGAAGTCCTTCGCGGGGATGTTCGGTGGCAAGTGAATCTTGTAGGTCTTGCTCCCGTCTAGCGGTTTTCCCGTGGAATCCACGAGCGCCGCAGCATATTGCGAGCCGATACCCACCATCTTCATAGCCATCGCGGGAGTGATCCCCGTTGCGTAGTAGTGAAACATGACCCGCGCATCGAGATTGCGCACACCCGGTTGCAATAGGAACTCGTAGCCGCCAGAAAACGTGGTGAGCCAAGCGCTGTGCGGGTAGTAGTAGGCGTCTTTCATGCGCGTGCGGAACAACATGGCCCGCGCCGTGGCGTTACCGACCGCCGCCGAGTCCGTCAGGATCTTCTTCATACGCTCGTCAGGCGCAAAGGGCTTGCCCTTTTCGATGCCGATGGACGCGAACAATCCGAGCCTTTCGGGGTCCAGCGCCTCGCTTGGTTCTTCCTGTACCACCTCGTTCAGTTCTTCAAAGTAGCCGAAGTCGTTGGCGTGGACTGTGTTTACCGCCACGCCTGAGCCATTGATAAATCTCGTTGCCGGCGGGTTCGCCGCCTGCGAAAGCGGGTATACGCGCAAATTTTTCTTGATGCCGTCCACGGCAGGCTTAAGGTCGCCGTTCACTTTGAATCCGCGACCCATGAGCCACAGATTGTAAGTGCGCGATTTAGCGACCAAGTAGCCCTCGGGCACTGGCCCCGTGTAGCCCGGCGGGAGGACGAGGTACTTGCCGCCTTGCCCTTTGTCACGACCAGCGTTGCCGATATCGGTGACGTACTGAAACCAAGCGTCGTCAATAAACGCGAGTACCTTGGGAGGCGTTTCAAGAACCAAGGGACCGTCTTTCAAGTTGAGCCATGAGCTGAAATAGACGGAGTCAGTGTTGCCCGTGAGGAAGAGTGATTTGGAATCCAGGCGATTCTCGAAAATCAAAATGTTGTTGTTGAGAGCGCCCAGCTTGGCAAAACCCGTCCGCATCGCCGCGAGGGAGGTACCCGGCATGCCACTCAAAAACGCCTGCACTCCGCGCTGAAAATCGAGGTTGTCGTAAACCTTCTGCACTGTCGCGTCGTCCGGGAAACCGTCGAAAAATTTCAACGTGCCAATGCTCGTGCCTACGGAATCCGGCGTGGTGATGGAAGGCGGGATCGGTGTCGCCATCTTCATTTTCGGCGGCGCAGTTTGCGCATAGCCTGTGCCAGAGCTCAGCGCGCCGATTAACGCAGCTGCAGCCAGATACTTTCCGACTTTCATCCCGTCCTCCCGATGTAGCGCTACTGATCGTGCTTTACTTGTGGGGCTGTCCACTCGCCATCCAACGCTTCCTTCTTCGGCCAATAGAGACGCATGTACATCGCGTACGGCCCCTTCGGCGCCGGAAGCCAATTTGCTTCCTCGTCTTTGCCGGGGGATTCGTTCTGAATCAGCAGCGTCAATCCACCGTCTGGATCGAGTTTGAGCTGTGGCAGCATCGGTGAGTTGATGAGGTAGCGGTTGATCGGATTGGCAACGAGCAGACTCGCAGGTAGTTCGTACATCGTTAGCGACCAGAAAGCGTTGACCGGAGGGAATTGACCCGGTGCAAAGCGCAAGGTGTAACGATTGGCCCCGTTCAGTTTTTGCCCGCTGGAATCCACGTAATAGATCGGGTACATGGCTTCCTGCTTCGAATTGCCATAAATTCCGATTGTCCCAAGCCACCGATTCAAGTAATTGTTTTTCATGTACTCACGAGTGCCAAACAAATCGCCCGATGTGAGTTTTCCCTCGGTCATTTGCTTCACACCTCCCGCGAATTCCGTAAATGCATCGGCCCGGCCTTGCTCGAATGCCGCCTTCATTTCAGGAGTGAGTTTGCTGGGATCGAAGGTCTTACCCGCGCCGACGCCAATCTTCGCGAAGCGCGCCATCAGGTCCGTTTCCGATGGGTTCGTGGGGCAGAACTGAAGAACGAAATTCAGTTCGTTGAAAAATTCGAGCAAAGTTTTCTGCTCCGCCGCCGAGATTGGCTTCATAAAATCGATCTGCGGCGCAACTTGCGGTGCGGACGTCCCGAGGTACGAGGACAGCGTTTGCGCTTTGTAACCGGATTGAATTTCTTTCACGTTGTCGAGATCGGCCGCATTGAACAACTGAGTACGAAAGACGACAACGACAAACTCCGTTTCTGAGTGAATGACTCTTTGCACGCCCTTCGGTGTGTCGCCTTTCCAATCCGGCCCGACGACCATGAAAGTACCGCCCTTGTTGCCGGAGGTGCTGGTCCCGAGGTAGTCGAAGTTGAAGGTATAGGCGTCCGTGAATTGAACGCTGAAGTACCGATCCTTTCTATCCATCGGCGGCAGCGTGAGCACGATGGGTTCGGCGCGCAAATCCAGGCCGAGCCACGAGTATGGCGTGTCTGAATTGGGCGTCTGCACTGCGACATCCGCCGGAGTGAAGACGCGCGGAATATTGGTGATCTGATTCCACGGCGCTTTAAATTCGGGGTTGTTGCGGTCGACGAAGTAGGCGTATTCGACGCGGTAGCTGTCCACCAGCGGATAGCCGTAAATATAGGCTTCTTTGGCGATAGCGCGAGCTTCCGCGGGGGACACCGCGTCTACCGCACTGGCGGTGCGTGCTTTCAGCACATAAGCCAAGCCTGCGATCACGAGGACGGCGACTCCCAGGCTGCGGATCTTCGAGCTAACGGTTCTCATTTTTTCGAATCCCCTTAAAAAAATTCGGTTACCCGCTGCCCGTTGGCTTCTTCGGAAACAAGAACGCGATTTGCAGACGCATACTCCAAGGCGATCCGAGCGGCGGGTGAACAGCGTTGCCATAGAATTGAAGCCCGAGGTTAACCGGCTGCGCTCCCAGTCTCATGATGCGGCCGATGCCGCCGCCCAGCGGCACGACCCATCGGCCGCCGTTCGTGGCCTCCCAGTTTGCCGTGATAGTTGGCTGCCAAGTGAGGTAATAGCCCTTCGGCAAGTTGTAATTGATGAAGTACTGCAACAGGAACTGATTCACATCGGGCAGGTTAGAATGACCCGCTACGCCCCAGACGTTATTCACAAGAAAGCCCACCGTCCATTTGCCCGGTTGCACTAGGACGACAGCAGTCGGCCCGATGCCGAATTTTCCCTGCCCCAGGATGCCGGTCCTTGTGGCCGTAGGCAGCAGGAATTGTGGCCCTACGCCCCAGATCACTTTCCCCTTTTTCGGCGAGAAAAAAAATGCGGGTTGCATGTCCCCGAATCCGTAGACGCCTTGGTTTGGTTCCGCGGTGGCGGCGGTCGCGTTCGCGCTTAATGCGAAGTCGGGCCCGCTGGGTGGCGGGGGCTGCGTTACGCCGAGGGGCTGGTAGATGATCGGCGTAATCCACCGGATGATCAGATTCCAGTTCTGCGTCAAGTTGATCGGAATCACCGGCTGAACATTCAAAACATTCTGGATCCGATCGTTCGGTCCGATGTTGAAGTTCCAATTCTCCTGGACAGGAACGCTGATCAGGCTAGCTACCGGGTTTTGCGCCGCCTTCCTGAGGGCGTCGGCATTGTCCCCCCCTGCTGCAGGCTTGTCGGCGGCGTCAGGCGCCTGATTCGGATTCGGATCCTGGGCACGGGTCGCGACGGGTATTGAAAACAAGAGAACGAAGAGCAGAGCGACTTTCGAGAGCTTTCGCATTTTTACGCCTATCCTTGGCATTAATAAGTGATGGTCGCCTACGGACTCGCCGAACGCGCGGCGGCGATTATTTCACTGAGTAATTCCGCGAATCCATGCACGCGGCAAACGCGCGCTGGAACGTATCGATTCCTTCCTGATGTTCGCGCTGCAACTCTTCCGTTTGTTTCTTGAGTGCCGCTGAGGCTTGTGCCGCTGCCTGCTGCTTGGATTGCGCGTTCGCCGCCGCTTGCTGTTGCGCCGCCTGTACCTCCTCGGCGCTCGGACCCTGGGGAGGCGGCACCTGGGCATCGACTCCCGTGCGTTGCTTCGCCATTCCGTAACGTTCGCTTTCGTCCTTCAACTGCTGATCGGCACTCTGTCCGTTCTTCGGAAACGCGAACATGTCAATCGTCTGCGCGGGTGAGCAGGCAGGAGCAGCAGTCGGAGCCCCGGCCTGCCCAGGTTGCGTTTGAGCCGACGCGACGGATGCAGCCGACAAGATTAATGCAAAGCAGATGGTCGACTTCGAAATCATCCTTCCATTCATTTCAGAGACCCCCGAGTTCAAACGGAACGCTCACGCATGAGAGTTGTTTATCGCAGGGCGGTGAGGATTGAAATTGGAAGAAATAGCACGCTGGGTGGGTAAAACTACCACGGCGAGCGATTGGCGAGACAATTTCACGCTGAATGCCCGTTAGTTCTCTTTCAGTTTGGCGGCATAAGTTCTTGTAGTCGTGGAGATGACGAGATGGCGATATTAGAATCCTTGCAACCGCGGCGCTGCAGAGGACAACTCCTAACAGTAACAAATCCGGGATTTCGGCAACTCTCATTCCTGCGGGAACGGTGAAACGAATTCGCGTCCCTCTAACGCTTCATTGATGGCAAATACCAGGTCTGTTCTCAGGCGCGCTTTGACGACGTAGCCCAGCCCGCCTGCGCGTTTCGCAGCAGCCAATATGTCTAAGTCTTGGTGAACAGTGAGGAAGACCACGGCGACGTTCGAGCCGCCCTGTCGAATCTGCTTGGCAACCACGATTCCGCTCATCACCGGCATCGAAATGTCCAGAATGACTACGTCCGGGTGTAGTCTCTTCTCGGCTTCAACCGCAGCTCTACCATCGGATGCTGTACCCACCACCGTGAAATGTGCTTCCAGCATGGGGACCACGGTCTCTAGCACCTCGGCGTTATCGTCCGCTACGAGTATTCGAATACGCGCTCGCTCCTTCTCTGTCACTGGCTAACTCGCTTCCGAGGTGAAAGACGCGGTCTAGACTGACTGGGTCCGGTAAACAAAGTAAGGATGCAGGCGAGATATGGCTATTGGTAGAAATGATGCTTGAGGCAGAAATATTTGAGGGGGTCACACGCTGACAATTCGATGCTTCACAGCGTAATGGTACAGTTCCGCATTGGTGGTAATCGCCAGTAACTCCATAACACGGTACTTGTGGGCGGCCACGGTTCGTAGGCTGATCGTCAGGACGTCGGCAATCTCTTTCATGGAGCGGCCCTCTGCCAAAAGCTGGATCACTTCTCGTTGCCGTGGCGTGAGCTCTCTGGCCTTGTCCGACTCAGGATTGCCACCTCGAAGCAACGAAGAAACGGCGCCGCTCGTGATTCGGGGCGATAGATATGACGCTCCTTTGAGCACCTCTTGGATTGCCTGCAACAGCTCCTTCGCAGCGGAATGTTTCAAAAGGTAACCAGACGCACCAGCCCGAAACGCCTCGGCGACCAGGTCGCTGTCTTGATCCATCGTGAGGACGATGACCTTGACTCTCGGCAAGAGCCGTTTAATCTGCTTCGTGGCATCCAACCCGTTCAGCTGAGGCATACCAATATCGACGACGATCAAATCCGGCTTCAAAGTTTCCGCTAAATGTAGCAGAGCACGGCCGTCACCGGCGATGCCAACTACATCGTAAAGCGGCTCGAGCATAATTTTCAGCGCGTCCGCCACGAGAACATGATCGTCTGCGAGCAAAATGCGTGGCTTATTCATGGTCCCCCCTATAGATCGTGTAGGTGCCGATTCATCGGGAAAGCCCCTGCATGGGATTGCGTCAGTGGCACTTCGGCCACAATTTCCGTGCCTTCCGTCGGAGAGGAATAGATCGCTATCGTACCACCGAGCAGTCGCAGCCTCTCGCGCATACTTGCTAGTCCTAGGCCTCCGCGAGCTGCCTTGGAGCTAGGATCGAAGCCGGCGCCCGCGTCGACAATTCGCAGACGAACGAGGGACGCTGTCCCAACAAATTCGACATGCGCCTGCTTTGCGCCACTGTGTTTTACAATATTATTAAGGGCTTCCTGCACGATTCGGAAGAAGCACAGCCCCACGTCTGGTGAAATCTCTTCCGGCATGTCGCGGTGTAGAAATTGGATGTGGAGGTGGTGTTGTTTGCCGATTTCTTGACACAAACCCTGCGCAGCGGGCAGAAGACCAAGATGGTGTAACTTAGACGAATGCAACTGATGAGAGAGCTTGTGAATGTCCGAGGAGAGTTCGGTGGTTCTTTCCCACATAGCTTGGAGACGCTCACTGAGCGCTTCATTTGCATCAGGTAAGCTCTGGCTCGCTTGCTCGAGCTGGATGGCGAGTAAGGCCAGACGCTGGCTGAAGTCGTCGTGCAACTCTCGGGAAATCCTGGAGCGTTCGTCCTCTTGTGCGCTAATCAAACGGCCACTTAGGTCGATAACTCCTTGCTCAGCGAGCACTTTGTCTGTCATATCAACACACGATCCAATATAGCCAGCAAAATCCCCCGCCGGCGTATATCTCGGGACGCCGGTATCGAATATCCAGCCATAATTTCCATTAGCCCGCCTCAAACGGTATTCGACTGAAAATGGCTGGCGCGCCTCGAAGCTGGAAACATACGTTCTGAGGCAATTTTCCAAATCGGTTGGGTGCACATTTTCTGACCAACCGTTCCCCCGTTCCTGATCCAACGTTCGTCCGGTGAACTGTAACCATTGTTTGTTAAAGAACGTATAGAGCTTGTCGGTCCCGGACATCCAAATCATGACGGGCGCCGTGTCAGCCATCGTCTGGAATCGCTGTTGGCTCTCTTGTAGTCCATCTTCGGTCCGCTTGCGCACCAATGTACTGGCAAATACGTCCGCCACGACCCGGAATTGTTCAATAACTTTGTCGGACACGCTGGTTTGGTGAAACGAAGCGAACGCCAGACATCCCATCGTTAACCCACCGGTACGCATTGGAACGATTGCTACAAACGTATAGTCCTGCTCGACCAGAAAAGCCTGTTCTTTGTGCGCAGAGGCCAACAAATCCTCGCCACGGCGCATCACAGAGTCTCTTCCGTCCAGCAAATTCGACACAATCCACGGAAATTCGTGCCGGCTGAACACCTGCGGGCTGGAAGCAATTCCCTCGCAAGCAACTGAATAGCGAAGTTGAAATTTATCGTCGTGCGGAGTGGTCTCATACAGGCAGACTCGATCCAAGCCGAGGAATTCCCTGAGCTTTTCTAATGCCTTCTCAATCTCAGGATTCGTTCGGTCCGCCGAAACGCTAGCGAAACCCGCAGACAAATCGGAGACCAGAGATTCGAAGCTAAGCTCGTACCTGAGCAGGCTCTCGGCACGCGTGCGACGGTTCCGTTGAACGAGGAGATAGATTATGAGAATGCTTTGAAGCAAAACAAACGCCACCGCGCAGAGAATCCAGCGTCTGTAGAGTTGCCACGGGGAAAGGACTGCGAATCTGACAACGCTCCCGGGAGGTAGCGCGCTTTCGCTCAAGCCAAACCGGCGAAGCTGCTGCCAATCGAATACATAAGAGGAAGCCGCGGCAACAGGCGGGATGTCGGCCGGCTTCTCGCCCCGAAGAATTCTGTCGCCAATTTCGGCAGCCTGCTTGCCCTGTGCCTCAAAACTCACGACCGAGCCCCCTACGATTCCGAAGCCGATGAACCCATCCGATAGACCGTAAATCGGAGCCGAGGACGCAGCGGAAAGAGAAGGAATCAGGTCTCGAGGAATGTATGCGCGACCGGCTCCGTCACGTTCAACGGAGATATAAAGCACAATCGTATCCTTCGGCAGTTTGCCGAGTCGTGACCGCATCTCGTCGACCGAGATGTCATTCCAATAGTTAATCTCCCAGTTGGTCCCTTCCGGAGGTGGAGTCCTCCTCGCCACCGCCTCCAGATGGCGATCCCAGTTGGTAGTACCGTTGATGACTATGAGCCGGTGTGCGCTCGGCTGTAATCGGGCGGCGGCCGCGAGAGTACCCTTAAAATCCAGCGACATCCAGACGGCAGTCGAATCAGCAGGTAAAATTCCTCGAAGGGGCGCCGTCGATTCTACACCGCAGAAAATCGTCGAGACGCCCGGAAATAGAGTTTGCTCCGCCATACCAATTGCTATGACGAGATCGATTTTTTGATCCCGGTATTTATTGCGGTACCACGCTACCTGCGCCGCTTGGTACTTCGAGTCAGGGAAAAGATTGGCATCTAGATGTTCGCTGTAGAACTGGATTTCAAGTTTATCGCCGAGGACCGACCGAATGCCGTTGTCCACCGCTCGTTCCGCGGGCTGGCTCATATCCTGTTGATAAATCAGGAGCACCCGTTTCAGCTCGCCCCCAGCGGGATTTTCGCCGCTGGCTCGGGCTGCGCGAGTGCACCAAACAATAGTGGTGATAAGGATCAAGGCGACCGAAGTGCGGCCCCGAAATCGCCGACTTAGGGGCACACATGAGGCACTCGCGGACTCGGGAATGAAACTATATCTACTCATGGCGATTTATGGCTGGGGCGGTTCTGAGAATCGAGCGTTTCGCGGATACCATTGTCCAATCCTTCTTAAATCCGCCCCATCTTCGAAGGCTAGAACGAGCTTCGACTTGGCTCTTTTAGCGAAACCAGTGGTTCATTGAAACTGTCAGAAGTTACTATTTTGGCAGGATAATTTGGCCAACGCAGCACTCCGCCGCCGTTCGCGTTCGAGCCTATCGCGCACGCGCTTGAGCGCCCTGACGGCACTCTAGTTGAACCAATGTTCACAATCAAGCGACTTTCCACGCGACCAACCCGGAAACACGCTTTCAGAACTGCATCGCCGGCGGAAGATAAACACGTTGCGCTCTCGAGTTACTTTTTCCGCTGGAAAGTGGAAGTATTGCCGATTCTCCAGCCCCCCGGCGAGCGCTATATCGTTGGCGCGAATGTTGGAGCCGCGCACGTCGGTCGGGAATGCCATTTTCAGGAATCCCACCCAGAGCACGTGGCCGACGTCTGGGAAACGCCAAGCCGATTCCGCGACGTGCGGAACTCCAGTTAGTTGCCACGGATACCTCTCACTCCGCACGCGCGCCTGCAAATGCATCCCATGCGTTCCACCCTTCACCGGTGCGAGTCTTTTTGATCCCGAGGACAAGGCGGTGTTCCGCAGTAATCATCTTCCCAGTCAGCAATTGCCCGCACCTCTGCAGGTAACCAAGTAAGGGGCACTTGGAGGCAGAATTATATTAGTTCTTAATTAAATGACTGGTAACCTATGAATTTCGATTTCGGAACGACGCGGCCTTATACCTAGGCTCCTACGTCCGTGGAGTAATACTCTCAGGCGGAAGTGAGGCGGAGCTCGACTGTTCTTTCTGCTGCACGGCCTGAGATCTGCAGCGTGACAGGTCGTCTTACCGCATCCCTGTCATTTTTAACAATACACACCCATAGCCGCAACTGAA
>Ga0209275_10000948_pt1 | contig 11755 bp, 9 predicted proteins | sample HubBroMetageREF2_FD_188344 | JGI IMG/M metagenome (GOLD analysis project Ga0209275, IMG submission 188344) | Reference soil microbial communities from the Hubbard Brook experimental Forest, New Hampshire, USA - Hubbard Brook CCASE Soil... | ecosystem: Environmental > Terrestrial > Soil >...
AAGCGGATTCGGTCGCTACCATTGGCGAAGCACGGGTATTCCTGGGCATAGCGAACGATACGTTGTCGCCAGCAGCTTGATCTAGTGTGTTTCGGTTGTTGGCGCAACTTCCATGGTGCGGACCAGCCAGGGAATAATTACTTTGCGGAAGATGACCGGGTCGGGCCAGACCTTTACCTGACGCCCTAGATGGCCACCCTGCGGATTAATCCACGCTTCTTTTGGCACATCACCGTTGCTCAGCAGTAGATACGCATCGGAGATTGGCACTTGGGTATCAAGCGCGCCGGCAATAATCAACATCGGCGTTGTGGGCTTGCCAAGAAGGCCCTGCGTTACGAGAGAGAGCTTGGGAAGAATGTTGCCCAAATCCTGTAGCGTGTTGGCCCCTTCGAAAATTGACATAAGCGCGGGACCAAGACCAAAAAGATATTCACGGTTGCCCAACGTTTTCTGCATCACGAAATTCTTTTCGAACGTGGCGTCCACCGGCGGCGACTGGGCAACGACGGCTTTGAGTCGCGCGTGTTCGACGATGGCTAGCTTAGTGGCCCAGTAGGCGCCAAAGCTTTGGCCGTCGACACCGATGCGGGTCTTATCGACTTCCGGCCGGGTTTGCAGATAATCGATTACCTTGGAAAACAGACGATCGGCGGTTTCGCTGGCTTTGATGGGAGATTGGCCAGTGCCGGGCGAGTCGATGCCAATGAATCCGATGCCGTAGGGCACAACAGCGCCAAAATTTTCGCTCAAGTCTTCTTTGCGACTGTCGAGCCCGCTGATCGCGATGACCACTGGGACGGAGCCTTTGGCATTTTTTGGAAGGCGCAAGTAGCCGACGATTTCCGAATTTTCGAAGGGGATGCGCACTACTTCGAGCGGAGGATCCATCGTCTTTGCGTGAGCGAGAAATGCTTCGAGTGCCTTGGCATAGGCCTGCTTCTTGCCGGGCGAGGAAGGCACGGGCCAACGTCCGAAGGAATAGAGTCGCCAAGCGCGAATGTAATCGGCATTAGCCTTTGCCGGATCGCTGCTCTGCACGGATTTCGCTTCGCTCATGTATTTGTCGGCGACGGCGCTGAATCCCGCGGCCCACTCGTCGTCGTTGGTGCTGTTGATGTGCGAGAAAGCTTCGCGAACGTCGGCCGGATCGAGGCCGATGAGCGGGTACATGCCATTTTCCGCGCGTTTCATGGCCTCGGTCTTAATTTCGTCGAGTGTGCGTTCTTTCTGCTGAGCGGCGGCAGTGCTTACAGAAATCAGAGTGAAGGCGACAGCACACATCATCATTATCTTTGGATAACGCAAATGGATTCTCCTCATCGGATGCTCTTAATTTTCGCCAGCGCCGCGTCGTAATACGACGGGTCGTAATATTTGTCGGGCGAGGGAGGATGGCCGCCCCACTGCCCTTCTACATCCGCGCGCAGCTTCAAAACATTTTTGAACCCGTCTAAATCGAACTGAGCATCTTTGCTGTAGCCGCCGGGTTGCGACATGCTCGTGTCATACGTGTCTGCGGCGATTTCGGGAGTCAGATGGTAGTCGCTCACCAACAGATCGATCACCTGCTGCTTGTTCGCGGGCGCCATCAGCCAGCGCTGCGCTTCGATGCATGCGGCGAGGAACGGCACGACGGTATCGCGATGTCCCTTGGTCCAATCACGCAGAGTGAAAAATCCTGCGGCCTGATAGGGGCCAATCAGTTTTTGCACTGAACCGAGACTGACGAAGCCCTCATGCTTCGCTACCAGCGAAGTTGGTGGACCCAACATCGAACCCGCATATTCCCTGTGTTCGCGGAGTGCAATCAGGCGTTGTGGCGTGGCGCCGAACGGCTTGATCTCGTAATCTTTGCCGGCTTGCAAACCGTTCTGCGAGAGTATTTTCTTCATCTGCAGAGCGTAGGCGGTGTTAGGCGCATCGACGATCAACGTTTTGCCGCGCAGGTCGGAAATGGACTTGATATCGGACTGGGCGATCAACTCGTTTTGCGACCCTTCGCCGCCCATCAGGATCACCACGTCCACTTTGGCCAATTCCACCATGGCGACGGCATTGTCGACGGCAAGGTAGGCAATATCGCCCTTCCCTGCCGCTAGATCGGCGCGCAATTCATCGGAATTTTTCTTGTTGTCGGTTTCGATCTCGACGCCGTATTTCTTGAAGTATCCCTGCTTATCGGCAATCGTGAATTGAATTGGCCGCCCCAGCAGAGTGAGGACATGAATTTTTTGTGGTGCGGGAGCTTGCGGGTACGCCGGCACAGAAAACGCACTCAACATGAGGGCCAAGCCAAACGCGACACACGGTTTCATTTTCATGCGAATCTCCACGGTGCTACGAACTGCATGGTGCTTGTACATTGCGAATTATAAGCGGTCGAGGGCGGCTTCGACCGCAGCAGGCCTGGAATCATCAGGCAGCGCCTTCGTTCAATTTGTCCAACGACCATTGGGTGACTGGCATCGGATCGAGCATGGGCTTGCCCAGATTCGGGCAGCTTAAGGCATAGAGGCCCGTATCCGTGCCGGCCCAGATCACATTGCGGTCCCACTCGATGAAAACATTATCCACGGTGCGGTCGTAACTGCCGAACTTCTGCAAATCGCCGCCTTGCGGAGGAATGAAGTAGGCTACTTCTTCCGGCTTAGTGAGATCGCCGATGTCGTAGCAGCGCAAACCCGCGATGAAGTAGGAATAGGCAATGAATTCCTGACGCGGCTTGCCTGGAGCTTTGAGGTGCGGCGGATTATGCGCGCCGAATCTTCCCCGCTTGAAGCAGAAGTCGCGATACGGTGCATCGGGCGGAGGCACGGGGCGAGGCAACTGGGCAACGGGGACGGGATGAGCTTCGTCGCGAATATCGATGACCCAGTTCGGCAGATAAATCTGGTTGCAATCGGAATTAGTGGTTTCGCCATTGGTGAGCACGAAGCCACGATCCAGAATCCCGCAGTAAATGGTGTGAAAGGCGATGCCCATGCCGGAGTATTGCGGAGGCGGTTCGAAACGGCCGATTTCTTTCTGATGTTGCGGATCGGAAAGATCAAGAATGATGAAGCCATTACAACCGAATGCGCCGTAGCCGCGATTTCCGCCGTCTTCCAATTTCTTGGGCACGTAAACGGGGCCGTGCAGACCGGCAAAGGGAGTTTGATCGGCTACAACTTTAGGCGGTACCAGTTTCGACCACATCCATTTGTTGTACTCCGCTTCTTCGCCCTTGCGTGACCCAGGCACCCACCACATGGAAACTTCTTTGGCGGCAGCCGGGTCCGAAGCGTCGACAATCATGTTGCCGTTGACGAGCTGGCGGAAATAGGACGGCTGGTGAATAAAAGACTCGTCGGGAGCAGTGTCGAGATACGCGTATTTTCCGCCGTCGTAATAATTGCGGTGCGTGCCCTGGCCAGTGGCGCCGGTGCTGAACTCCGAGAGCTTCACGATCTTGGAAGGATCGGTGACATCGTAAAAACGCACGCCGCGAAGGCCCTTGAAATTTTTGCGTTTATCGTCTAGATGAGGATCGTCGTACTTGCCCATCGGCGCTTCCGGAGTGGAATCTGTGATGGGCGTCTGCGAACCAGTCATCAGGATCCACTTTTTGAGCTCCTTGTTGTAGGCGACTTGCACCTGCGCGCCGTCGAATCCCTTTTTGTTGAAGACGCTCGGCTTGCGCACGTCGCTGATATCGACGACGTCGCCTTGCTGAAACATGTAGCGGCGATTGCCAATCGACATCATCTGCATTTTCCCGTGGCGGTTGTCGCCAGGCAGATGAGCGAGCACTTCCATATTGCGGATGTACATGCGGCGGTCGAGGTAGGAAATGCTGTTCGGGCTGGGATGGCCGTGGTGATCAGCCCAGGCTGAGAGTGGAGAAGTTGCTAAAGCGAGGCCGGCTCCGGCCGTGGTCTGAATGAATCTTCGTCGAGTTGGGATAAGTTCCTTAGAATCAGTGACGTTTGGCGCTTTGGCGGCGCTTTCCGTGCTCAACTTCGGCGCAGGCGTCTTCCTTTTCATTCGCAAGCTCCTTCGCTGCAAGAGATTAGGCTCGGCCGTTGGTCGAGCTTCGCCGTGTCGCAGCCTGGCGAGAGAGACACGGAAGTGCAATCGTGCAATGGTTGGACCCCTGTACCACCGGGAGAGGTAACGTGTCAATATTAAACTTCTATGAATAGGAAATTTCGATGCTTAGACTGTACAGAGGTGGAATGTTCGGGTATAGTGGTCGGACCAAACTGCTTGTAGACTACAGGACGCTTCGACGCCCCGTACCCCGCAGACGCAACAGGAGGAAGTAATGCCAATCGCCACCGTGAATCCTTCCACCGGCGAACTCGTCAAGTCTTTCGAGGCGCTAACCGACGGCCAACTGGAAGCAAAGATCCAAAAAGCCGCCGACACGTTTCTGACCTATCGCAATGTGCCGTTTGCCGAGCGCGCGCGGAAGATGATGAAAGCCGCGGAAGTCATCGAAAGCGAAAAAGAAAATTACGCCCGAGTAATGACCACGGAGATGGGCAAGACGTACCGCTCCGCTGTGGATGAGGCTGCCAAGTGCGCCTGGGTGTGCCGATATTACGCTGAGAATGCGGAAAAATTTCTGGCGGATGAAGTGGTGGAGACCAGCGCCAAGCGCAGCTACATCCGTTACCAGCCGCTGGGTCCGATACTCGCGGTGATGCCGTGGAATTTTCCGTTCTGGCAAGTTTTGCGTTTCGCAGCTCCGGCGCTGATGGCTGGAAACGTAGGCTTATTGAAGCACGCGTCGATCGTGCCGCAGAGCGCGCTGCTGATAGAAGAAATTTTCCATCGGGCTGGATTTCCTGACGGGGCCTTTCAGACCTTGTTAATTGGCTCGGCAAAGGTCGACAAGGTTCTTGGCGATCCGCGGGTGATGGCTGCTACGTTAACAGGCAGTGAACAAGCGGGTATTGAGGTGGGTATCGGCGCCGCGAAGCGCATCAAGAAAGTCGTTCTGGAGCTCGGCGGCAGCGATCCATTCATCGTGATGCCAAGCGCTAATCTGGAAGTTGCTACGTCGACAGCGGTGAAGGCGCGCACCTTCAACAACGGCCAGTCGTGCATTGCGGCCAAGCGTTTTATTGTGGCGGAAAGCATTGCCGACAAGTTCGAACAGCTCTTCGCGCAAAAAATGGCGGCGCTGAAAGTGGGCGATCCGTTTGAAGAGAGCACCGAACTTGGACCGATGTCTACGCCGGATGGTGTACTCGATCTGGATCGCGATGTTCGTAAGTCGGTCGAAGCGGGCGCGAAAGTTTTGACCGGTGGCAAGCCGCTGGATCGTCCTGGAAACTTCTATGCGCCCACGGTGCTCGCGAATATTCCGGTTGATTCGCCAGCGTACAAAGAGGAAATGTTTGGGCCAGTGGCCAGCGTGTTTCGCGCCAAGGATGTGGATGACGCGATCCGCATCGCGAACGACAGCCGGTTTGGCCTGGGAGCCAGCGCCTGGACTAATGACGCTGCCGAACGCGAGAAATTCATCAATGGACTGGATGCGGGGATGGTGTTCATCAACCGCATGGTGGCCTCGGACCCGCGAATCCCGTTTGGGGGCGTGAAGTGGTCGGGGCATGGGCGTGAACTCGGTGCGGTAGGTATCCGAGAGTTGAAGAATATGAAGACAGTGTGGATTGAAGACGGACAGTAAACAGGGGAAAGCAAGGCGGTTGCGAAGTGCAAGAGGCAGTGGTATAGTGGTCTGACAATTCGACCATACTGGACTCTTGCATGTTTGCTACTCACCATCCCTGCTGCGTCTTCCGCCTGATCTCGGTTGTCGGGTCCGGGAGGTTCTAATGTACAAAATTGTGCGCTCGTCTCGCCTGTATGAACAAATCGTTCAGCAAGTTGAAGAATCCATCCAGAAGGGCCAGCTCAAACCTGGCGATCAACTTCCCCCTGAACGCGAACTCGCCGAACAATTTGGAGTAAGCCGCACCGCGGTGCGCGAAGCAGTGAAAGCGCTGCGAGAAAAAGGTTTGGTCGAAGCGTATCCCGGCCGCGGAACATTCATCACCGACGGGACTTCCTACACGATTCGGCAATCGCTGGACCGCATGATGCGCAGCGGCAACGAAGGTTTTGCGTTTCTCGCCGAGGTACGGCAAATTCTGGAACCAGAAATTGCGGCGCTGGCAACCACGCGCGCCGATGACGAAGCGCTGGAAGCAATGCGCAAGCAAGTGGAAATCATGGACACGGCCAAAGAAGATCCGGACTCGTTTATCGAAGCGGACTTGGACTTCCATCTGGCGCTAGCCGAGGCTGCCGCCAATCCGATTATTCTGTCGCTGATCGATTCGATTGTCGGCCTGCTGCGGGAGCAGCGCATGGGAATTTTCCAGGTAGAAGGCGGCCCGGAGCGCGGGCAATATCACCACAAGAAAATTCTGCAAGCAGTGGAGCACCGCGATGCGGCAGGAGCGCGCGAGGCGATGAAGGCGCACCTTACGCAGGTAGGCGATGATTCGCGGCACGCGCCGAACGAACGCGAATAGCAGAAACGAGTTTCAAATAAGTCCGGTTCAGGAAGTTTTCTTTTAAGGAAGTTGGTTCGAGGAGGAGAGTGTTCGTGGCTAATCTCGGATTCGTCGGTTTAGGTGTGATGGGCAGCGAAATGGTGAACCGGCTGCTCAGTAAAAGCCACAGCGTCACTGGCTACAATCGCACCAAATCGAAAGCGGATTGGTTGATCAAGAAGGGTATGAAGTGGGGCAATTCGCCGCGCGAAGTGGCGGCTGCCTCGGAAGTCGTCTTCTCGATGGTCACAAATTCCGCGGCACTCGACGCAATCATGAACGGAGCCGACGGCGTTCTTGCCGGACTCACACCGGGAAAAACGGTAGTGGATATAAGCACGGTGAGCCCTGCGTTCAGCCGCGAAATCGCGAAGAAAGTTCGCGAAAAAGGCTGCGACATGGTCGACGCGCCGGTTTCCGGAAGCGTCATCACTTTGCAAGAAGGCAAGCTGAGCGTGATGGTTGGCGGGCGCAAAGAAACATTTGAAAAAGTGAAGCCGCTGCTGCTGGACATCGGCCCGAAGGTCACCTACGTGGGAGACAACGGGTTGGCGCTGGTGATGAAGATTGGCACGAACCTGAGCCTCGCGGTGCAGATGCTGGCGTTTTGTGAAGGTGTGCTGCTCGCGGAAAAGAGCGGAATCAAGCGGGAAACGGCTGTCGATGTTTTGACGCACAGCGTGATCGCATCGCCGATGGTGCAATATCGCGGGCCATTTGTTCTGAAGATGCCGGATGAGGCGTGGTTCAACGTCAACATGATGCAGAAAGATATGCTGCTAGCGCTGGAATTGGGGCGGCAACTGGATGTGCCGATGCCGACAACTTCGATCACCAATGAGTTTTTGACAGCGGCACGCGGTATGGGCTTTGTGAAGCAGGATTTCGCAGTGGTGTTCGAAGTGTTGGCACAAATGTCGGGAGTAAAGAAATGAAGACCGAAACGGATCCGGGAAAAACCGAGGCGACTCAAAAGTCAGAGCTGTGGATGCGCTTGTATCGCCAGATGGTGCGGATCCGCCTGTTCGAAGAGCAGGTAAATGAGCTCTATACGCGCGCGTTGATGCCCGGGCTGGCGCATCTTTACATTGGCGAAGAAGCGGTGGCGGTTGGAATCTGCGAAGCGCTGACCAACAAGGACTACATCACCAGCACGCATCGCGGCCACGGACACTGCCTGGCAAAAGGTGCTTCGCCGGATCGCATGTTCGCGGAATTGCTGGGCAAAGAAGCGGGTTATTGCCGCGGCAAGGGCGGATCGATGCACATCGCCGATCCGGCCACGGGTAATTTGGGGGCAAACGCGATCGTGTGTGGCAGTGCGGGAATCGCAACGGGCGCGGCGCTGACTGCGAAGCGGCTGAAGACCGATCACGTTTCAATTTGTTTTTTTGGAGAAGGCGCGCTTGGACAGGGAGTGCTGTATGAAGTGATGAATCTGGCGTCGCTGTACAAGTTGCCGGTCATTTACGTTTGCGAAAATAATTCATATACGGAATATACGCATTATACGGAAACCACTGCTGGAGATATTTTGGCGCGCGGAACTGCTTTTGGAGTGCACTCGGAAAACGTTGATGGGCAAGACGTGCGCGCGGTTTACGAAGCTGCCTCCCGGCTGATAGGCCGCGCGCGGAGGGGCGAGGGCCCGGCGTTTCTGGTGTGCGATACGTACCGATACACTGGCCACCACGTTGGGGACATCAATCGTGAGTATTACCGCACCAAGGCGGAAGAGCAGGAATGGAAGACTAAGCGCGATCCTATTAAGAACCATTGCGCGTTTTTGATCGAGCAAAGGATCACGAATGCGGACGCGCTGAAAGCTATTGAAGAAGAAGTGCGTGCCGAGATGCAGACCGCTGTCGACTTTGCCATTGCTGCGCCCTATCCGGCGCTGAACGAAGTGGACCAGGACGTCTATGCTTGAAACCTCTGTTCGAGAATTGACATTTGCGCAAGCCATTCGCGAAGCGCTCGCAGAAGAAATGCGTCGCGATCATCGCGTGTGTATTTTTGGCGAAGACGTAGCCGAAGCGGGCACGCCGTTCAAAGTGTTGTCCGGCCTGGTAGAAGAATTTGGATCGGAACGCGTCCTCGACACTCCCATTTCCGAGGCAGGATTTACGGGGATGGGTGTTGGCGCGGCGATGACCGGGTTGCGCCCGGTGGTCGACATTATGTTCGGCGATTTCCTGACGCTGACCATGGATCAGATGGTGAATCAGGCGGCGAAAGCGCATTACATGTCGGGCGGAACGTGGAGAGTGCCGATGGTGTTGCGCACAACGTTGGGCGCGACGCGGCGCTCCGCTGCGCAACATTCGCAATCGCTGCACGCGTGGCTCAGCCACGTTCCGGGACTGAAAGTGGTGATGCCGTCCACGCCGTATGACGCGAAGGGTCTGCTGAAAACCGCGATTCGTGACGACAACCCGGTGGTCTTTTTCGAAGACAAGATGATGTACAAGCAGAAGGGTCCAGTTCCTACGGACGAATACACGATTCCGCTGGGCGTGGCGGACATCAAGCGCGCTGGGGACGATATTACGCTGGTGGCGACGAGCAGCATGGTGCAAGTCGCGCTGGGCGCTGCGAAATTGCTGGAAGAGATGGGCATCGAAGCCGAAGTAATCGATCCGCGCACCACTTGGCCGTTGGACGAAAAAACGCTAATCGATTCCGTAAAGAAAACGGCACGCGCGATTGTAATCGACGAGGGTTACGGCCGCTATGGCGTAACCGGCGAAATTGCTTCGGTGATAGCCGAAGGTGCGTTCTTCAATATGGAAGCGCCTGTGAAGCGCATGGGCGCAATGCATGTTCCAATTCCCTTTTCTCCTCCGCTGGAAGATCTGACAGTACCGACGGAACAAACGGTATTCGAGGCGGCGCGCGCGCTGTGCGGCAAAGCCTGACGAATTAAGAATGGAGGCGTAGCGTGGCACTAAAAACACACGGCTCGATGGCAGTAGATTGGGAAAATCGAATCGATTTCGATCGCCTGCGCCGTGAACGGCTAGCGCGGGCCAAGGCTCTGCTGGCGAAGTCCGAGATGGGCGCGCTGCTCTGCTTTGACATGAACAACGTGCGTTATTTGACTGCGACCCACATCGGCTCGTGGGCGCAAGACAAAATCAGCCGCTTCGCGTTGCTGCCGCAAAAAGATGAGCCGATTTTGTGGGACTTTGGTTCGGCAGCTCGGCACCATCAGCAAAATTGCCCTTGGCTTGGCGATCGCTCCCGTCCGGGAATTCCTTTGCTGCGCGGCGCTATGTCGCCGGAGATGGGGCGCGCGGAAAATGTGGCGCGCAAGATCAAGATTGAGTTGGAAATGCGCGGGCTGCATAAGGCTCCGCTGGGAATCGACGTTGTCGAGCCTCCAATTCTTTTCGCACTGCAACGCGAAGGAATTACGGTGGTGGATGGTCAGCAATTGATGTCGGATGCGCGTGTCATCAAGACGCAAGATGAAATTTCGCTGCTGAATCATTCCGCGATGATGGTCGATGCCGCTTACGACGAGCTGTATCGCGCCATGAAGCCGGGATTCAGTGAGAATCAAGCGGTAGGACTGGCGAGTAAGGTTTTGTATGACTTGGGTTCGGAATATGTGGAAGCGGTAAACGCGATTTCCGGCGAGCGCTGCAATCCGCACCCACACGTGTTTTCTGATCGCGTGTTGCGTCCAGGAGATCCGGTTTATTACGACATTCTGCACTCGTACATGGGCTATCGCACCTGCTATTACCGGACATTCACGATTGGCTATGCATCGCACGCGATGAACGATGCGTATAAACGCTGCCGCGAATATCTGGATGCGGCGATTGAGCTGGTGCGGCCTGGGCGCACCACGGCGGAAATTGCTTCGGTGTGGCCAAAGGCACAGGAATTTGGTTTCCCTGACGAAGAAGCCGCGTTCGCACTGCAATTCGGGCACGGCATCGGGCTGGCGATTTGGGAAAAGCCGGTAATCAGCCGCATGGTTTCGCTGGAACACTCGCATGAAATCAAGCCGGGCATGGTGTTTGCGCTGGAAACGTTCTGGCCCTCGAAGGATGGCTGGAGTGCGGCACGCATCGAAGAAGAAATTGTGGTGACGGAAACCGGGCACGAAGTGATCACGCGTTTTCCCGCGGATCAATTGATGGTCGCGGGAGCCCACTATCACACGGTGAGCGGCCCACTGCCGATGTTACGCGAAAACGAACAAGCTCCCAGCAAACGCGTTAAGGAAATGGTGGAAGCCAGCGCTAAACACGAAGGAGTGGCGGCCACGGACTAACGCGTTCGTTCCTGGCTCCTAGAAAAAGACTATGGCGATTAGTGTGGTGATGCCTGCGCTGGAAATGGCGCAGGAAAATGGGAAATTGCTGGCCTGGCGCAAAAAAGAAGGCGAGTCGGTGCGCAAAGGCGAGCCGTTGTTGGAAATTGAGACAGACAAAGCGGTTGTAGAAATTGAGGCGCCGGGGGACGGCGTGCTTGCCGGAGTTACTGCAGAAGTAGGAGCCGTTGTTCCGGTGGGCGAAACGATTGCGTGGTTGGTGGCGCCGGGAGAAAAACCTCCCGCCAAGTCGACTATGACGGCTGCTCCCAGTGCGCGTGCGACAACGGTTGCGCCGAGTGCGGCTTCGTCGGCCCCCGCCCAGGAAAAACCTACTACTGCAGCGGCGACTCCGGCAGCGACCGCACAGATTTCACCGAAGGCGCGGCGTCTTGCGAAGGAACTTGGAGTTGATATCTCGCAGGTGCGCGGCACCGGGCCCGACGGAACGATTACTGCAGAAGATGTGCAAGGTTTTGCGGATGGAAAGTCTGGCGGCTCAGCAGCAGCGGCAAGTTCCGCACCTGCTGCCGCAGCGGGCGCGACTGCTGGAGGTGGAGAAGCTCTCAGCCAGATTGCGCGGCTCATGGCCGAGCGCACTACTCAGAGTTGGACGACGGTTCCCCACTTTTTCCTGGTGCAGAATGTCGATGCGGGCAAGCTGGTTGAAACCCAGAAAAAACTGGGGGCAGGTGCGGCTGCGGGGACGGCTCCATCCGTTACCGATGTGCTGATTGCGATTCTCGCGCGGGTGCTGGCCAAGCATCCACGGATGAATTCCAGTTGGGCGAACGGAACCATTCACGCGAATCCGGACGTGAACATCAGCGTAGCGATGGCGGTGAAAGATGGCGTGGTCGGCGCGGTAATTCCTAAG
>Ga0209275_10000950_pt1 | contig 11743 bp, 9 predicted proteins | sample HubBroMetageREF2_FD_188344 | JGI IMG/M metagenome (GOLD analysis project Ga0209275, IMG submission 188344) | Reference soil microbial communities from the Hubbard Brook experimental Forest, New Hampshire, USA - Hubbard Brook CCASE Soil... | ecosystem: Environmental > Terrestrial > Soil >...
TGGCTTACTTCTCGGCTCTGCCCAGGCAGCCGGCGCGGAAGGAGCGGTCGTCCAGCCGATGCAGGCGCTTGGCCATTCCGGGGCGGAGCAGCGGGTGATGGCGGATGGTGAACAGATACTCGGCAATGAACCAGAGGTGTTGGTCGGTGGTCATCCAGTCGCGGGCGTCGAAGCGGGCGAGATTGACAGGGCGCGAAAAAGTTCGCAAGGAGCGCTCCGCTCGGAGATTGAAGTACACATCGAAATAACTCATGGCTAGTTCACGCAGGGTGCGATAGACCGGTTCACGGTAGCGGCATCCGGTGTAATTGGATTTGGCGATCGCGCCCCAGTGACCCTTGATTCGGTAGACAGCTACTACGTGATCGGTGTCGTGTTCGGCTTCGAGATCGATGACCAGCGGAGGATAGCCGTTGGCTCGCAGGGCCGCAGCGGCGAAGGTTGCTCCTTCGAAGCAGTGCGAGGTGTTTTCCTGCAGGACGCGGCGGGGGGACCATGCAGTGTCGGCCAGGTGGTAGGGCATGTCGTCGAGAAAGCGCTGGATTCCGTGCGGAGTTTTCAGTCTGCGCAGTTTGCGTAATTCGACAGGGGTGAAGGAGTTCATTCTCTTATGCAGTTTATCTGGTGGGTCGGGCAAAAGGCATTAACCACAGAGGACACTAAGGTTCACAAAGGAAAGCGCTCATGCGAATAGTTCTGCCAGTTCCTTGGGCTTATCCACCATCACGTCTGGTGGGGCTTCGCAGAGCGTGTGTGGGGCGAAGCCGTACGTTACGCCGCAGGTCCAGAGACTGGCGTTGCGTCCCGTGATGACGTCGACGGAGGAGTCGCCGATCATCAGGGTTTCCTGGGGCTTGGTTTTGGTCTCGCGCAGGATGGTCTGGGCACCGTGCGGATCGGGTTTCTTCGTGGCAAAACTGTTTCCGCCGTAGACGTGAACGAAGAATTCGACTAGGCCAAGGGCTTCCACTATCGCCCGGGATGGAATCACTGGCTTGTTGGAAAGCACGGCCATCTTGCGGGAGATGCCGTTGGCGTTGCGAATTACGGTCAGCATGTCTTTGATGCCGTCGTATACGTGAGTATGGTCGAGCTTGTGAACGCGGTAGTAGCCGAGGAAGTGCTCCAGACCCTCCTTTATCACGCCTTCATCGCGAGGATCGCCAAGGGCGCGACGCACCAGCATCGGAGCGCCGTCGCCTACGTAGGAAGCGATCACATCGCCGGGAAGCTCGGGGCGTCCGAAGTGTTTCAGCATGGCGTTGACGGAGTGGATGAGGTCAAGGCGCGAATCGATCAGGGTTCCGTCGAGGTCGAAGATCAGCAGCTTGATCTGGCGGGGATCGAATTGGCGCAGGAATTTGATCACAGACTTTAGGATAAATGATTGAGAGCCCTCAGCCTGCGCCAGGTCCGACGAATTGGGCTTGTAGAGACGTAGCTAGCTACGTCTCTACAGCTAGAATTTTGCCATTCTTTAATGCTGTTTCTCAATCGTCGGTCTGGATTTACAATGGAGAACGGATGGCGACCAAGACAGATCCTAAACCAGCTGGAGTGGCGGACGAGAAACTCAGGAGCGCAGGCAAGACCTACGAAAGTCTCTCCCGCGAGCGGCTGATTGAGGCCTACCGGATCATGTACACCTCGCGGCGTGTAGACGACCGGGAGATCCTTCTCAAGCGCCAGCAAAAAATCTTCTTCCAGATCTCGGGCGCGGGCCATGAAGCGGTTGGCGCCGCAGCGGGCTTTGCCCTGAAGTCAGGCTACGACTGGTTTTATCCCTACTACCGAGATCGTGCCCTGTGTCTGGCTCTGGGCGCGACGCCTCACGAGATGCTGCTGATGGCCGTGGGTGCCGCGGCTGACCCGCAATCCGGCGGTCGGCAGATGCCTTCGCATTGGAGCTTTCCGAAATTCAATGTGGTCACGCAGTCGTCTCCTACCGGCTCGCAGATTCTGCAGGCAGTTGGTTGCGCGGAAGGTGGCCGGTACTTTGCGAGGCACCCGCAAGCCGCGAAGAAGAATGGCGGCGACTACCGCCAGTTCAAAGACGTCAAGTTCCAGGGCGATGAAGTAACCTACGTTTCGCTCGGCGATGGCGCCACCAGCGAAGGCGAGTTCTGGGAGGCGATGAACACCGCGTCCAATCGCAAGTTGCCGGTGTTGTTCGTGGTGGAGGACAACGGATACGCCATCTCAGTTCCCGTCGAGGTGCAGACTGCCGGAGGAAACATCTCGCGCCTGGTCGCGGGCTTTCCGAACTTCCATTTCGAGGAAATCGATGGTACCGATCCGGTGGCGTCGTATGCGGCATTTGCGCGCGCCGCAGCCTACTGCCGGGCTGGGGAAGGGCCGGGGTTTATCCATGCGCACGTGATCCGGCCATATTCGCATTCGCTCTCCGATGACGAGCGGCTTTACCGGCCTGAGGCCGAACGAAATCTTGACGCGGCTCGCGATCCCATCACGCGCATGCAGATGTTCCTGATTCGTGAGGGCATCCTCGATGAAAAGGGTATTAATAGGCTGGAGAAACAGGTAGAAGACGAACTGCAGGTTGCGGTCGATCAGGCGCTGGATGCGGCTCCGCCCACGCCCGACACGATCATGCAGTTCATCTACTCGCCCGATCTGGATCCCACTTCTTCGGCGCTGCAGACGGAACCGTTATCGGTTGCGCCGTCGGACGGCAAAAAGGTCGCTCCGAAAACCATGGCTGATCTGATCAATGCCACGCTGCGAGACGAGATGCGGCGCGACGAACGCATTGTGATTTTCGGCGAAGATGTGGCCGATGCCAGCCGTGAGCAATATCTCGAAGAGAAGCTGATCAAGGGCAAAGGCGGAGTCTTCAAGTTGACTTTTGGCTTGCAGAACGACTTTGGTTCCGACCGCGTGTTCAATTCGCCGTTAGCCGAGGCGAACATCGTGGGCCGCGCCATTGGCATGGCCACGCGTGGCATGAAGCCGGTAGTCGAGATTCAGTTCTTCGACTACATCTGGCCGGCAATGATGCAACTGCGTGATGAGCTACCGCTGATCCGCTGGCGGTCCAACAACGGGTTTTCTTCCCCCTGTGTGATTCGGGTTGCGATCGGTGGATATTTGACTGGCGGAGCCATTTACCACTCGCAATGTGGCGAGAGTATTTTCACGCATACGCCCGGAATGCACGTTGTGTTTCCGTCAAACGCGCTGGATGCGGCTGGCTTATTGCGAACCGCCATTCGATGCGACGATCCAGTTTTGTTCCTCGAGCACAAGCGGCTTTATCGCGAGACTTTCGGTCGTGCGCCATATCCGGGGCCAGATTACACGATCCCGTTCGGCAAGGCGAAGGTAGTGCAGTCCGGAACTGATTTGACCGTGATCACCTATGGAGCGGTGGTTCCGCGGGCGTTGCAAGCGGCGCAGAAGTTGGAACGCGAGCACGGAGTCAAGGTTGAGTTGATCGATTTGCGCTGCCTGAATCCGTTTGACTGGGAGACGATTGCCGCTTCCGTGAGCAAAACCAATCGAGCTCTTGTGGCTTACGAAGATACTCTGAGCTGGGGTTACGGCGCGGAGATCGCGGCCCGCATCGCCGACCAGTTATTCGATCAATTGGATGCGCCCGTGCGTCGGGTGGCCGCGAAAGATGTTTTTGTCGCCTACCAGCCGATTCTGGAAGATGCGATCCTGCCCCAGGCCGAGGATCTGTTGCGCGCCATGAAGGAACTGTCGGAGTACTGAGTCGTTGACTCCAAATGCCCGATGGCAGTTGCCCCGCCCTCAAGAAGAAGCGTTTTATCTGCTATTCCATCTTTCTTTATCAGCTGAGAAAATTTGTAAAAAGACTGTCAAAACCGCGCTGAGTGCGTGTTTTGAAGGCCATTCAGTGCTATAGTTCCTTCCTGCGGCTAAGTCTTGCTGATCTTGGTGATCTAATCGAACAGATTTGGAGAAGAGAAATGGGAAGCAAACCGTACAGATTTTCCGTAAGCAAGGTCTTGGTCGTAGCTGCAGTCGCTGTGTTCCTCGTGAACAACGCTTGGGCAGCGAGTACGGAAAGAGTGGTGCACAGTTTTACCGGAGGCAACGATGGAATCGATCCGGCAGCGACGCTTGCGCAAGATGGTGCCGGCAACTTCTACGGGACCACGGTCAGCGGCGGAACCGGAACGCTATGCACGAACGGCTGCGGAACTGTGTTCGAGCTATCACCAATTGCCGGAGGCAAATGGAAAGAAACAGTGCTCTACAGTTTCACCGGCGGCAATGACGGCAAGAATCCTTACGGTGGGGTTACCTTGGACAGCAAGGGAGATCTCTACGGCACGACCGTGTCTGGGGGATCAGGCGGGGCTTGCAGTGGAGACGGTTGCGGGGTCGTGTTCCTGCTGTCGAAATCCGGCAAGCACTGGGTCGAAACTGTGATGTACAACTTTACCGGCGGCAAGGACGGCTTTGGCCCCGGCGGCGCCGTGGTATTCGATAGCGCCGGCAATCTTTACGGGACCACACCCGACGGAGGCAACCTGCAAAAGTGCAACGGGCTCGGCTGCGGCGTGGTCTATCAGATCTCGCCGGTCAGGGGCGGGGGATGGAAGCAGACCGTGCTTCATACGTTCACCGGCGGTGCGGACGGCGCTGTGGGCTCGTTGGGCCCGCTGCTTGTCGACAAGGCGGGCAATGTGTTCGGCGTTGCCGAGGTCGGGGGCGATCCTTCTTGCCAGTGCGGCACCGTATTCGAACTTACGTCTGTGGGCGGCAAGTGGAAATTCAGAACACTCGACGCCTTCAAAGGGACACCCCAGGCCGGATTTCCCTACGGCGGTGTGATTGCGGATGGCAAGGGCAATCTCTACGGCACAACTTACTACGGTGGCGCAACCGGCGCGGGTTCGGTTTTCAAGCTCACCAAATCGGCAGGCAAGTTTACCGAGAGCGTGCTCTACAGCTTCACCGGCGGATCGGACGGCGGATCGCCAACCACGACTCTAATGTTTGACGCCAAAGGTAATTTGTACGGCACGACTTCGGCTGGCGGCGACACCAACGGTGATGGAGTCGTGTTTAAGCTCACGCCCAAATCAGGCGGCAAGTGGAGCGAAAGCACCGTGCATCGGTTCGGGAAAGGGTCCGACGGAAGGAACCCCTACTACGGACTGATACGCGACAAGGCCGGGCATCTGTTTGGGACGACCGCCATCGGCGGCGGCAGTGGCCAGGGAGTCGTCTTTCAGATCACACCATAGGGCGTCGATCGATTGTTCCGGTCGCTATGTTGCTTTGAATGCAGCGACCGGGGGTTATTCCTTCGAAAAGACAACTAAACTGCCCCAATATTCGCTGCGTTGGCTCGAGCCCAACGTGGCCTCCAGCCCGAAGTCCTGTTTCTGATGCACACATTCTGGTGCAAGATTTCCCTCAAAAAAACTCTCATTTCGGCGCAAAATATAGAAAACAAAGGATCGGAAAAATTTTCTCCCCCTAGATCTATGGTTCTAAAGGTAGTTACAGGCAAAATCTAGGAAACATGGGAGTTACGCCGATGTCTGAGTGTCTCGGTTCCGTTTTGGAACCGCGGGATACCGCTCGGCAACGGTCCATCGCCCTCGCCGTAATTGGGTCGGAATCCGCAGTTGGACGACCCCAACTGCGCCGACGGTCGGGTTGTCAAAGATCCGGTGTTTTAAGGATCGAATTATCTTCTAGATAACCTGCGTGTCTCTATGTTATCGCAGATGAAGGGTGAGGGCAAGAGGAAAGTGCACGGGCTGCGGAAGCCGGTTCCAAATTGGGACCTGTCGCAGTGTCCTTTTCGCAGAGTGTGCGAAAGAGGACTGCCACCCGAACTGCCCTACTCAAGCCAAAAAACGGCTTGCGGTTGAGCTGTATCGGATGTTTCATTCATACAAGACGACTTCGCTCAACTGGTTGTAGATTGCTATTTTTAGACAATCTGGAGGGGGTCGTGATCAACCGGCGGATGTTTCTCATCGGTACGGGTTGCCTGGGTATCAGCACCGGACTTGCATCGGCACAAGTGACAACATCAGAGTCTGCAAAGCAGACTCTTTCCGGGAAGAAACTGGTCCCACCTGCTAACGGAACGATAAAGGTGGCCTGCGCGCTTTCGAAGGAGGTTACTCCAATTGATTGGGTTGGCCCTCAGGCGGTTTTTGGTGCTTGGATATACGACGAAACGCTCAAACGAGACCGGCCGCTCTTTGAAGTATTTACCGTGGGCGAGAGCCGGCAACCGCTCGATCAGTGGATGATCCCGGACTATACCTACGAAGATGCGCCACAGGCCCAAGTGATCGTGGTACCAGGAGAGGCCGATTCTCCGGCGCTTTCCGAGTGGCTTAAGAAGGTGAACAAGAACGCAGATGTAACGATGTCAGTTTGTTATGGCGCTAGGCAGTTGGCGAAGATCGGATTGCTCGACGGCCAGGTTGCCACCACGCATCACGACTATATCGAACCCTATGCTAAAGAGTTCCCCAAGATACATTGGGTCAGCGGCGTGCGCTTTGTAGAAGGTCCAAATGTTTCAACCAGCGCCGGCGTTACAGCCGGAATCGATCTGGCGCTGCACGTATATGAACGGTACTTCGGCAGGGAAAAAGCAATGGCAGTAACTCGGGCGCTTGAGTATCAGGGCACCGGCTGGATGGTTTAGCCCACCGTGCATGTATCTTAAAAAAGAAAATCGCGAATTCTTCGGTCCTAACTTGCAGCCCGGCAGGAGTGCTGGAAACACCCGTTTACCATCGGAAACGATGGACGATCAAAAGGAGGTCCAAAGTGCAGAAGAGGATCACCTTAGCATTGCTTGCCATCTTATGTTTTCTGAACAGCCTGTCAGGCCAGAACACGACGGTGGCCCAAACTGACGCGGCCGGGCACCGGGAGCCGTTGAGGGTCGCAATTGTGATCTCCGGCACATTCGACCTCCTGGACGTCGCCGGAGTGCGGGAAGTGTTTGGTGCCGCTCGTCAGCCCATTGAAGGGAAAACTTGGGAGGAGGGTGGGGAGCATCTCTATGATGTGTACTTAGTCTCAGACACCAAACAACCTCTGCAGCTTGGGGAAGGGGCGACAATAACTGCAGGTTACACTTTCAAAGATGCGCCGCCGCCCGATATCGTTGTCGTAGGCGCCCAGAACGGCAACCCTCCGGAACTGTTTGAATGGCTAAAGCAACAGAACGAGAAGGGCACTCAGATCTTGTCGGTCTGCGTGGGCGCCGCCAAGCTGGCCAAAATGGGACTCCTGGATGGTCGCTATGCTACCTCCCACCACGACTACTTACCGCGATATGACGAGATTTATCCCAAGGTACATTGGCTGCGGGGACGCAGATATGTTCGAGCCACCAACAATATATATACAGCCGGTGGCGACGGAATTGCTGGAATCGATCTCTCCTTGCATATTGTTGATGTGAAGTTCGGCAGAAGAATTGCACAAGGGATCGCCGACTATCTCGAATATCACAGCGATGAATGGAAGCAGGATGATCAGGCGGACTCGCGGAAGTGATGGCGTTGCCAGCCACTTGCCTTGACGGGACATCGCCCAGGCCAAAAGTCGCTTGGCTGACCGCTTTTTGCCAGCTTTCTTTAGGTGCGAGAATAGTAAGGTGGGTTCTCCACTATTTTATGAGACCGGTTCCAGTTTTAACTTGCCTTAAATCAGCAAACGAAAGTTACCCGGTGAACAGTGCACTAATCGTTTCAGAATATGGTTCATGTGACTTTGATCGGCAAAGCCTGATTCTGCGGCTATTTCTCCGAGAGATCGTTCCGGATCCTGCATCAAGCGGCAGGCGCACTGCGCACGGAGATGCTGTAGATATTCTCCAGGAGTGATTCCAGTTTTCAATCGGAAGAGTCGCGCGACATGTACCGGATGGATGCCAGCAGCACTGGCTAGGTCACGAGTCCGAATCGACTCTCGAAAACTCTCATGAATCTTTTCCTCCAGAAGCTTCCAACGATGAAACGGAAGCCGCGAACCCATGTGGCGCTCGCCACCAAGACCAGCGAGGGTTTCTAACATCAGGCTTTCAATCGTCAATGGGAATCGAGTCTCCCTATCGCGAAATTCGCGAAGAAGTTGAAGCATCTGCCAAAGAATCCTTTCGCCATGCCAATCGAAAACTGAATTCTCCAGGACACCGATGCGCATGGAATCCATCCAGGAAGTCTCCAGTTCCAGAGTAAAGAATTGGCATCCACTCTCATTGAGGAAACACGAATGTTGCACGTTGGCTGGATGAAAGACTGCAGTAAAAGGAAGGAAATGCGCCTCCCCACGACGGTACGCCTCTCGATACCTTCCTTTTAGCAGAACTGCGACATACGGATACGAGTGTTCATGGGAGGGCACCAGGGTGGGATGCCTGTAAACGGTCTCAAACAGGGTAGCGCCCGCGAGATCAAGTCGATCCACAACTTGGCCATACATCCATCCAATCGATCGTTGATGGCCTGACATGGCTAACAGACATAGAGACGAAGCCTGGACCCCGAGGTTAGCCGGAATCTACGTGGCTGGCCTATTCAAGCCGCCGGGTGCTCCGCTCTTTGCGGTTTTTGCAAGGGGCGGAAGCGGTTGGCCGTCACCATCTTTCGGGACGAAGCGAGGTGCGTGTTCTCTCAGACAATCGTACATACCTTGCAAGTCCGCGGCGGCAGTTGGCGTCCACCGGATACGCATCAGGAGGTAAGCATCCGCTCGATGCGCGCATCCACCTCTTCCTCTTCGATGAATTCCTCTCGGTCGGCCTGCGCGATGCTTTCGCGCACGGCGGCGCGAAAACGAGCGTCCTGTTCAAGAAAGGCGCAAGGCGGCATCCTTCACCAGCCGCTCGGTATCCTTGCCGGCATGACTGGGGATTTGGGATGACTGCGCTTCCTGCTCGGGGGTGAAATGGACTTCCATGTCTGTCAGTGTGGGAGGGCGAGTCTATGCTGTCAACGTTCCGGTGGCCCAGGTTCCGGCCCGGTTTTTGGGGCGGTAACCTGCGGGTCGCATCGGTATGGGCTAACCCAGGTTAGCGTCAAAAAACGACGCGAACCTGGGGCACCGGGCACCCTTGTGCGCAACTTCATGCACATTGACAATGCTTCTCAGTTACGCATATATTCCTCCTGAAGATGTTGATTGAGCTTCCCCGGCTCTGCTTTGATCCGCATCTCCCCTGAGGATTGGACTTCTAAGACCACTGGACCTCTACTCACTTGCTGAACGAAGTACCTAATGCGCAAGCACTCGATTCAACAGGACATAAATTATGAAGACCGAAAGACTCGGTGTGAACAAATTTAGCGGCTGGAAGAATGTCTGCGCGGTTTTTTTGCTTTGTGCCGCGACCGCGATTGCCTCGCCTGCACAAACCTTCAACACTCTGGTGGATTTCGACAACACCAATGGCGCACACCCCTTTGCCGTGACTCTGATCCAGGGCACTGACGGGAATCTCTATGGGACAACCTTCGGCGGCGGGGTCCAAAACGAAGGGACAGTCTTCAAGATCACCGACAAGGGCGCACTGACCACCCTGTACAGCTTTTGCATCCAAACGAACTGCACGGATGGCAAATCCCCGGGCGTAGGATTACTGCAGACTACCAATGGGAACTTCTACGGGACGGCTGCGAAGGGTGGAGCGCACGGGGCTGGCACGATCTTTAAAATCACTCCCAAGGGTGTACTGACGACCCTTTACGACTTTTGCCCCCAAACCGGCTGCGTCGACGGCAGTGTCCCTGAAGCGCTGCTTCAAGCCACCGACGGAAACTTCTACGGGCTAACACGGAGCGGCGGGAAAGGTAACGGAGGCACGTTTTTCAAGATTTCGGTCGCTGGCGCGCTGACCACGCTTTACAGCTTTTGCTCCCAAGCCGGCTGCGCCGACGGCAAGGTTCCCAACCCCGGACTGATTCAGGCCACCGACGGGGATTTCTACGGAACAACGTTTCATGGCGGCACCGGCAAATTTGGCACGGTCTTCAAGCTCACATCGAACGGCACGTTCACCAATCTGTACACCTTTTGTTCCACAGGCAGCTGTACTGACGGCGAATGGCCCTTCGCTGGATTGATTCAATCCGCTAACGGGAACTTCTACGGGACGACCGAAACCGGCGGGGCCAAGGGTCGCGGCACGATCTTCGAAATCACACCAGGGGGTACGCTCACTACGCAGTACAGCTTCTGTGCGCAAAGCAAATGCCCTGACGGCGCATTCCCTGTGTCACCGCTGGTGCTAGCCACCGACGGGAATTTCTACGGAACAACAAGTTACGGCGGCGCGAACCAAAGGGGCACGATTTTCGAACTCACCTCGGGGGACGCGCTGGTGACGCTGCACAACTTCAACGGTACTGACGGCGAGCTTTTTTTGGGCGGGCTCCTTCAAGCCACCAACGGGACCTTCTTTGGGACTTCGCGCGAGGGCGGTACGACCAACAATGATGGCACCATCTTCAGCATCTCTGTCGGTCTTGGCCCGTTCGTGGCAACAAACCCAACCTCCGGCAAGGTGGGAGCGCACATAGTTATTTTAGGAAACAATCTCAAGGGCGCGACCAGCGTCACCTTTAACGGCACCAATCAGCCGACATTCGCGGTCAACAACTCTGGTACCGCAATCACCACCACGGTCCCAGCAGGCGCGACCACGGGCACGGTCGAGGTAACGACACCAAAGAAGGTGCTTAAGAGCAATGTGGTCTTCCGCGTGACGAAGTGACATGCTGACCCGTGCGCAATCAAAGAAAAAGCCGCCCACGTCTGGGCGGCTTTTCTCTGCGTCGCTCGATCCATCGGAGGCGGTACTCTTGCGAATTCATTGCGTCAGAACGGAGTCATCGAGCCCCAGAGGGCTATTCCGGCACATCTAACGAAACACCAACCAACTGCGCCAGCGCCTGCCGGGTGCCCCGCTCCTTGCGGTTTTTGCAAGGGGCGGGTGCGGTCGACCGTCCATCTTTCCGGACGAACCGCCGTTTAGCCTCCCTTCATGCCGAAGGGTCTGAAGCGTTACTACGGCACCGGGGATCTGCACTTCATCACCTGCAGTTGCTATCAGAGAAAGACTTGGCTCGACACAGACGAGCGGCGTGGTCTGTTTTTGAACATTCTTGAAGAAGCGCGCAAAGAGCATCGCTTTGTAGTGCTGGGATACGTCGTCATGCCGGAGCACTTTCACTTGCTTATGAGCGAGCTGCTGGGGACTGGCCCACCTTTACGTTCATTGTAAAGGTGGGAACGATGAAGTCGGCAGCCACGGGTGGAAAATCCTGACGCAGGCTGCAGGAGCACCCTCCCTCGCCAAAACCGCAGAGGTGGGCCACCCCACCGACGAAAGCCGTAGACGTGCTAGAGGTCCAGAAACTCCTGCATACGCTGCAATGCCTCGTCCAGCGCCAACTGAAAGGCGCTGCCGCGCGGCCGCGGGCCGGCGAAGCCCAGCTCGTGTTGGAGTCGGCCATCGACCACCTTCAGATTGGCCCAGCCCGGTATTTGCTCGCCCCATAGCATGGGCATCGCGTAATGGCCCATGCGGCGCTTGTAGGCGGGCACATAGGCCTCCAGCTTGTATTCCCAGCCCCAGAATAACTGGAAGCGCCGTCGGTCCCAGACCACGGGGTCGAAGGGCGCGAGGAAGCGCAGCCTGTCGTCGACCGAGTGGCGGGCGGCCACGGGCTTCTCGCCCTGCGGCCAGAACCAGTGCAGACCGTCG
>Ga0209275_10000951_pt1 | contig 11737 bp, 10 predicted proteins | sample HubBroMetageREF2_FD_188344 | JGI IMG/M metagenome (GOLD analysis project Ga0209275, IMG submission 188344) | Reference soil microbial communities from the Hubbard Brook experimental Forest, New Hampshire, USA - Hubbard Brook CCASE Soil... | ecosystem: Environmental > Terrestrial > Soil >...
CCCAAGATCGCCCTCGTCGACGAGCTCGCCCACACGAACGTTCCCGGGTCCGGGCGTAACGAGAAGCGCTGGCAGGACGTCATGGAGATCCTCGCCGCCGGGATCGACGTCATCACCACCGTCAACATCCAGCACCTGGAGAGCATCGCCGACGAGGTGGAGCACATGACCGGGGCCCGGGTGCGGGAACGGGTGCCGGACTGGGTGGTGCGCAAGGCGGACCAGATTGAGCTCGTCGATTCTTCCCCGGAGCAGCTCCGCCGCCGCATGGTCCACGGCAACATCTACCCGAAGGAACGGGTCACCCAGGCCCTCAATCACTTTTTCCGCACCGACAACCTGATCGCGCTGCGGGAACTAGCCCTGCGGTTCCTGGCCGACGAGAGCGACGAGGAGCTCCTCGAGAACCTCCGGCGGCACGACTCCAAGGTCGTGTGGGAGACGTGCGAGCGCATCATGGTGGCCGTCACCCCGGACCCGGACTCCGCGGGGCTGATACGGCGCGCGGCCAGGATCGCGTCCAGGCTCAAGGCCGACCTCGACGTGGTGCACGTCGCCCCGGCGGACGGCGCCACCCGCAACCGCGGCGCAACCGACAAGCTGCGCGAGCTTGCGGCTAATGTCGGCGCCCGCTGGCACGAGGTGGAGGACGACGACCCGGTCCGGTCCATCGCCCGGTTCGCGCGGGAGCATCAGATCACCCAGATCGTGATCGGCTCCAGCAGCCGCAACCGGTGGCAGCAGCTCACCGGCGGCGGGTCGAACGTGACAAGGATCATCAGGGAGGCCGGCTCGGTCGGGATCGACGTTCACGTCATCGCCCGGCGTGACCTGGACTCCGACCGTTCGTGACGTCGGCCCGCGCGGTCAGTCCGGTTCGCCCGGTGCGGCCGGCGTCGAGTGGTCCCAGTCGGACAGCAGCGTGCGGATGCCGGTGACCAGGGCGAGCGGGTAGTCGAGCATGACGTGGTGGCCGGCCGCCGGGATCTCGATCACCGGCGCGAGCCGGCCGAGCCGGTCGTACATCATGTCGCTCATCTGCTGCGACACGATGCCATGCTCGGCGCGGAACAGCGCCACCCGGCAGTCAAGCCGGGTCAGCAGCGCCGGGGGGAGCTGGTGCCTGGCGAAGATGCGCGGGTCGAACTTCCAGCTCCACCCTCCGTCGACCGGGCGGATCGACGTCTGCGCCACGTGGGCCGCGACGTACGGCAGCGTGGGCTGGTCCGGGATCGGGTGGAACCTGGCGATGGCGGCCTCGGCCGTCGGGTACACGCGTAGCGGCCCGAACGCGCGCTGCTCGCGGGCGGCGCGCTCCTCCGGGGTGATGTCGCGCACCGGCGAGTCCACGGCCACCGCCCCGGCCACGCGCGGGCCGTGCAGGCTCGCCGCGCGCAGCGTGACGAGGCCGCCCATGCTGTGCCCGATCACGGTCGGCGGGGCGGTGATCCCCGCGTCGGCGACGACGGCGAGCACCTCCTGCGCCCACATGTCCAGGCCGTAGGCCTCGCGCCGGCCGCTGTCGCCGTGCCCGGAAAGGTCGAGCGCGACCACCATGTGGTCGACGGCGAGCAGCGGGGCAATGTGGTCCCACCAGTGCGCGTGGGCCGCGCCCCCGTGCACGAGCACGATTCCGCGATCCTCGCGGTCGCCGTAGGTCCGGTACGCGATCGAGGCCCCGTCCACTTCGACCGCGGCCTGCTTGGCCGGCGTGGCGATCGCGGCCAGGAACCACTCCGGCGGTCGGCTGGAATCGTCAGGTGCGGGCAGCGCCATGAACAAAGCGAACCAGATGCACCGGCGTAGGTCACGCCCCGACCCTCCCTGCCCGCCGCTGCCCGCCGCTCCGGCCCTGCCCGCAGCACCGCACGCATCCCGGCGAGCCCGGAATTCCCCTTGACAGCGGCTAGGCTAACCGCTATCTATTTAACCGTTAGCTATAACCGTCAGCCCGAATGACGGCGCCCGGAAAGGGGGCCTGGCTAGTGCAGCAGGAAGTAGTGCTGGCGATGCTGGCGAAGGAGCCGTCGCACGGCTATGAGTTGCGCGCGCGGCTCCGGGAAGCGCTCGGCCCGCTCGGCGACGCGATGAACGACGGGCAGGTCTACGTAACGCTGGCCCGGCTGGAGAAGGCCGGGCTGGCGACGTCCGAGTCGTCGGCGGGCCGCCGGGACCGGCCGGACCGCAAGGTGTACGCGCTGACCGCCGAGGGGCAGCAGCGCGTGTCCGGGTGGCTGGCCGAGGTCAGCTGGCCGCGGCCGGATTTGGCGGAGTTTCACCTCAAGCTGATCGCGGCGGCGGCGGCCGGGCTGGCCGACCCGCTGGCGATCGTTGACGCCCAGCGGCGGGAACTGCTGCGGCGGCTGCGTGACGCACAGCGAGCAGCGCTGGCCGAGCCGGACCGCTCGGCGGCGGGGCTCTTGCTGGAGGGCATCGTGCTGCGGCTGCAGGCCGACCTGCGCTGGCTGGAGGCCTGCGAGCGGAACTGGACACCCCGGAAGGACCACAGATGAACGACGTCGGTGCATCGGTGCTGCGGGCCCGCGGGCTGCGCAAGGACTACGGCAAGGGCGAGGGGCTGGTGCGCGCGGTCGACGAGGTTGACCTCGACGTGGCCAGCGGCGAGACGGTGGCGGTGATGGGGCCGTCCGGCTGCGGCAAGTCGACGCTGCTGCATCTGCTGGGCGGGCTGGACCGGCCGTCGGGCGGCGAGCTGTGGCTGACGGACCAGCGCATCGATCAGCTCGGCGAGCGGGCGCTGGCCCGGCTGCGCCGGGACAAGATCGGGTTCATCTTCCAGGCCTTCCACCTGATGGACGAGCTCACCGCGGCCGAGAACGTCGAGCTGCCCGCGCTGCTGGCCGGGCGGTCGGCACGCTCGGCTAGGCGGCGGGCGGCGGAATTGCTGGACCGGGTGGGCTTGGCCGACCGGGCCGGGCACCTGCCCTCGCAACTGTCCGGGGGCCAGCGCCAGCGGGTGGCGATCGCCCGCGCCTTGGTCAGCGACCCGCAGCTGGTGCTGGCCGACGAGCCGACCGGCAACCTGGACAGCCAGGCCACCGTGGAGGTGCTCCGGATGTTCGAAGACCTGCACTCCGCCGGGCAGACGCTGTTGGTCGTTACGCACGACTCGCGCATCGCCGCCACCTCGGACCGGCTGATCTCCATGCGCGACGGCGCGTTCGTGGACGAGACCAGGCTGACCGGCGGCAGCAGCGGGGACCTCGGCTCGCTGGCCGGGCTAAACGGGCTGACCGAGTGAGGGGCAGAGACGATGGGCAAGATCAGACTTGTTGGCCGCCTGGTCGGCCGGGATCTCCGACGCCGGCCGGGCCCGGCGCTGCTGCTGGTGCTGGCGATCACCGCCGCCACCGCCACGCTGACGCTGGGGCTGGTGCTGCACGGGGTCACCAGCCGGCCGTACCAGCAGACCCGGGCCGCGACGCACGGCCCGGACGTGGTGGCCCTGATCTCCGGGGAATCCGGGCTTAGCCCGGAGCGGGCCGCTGCCGAGGTCAGGATGCTGACCCACGCCGCAGGGGTCACCGGCCACAGCGGCCCCTTCCCGGTCGCCTCGGCGGTACTGCGGTTCCGCGGCCTGGCCGAGGGCGTAGCGGCCGAGGGGCGGGCCGAGACGCCGGCGTCGGTCGACCGGCCGAAGGTGCTCGCGGGCACCTGGGTGCGGCCCGGCGGGATAGTGCTCGAGCGCACGTTCGCCGAGGCGCTCGGGGTCGGCGTCGGCGGCCGGGTGACGCTGGATGGCCGGCCCTACCGGGTGGTGGGGATCGCGGTCACCGCCGCCGTCGTGCCGTACCCGAACATGTGCGGCCCCGCGTACGGCTGCGTCTTCGACCTGCCGGGCCCTAATAACTTCAACCCCGGGCTCGCCTGGGTCACCGAGCCGGATGCCCGCTCGCTCGCCTCGGCCCACGCCCCGCTGTCGTACTTGCTGAACCTGAAGCTGAAGGATCCGGCCATGGCGCCGGCCTTCGCGTCCGAGCACCGGCCCCCGCCGGTGGCCAACTCTCCGGTCCTGTCGTGGCAGACCCTGCAGGCCGGGTACAGCTTGGAAGTCAACGCCGAGCAGACCGTGCTCACGCCCGCTGCCTGGCTGGCCGGGCTGCTGGCGATTGCCAGCGTGGCCGTGCTGGCCGGCGGCCGGATGGCCGAGCGCACCCGGCGGGTCGGGCTGCTCAAGGCGGTCGGCGGCACACCCGGGACGGTCGCGGTCGTGCTGCTGGCCGAGAACCTGGTGCTGGCCCTGGCCGCCGCGGCGGCCGGGCTGACGATCGGCCGGCTGGCTGGCCCGCTGCTCGCCAGCCCCGGCGCCGCCCTGGTCGGCACCCCCGGCGCGCCAGCATTCAGCCTGTCCATCGTCGGCCTTGTGGTGGCCGTGGCCCTGGTGGTGGCGCTGGCCTCCACGCTCGTCCCGGCCATCCGCGCGGCCCGGACCAGCACGGTCAGCGCGCTGACGGACACAGCACGCCGGCCGCGCCGCCACGGCGTGCTGATCAGGCTGTCGCGCCGGCTGCCGGTGCCGCTGCTGCTCGGGATGCGGCTGATCGCCCGCAGGCCACGCCGGGCCCTGCTGAGCACGGCCAGCGTCACGGTCACCGCCGGCGGCATCGTCGCCGTACTGGCCTTCCACACCACCGTCCACCTGAACGCCGCCACGCTGTCGAACGGCCTGGGCAACCCGATGATCGACCGGGACGAGCAGATGCTGACGGTGCTGACCGTGGTGCTGGTCGCGCTCGCGATCCTGAACGCGATCTGCGCGGCCTGGTCCACCGTGCTGGACTCCCGGCACTCCTCGGCGCTCGCCCGCGCGCTCGGTGCGTCGCCGGAACAGGTCACCGCCGGGATAGCGGCGGCTCAGGTACTGCCCGCCATGCCGGGCGTGCTGCTCGGCATTCCGCTCGGCATCGGCCTTTACGCCGTCGCGGTCGGTGGGATCGGAATCATCATCCCGCCCGTCTGGTGGCTGGCCGCCGCGGTACTCGGCACCCTCGCCGCCGTCGCCGTGCTGGCCGCGATCCCGGCCCTTGCCGACGCGCGCAGGCCGGTGTCCCCGATCCTGCAATCCGAAACGGCGTGAGGTCATGGGCAAGCTGTCACTCATAGGGCGCCTGGTCGGCCGGGATCTGCGGCACCGGCCGGGTCCGGCGGTGCTGCTGGTGCTGGCGATCACCGCCGCCACGGCCACGCTGACCCTGGGGCTGGTCCTGCACGGTGTCACCAACGAGCCGTACCAGCAGACCAGGGCCGCAACCAACGGGCCGGACGTGGTGGCCCAGCTCGGCGGCCAGGGCCGGGGGGCGAGTGGGTCCGCGGCGGCCGTCCTGGCCCGGACCGGGGCACAGGTCAAGGCGCTCACTGGGAAACCCGGGGTCATCGGCCACAGCGGGCCTTACCCGGTGGCCTCGGCGGCCGTGCGCGCACGCGGCCTGACCGCGGGCGTCGAAGTCGAAGGCCGGGCCCTGACTCAGGCATCGCTCGATCAGCCGAAGGTGACCGCGGGGACCTGGGTGCGACCGGGCGGCGTCGTGCTCGAGCGCACGTTCGCCGAGGCGCTGGGGGTCAGCGTCGGCGACCGGGTCACGCTCGACGGCCGGGCGTTCCGGGTGGTGGGGATCGCGGTCACCGCCGCCGGCCTGCCGTACCCAAACCTGTGCTATTACCCCGGCGGCGGGTGCATCTTTGACCTTCCTGGACGGTTCACCGCCAGCGACATCGGGTTTGCCTGGGTCACGGAGCCGGATGCCCGTTCCCTCTCCTCCGCGCGGGCGCCGCTGTACTACTTCCTGAACCTGAAGCTCAGGGACCCGGCCACGGCATCGGCCTTCGCCAGCAGGTATGGCTCGGGGGCCAATTCGCCGCTCCTGATCCCATGGCAGTCCATCCAGACCGGCAGCGGCCTGCTGGTACAGGACGAGCAGTCTGTGCTCTCGCCTGCTGCCTTGCTGACCGGGCTGCTCGCGATCGCGTGCGTGACCGTGCTGGCCGGCGGCCGGATGGCCGAGCGCATCCGCCGGGTCGGGCTGCTCAAGGCGGTCGGCGGCTCCCCGGAGACGATTGCGGTCGTGCTGCTGGCCGAGAACCTGGTGCTGGCCGTGCTCGCCGCGGTGATCGGCCTGGCGATCGGGTGGCTGACAGCCCCGCTGGTGGCCAGCCCCGGTGCCGCTCTGGTCGGCGTGCCCGGTGCTCCGGCGTTGACCCCGTCCATCGTCGGCCTGGTGCTGGCCGTCGCTCTCGCGGTTGCGCTGGTCGCGACGCTCGTGCCCGCGATCCGCGGCGCCCGGACCAGCACGGTGAGCGCGCTGGCCGACGCGGCATGGCAGCCGCGGCGCAGGCCGTGGCTGGTTGCGCTGTCCGCCCGGCTCCCCGTGCCGCTGCTGCTCGGGCTGCGGCTGGTAGCCCGCAGGCCTCGCCGCGGGTTGCTGAGCGTGGCCAGCGTCGCGGTCACCACCACCGGCATCGTCGCGGTGCTGGCCTTCCACACCACCGCCCGCCTGAAAACCGCAGGCCTGTCGCACGGGCTGGGCAATCCGGTGTTTGAACGGGACCAGCAGGTGCTGATGGTGGTCACTGTGGTGCTGTTCGCGCTCGCGGCCCTGAACGCGATCTGTGCGGCCTGGGCGACCGTGCTCGACACCGGGCGTGCCTCGGCGCTAGCCAGAGCGCTCGGCGCGTCGCCGCGCCAGGTCACTGCGGGGATAGCCGCGGCGCAGGTGCTGCCCGCCGTGCCGGGCGTGCTGCTCGGCATCCCGCTGGGCATCGGGCTGTTCGATGTCGCCGCTCAGGGCGCCGGGGTGGTCGTCCCGCCAGCATTGTGGCTGGCCGGCGCCGCCCTCGGCACCGTAGTCGTGCTCGCCGTGCTGGCCGCGATCCCGGCCCGCGTCGGCGCGCGCCGGCCGGTATCCCCGGTGCTGCAGGCCGATTCCGCCTGATGTGGCCAGCTGACGCGCCGAAGGGCTCCGCGTGTTGACCCGCATTTAAGGAAAGCGCGCAATGATGGTCTTGGCAGTTGCGCTTCGCATCCGGGCGGGCGTGCTGCGCGACGCTGCCGTGGAGGTGCGCGATGACCATCGGCGAGACCCTGGCGAAAGCACGCCGGAGCTCGGGTCTCACCATTACGCAAGTCAGCGAGCGCACGCGGGTCAGGGAAACGATCATCCGAGGCATCGAGCAGGACGACTACTCCGCGTGCGGCGGCGATTTCTACGCCCGCGGCCACATCCGGAGCATCGCCCGCGTGGTCGGAGCCGATCCGGTCCCGCTGATCGCGGAGTACGACGCGACCTTGCGGGCGCCGGAGGAAATCACCGCGGCCGAGGCGCTAGAGCCGACGATGCCGATCAGGGCTGTCGAGCGGCGCGCGACCAACTGGACCGCGATCCTGGCGGTCGCGGCGCTGGCCGCGTTCGGGTTCCTTGCCTATCACCTCGCCTCGTCGGGCGGGCACGCGACCGCCTCCCCGGCGGCCGTGACCCGCCCGGCGCACCACGCCGCGCGGCACTCCGGACACGCCGCGGCACACCACGCGCATCCGAAACCGGCGTCCTCGCCCGCCGCGGCGCAGCTCACGTCGCTCACGCCGGTCAGCGTGACCGCGTTCGGCCCGAACGGCCCGGGGCAGGGCGACAACCCGGGACAGGCCTCGCTGGCGGTCAGCGACAACCCGGCCACCCCCTGGAACACCGACTGGTACGCCACGGCCGACTTCGGGAACATGCAGTCAGGTACCGGCCTGCTGCTCAACATGGGCAAACCGGTGACGATCACCAGCGTCGAGATCACGCTCGGCAGCACTCCCGGAGCCGACCTGCAGCTGCGCACCGGCAGCGTGGCCCAGCTAGCGGGCCTGAAGACGGTGGCCACCGCGACCAACGTCGGCGGGGTGGTGCACCTCCAGCTCGCCGCGCCGTCGCAGGGCCAGTACCTGCTGATCTGGTTCACCAAGCTGCCGCCGGACAGCTCCGGCACGTTCGAGGCCTTCGTCTCCGGCGTCAGCCTGAAGGGCCAGGCCTGAGCAGGGCGGTCACCGCCGCGTCGGGGACCGGCGTGAAGTTTTCGTACCACTCGCCGACCGAGGAGAACGACGCCGGCGTCCACAGGCAGCGCACCTCGTCGCAGCTGGTGCGCAGCGCGGCAGCCGAGCCGGGCGGCCCGACCGGCGCCGCCATGATCACGCGCGCCGCGCCGTGGGCCCGGGCCACCAGGCAGGCGGCACGCGCGGTGGAACCGGTCGCGATGCCGTCGTCGACCAGGACGGCGGTGCGGCCGGCGATGTCGACCCGGGGCCGCCCCGCCCGGAACGCCCGTGCCTGCCGGTCAAGTTCCTGGCGCTCGGTTTCCTCGGCCGCTGCCAGGTCCGCCGGGGTGACCCAGGCCCGCTGGACGACCGCCTCGTTCAGGATCCGGACGCCGCCCTCGCCGATCGCTCCCATCGCGAGCTCCGGCTGGGTGGGCAGCCCGAGCTTGCGCACCACGATCACGTCGAGTGGCGCGCCGAGTTCGGCCGCAACCTCGAATGCGACCGGCACGCCGCCGCGCGGCAGGCCGAGCACGACCGCGCCGCTGCCGCGCAGGAACCCGAGGTCGGCCGCGAGCTGCCGCCCCGCGTCCGCCCGGTCGGTGAAGTGCACAGTGCCCCCCGGCTACCAGATCAGTGGCGCTATCCCGTGGGAAGGAAAGACCGCCTTCTGGGTGGCGATGATCGCTTGGTCGACCGGGTCGCCGGGCTCGAGGCCCCACTCGATCGGCCGATAGTCGCCGTCGAGGCCCTCGGTCATCTGCTCGGGGGCGTCCCGGCCGGTTCGCTGCTTGGTGTACGCGCGCCACTCGCCCGGCGTCGGGGTCGCCGGGTCGATCGGCCGGCCAGCGGCCTCGGCGAGCAGGTGCGTCCAGGTCCGGGGCACCACCTGGACCAGCTCATAGCCGCCGCCACCGGTCAGCAGCCAGCGGCCGCCCGCGGTCTCGTGCGCCAGCTGGTGGATCGCGGCGTGCGCGGCCCGCTGCCCGTCCACGGTCAGCCGCAGGTTGGCCAGCGGGTCCATCCAGTGCGTGTCGCAGCCGTGCTGGCTGACCAGCAGCTGCGGCCCGAACGCGCGCACCAGCGGCGGCACGATCGCGTGGAATGCGCGCAGCCACCCGGCGTCCGGCGTGCCGGCAGGCAGCGCCACGTTGACCGCGTAGCCGTCCGCGTCCGGTCCGCCGGTTTCCGACGGCCGCCCGGTTCCCGGAAACAGGGTCGCCGGGTGCTCGTGCAGGCTGATCGTGAGCACCCGCGGGTCGTTGTAGAACGCCGCCTGCACGCCATCACCATGGTGCACGTCGATGTCCACGTACGCGACACGTTCAAGGCCCTGATCCAGAAGCGTGGTGATCGCGATCGCCGGGTCGTTGTACACGCAGAACCCGCTGGCATGATCGGCCATCGCGTGGTGCAGCCCGCCCGCGATGCTGACCCCGTGCTCGGCCGAGCCAAGCGCGACCGCGCGGGCCGCGGCTATGGTCGCGCCGGTGACCAGCGCCGACGCCTCGTGCATGCCGGGGAACACCGGGTCGTCGGCGGTGCCGAGGCCGTACCGCAGCGCGTCGGGGGTGAGACCGGACTCACCGGCCCGGCGCACCGCGGCGATGTAATCCGGCGTGTGCACCAGCTCCAGGTCGGCGTCGGTGGCCGGGGTCGGCGCTGTCACCGCGACCCCGGGCGCGGTCAGCACGCCGAGCGAGCGCGCCAGCCGCATGGTCAGCTCCACCCGCACCGGCGCCAGCGGATGGCCGGGGCCGAAGTCGTACTCGGTCAGCTTGTCGTCCCAGGCCACGTACAGGCTGCAGGTCACGGATCCCTCCTCGCTCCTGCACGGAACCTTAGCCGAGGAGCCGGCGCCCCTCGATCAGCGCGAGGACCGCCCGCGCGGTCCGCTCCGCGGCGAGCTCCACGGCCTCGGAATTCGGGTCCGGGCCGTCGTCGAGCAGCAGCATCGCGTAGCCGCGGGCGGTCGCCTCCATGGCTGTGGCCAGATCCTCGGCCCTTGTCTCGTCGCCGTCGGCCAGGACGCGGACGGTGTCCAGGAACGCGTCGTCGAGCGGCTGCTCGGCGATCTCTATCTCGGGATGGCGGGACTTATCCAGGCCGGCCTCGTACAGCACCTCGAACAGCGGCCGGTGATACGCGGCGAAGCGAACGTAGCCGCGGGCCATCCCCGCCAGCCGTTCGGCGGGGTCTGCGAACTTGTCCATCTCCGGCAGCAGCGCGCCGGTGAAAATCTCGAACGCGCGCACCGCGACCGCGGCCAGCAGGTCGTCCCGGTCGGCGAAGTGGGCGTAAGGAGCGCTGACCGCGACGCCGAGCCTGCGGCTGGCCTCGGCCAGGGAGAACTCCCGCACGCCGCGCTCCCCGATGAGCTCGACCGCGGTGTCGATCAGCGCGGCCCTGAGGTCACCGTGGTGATAGCGGCCGCCCTTGCCCGATCTCGGCATGGCGTCCCAGGCTACGCCAGCGGCGCCCTATCCGGAGTGCGCGAGGGCGCCGTAGCTGACCCCGGTCAGCTCCTCGGAGATCGCCCACAGCCGGGCGGCGTCCGCTTCGTCGTGCGACTGGGCGCTCGACTCGACCCGGACCGGATGGCCGGTGAACTGCTGGCGCCCGGGCGGGCCGTAGTACTCGCCGCCCGCGGCCGCCGGGTCGGTGGCCGCCCGCAGCGTGGCCAGCGCGCCCATGTGCGCGCTCTGCGCGAACCAGAACGTGAGCGGCGACAGCCCCGGCCGGTACAGAGCCTGGTCCAGCCGGGAGTGCCGCCACAGGTCGGTGCGGGCGTTCCCGGGGTGCGCGGCGAGCGCCATCGTGGCGGCGCCTGCCCCGGTGAGGCGCCGCTGTAGTTCGTAGGTGAACAGGAGGTTCGCCAGCTTGGACCGGTAGTAGGCGGGCCACGGCCTGTAGCCATGCTCGAGCTGGAGATCCTCGAAGTGCATGACGCCGTCGCCCATCCGGTGGCCGTTGCTGCTGACGGTCACGACCCGGGAGCCGGGGGTGCCCAGCATCCGGCCGAGCAGCAGCCCGGTCAGGGCAAAGTGGCCGAGGTGGTTGGTAGCCAGCGTCCGCTCGAATCCGTCCTCGGTCACCTCGCGGGGGATCGCCATCACGCCCGCGTTGTTGATCAGCAGGTCCAGGCTGGGGCAGGCGGCGCGGATCTGCCCGGCGGCCTCGCGGACCGAGGCCAGCGACGCGAGGTCCAGGTGCACGACGAGCACGCTGGCCCCGGCGGCCGCCGACCGGATCCGGTCCGCAGCCCGCTCGGTCTTGCCCAGGTCGCGGCCCGCGAGCACGACCGCGGCGCCATGCCCGGCCAGTACCTCGGCGGTCTCGAGCCCCAGGCCGCCGCTGGCGCCGGTCACCACCGCGGTACGCCCCGACTGGTCCGGTACATCGGCGGCCGTCCACCGCCCTCGCCGATCCGCCATCGCCGCCTCCGAACGCTATCTTAGTGTCTATCAGATTCTGATAGACACTAAGATACAGCGCCGCTCCGCCCCGTCAACCCCGCGCCGGCCGGGCCACCCCAGCACCACCCGCCACCTCCACAACCCGCGGCCCACCCACGAGCGCGCCAGCCAAGTCTTCACGTGTTCCAGTCATTTCGTGTCCCTATTTCGACCGTTTTGGGCTTACCGAAGCCGTGAAGACTTGGGCTGGAGGCCGGGCTGCCGGGGCACGCGGTGCCCGGGTGGG
>Ga0209275_10000954_pt1 | contig 11722 bp, 11 predicted proteins | sample HubBroMetageREF2_FD_188344 | JGI IMG/M metagenome (GOLD analysis project Ga0209275, IMG submission 188344) | Reference soil microbial communities from the Hubbard Brook experimental Forest, New Hampshire, USA - Hubbard Brook CCASE Soil... | ecosystem: Environmental > Terrestrial > Soil >...
CCGTATGGACCTTATGATTTGTGTCGGGCATGTTGTTGTCTGATTCCATTGTGGCATGGTGGGCCCATAAATGTCATGGACGCGACGATTGTTTTATTGCGCATTGTGAACCTCGCGGCGGTGTGCATTTCCGCGGAAGACGTGGCGAGTGTCGCGCGCGGCCGCCCGATTGCCAGTTGACCTAGGTTAATTTCTCGTCCGGCGAAAGCTTGCCGTATTCGCTGGAATAATGCAGCGGCACATCGGCGTACGCACCTCTATCAATGGAATACACTTCGCAGGAATCGTAGGGGTAAGAATAAATGTGCACGCTGGTGGCGGGCTGATTGTATTCCTGCAGATTCTGCACCTGGTGCACGGGCTCTTCGGGGCGGACGACGGCAGGATTCGTTGCATCCATGATGTAAGAATCCGAGGGCACCAGCTTACAGCTGCCGCGCGTCGGGTCCAGATTTTCCACGCGGAAATTCTGCACGCGAAGCCGGCCGATGGGCGTGACCATCCAGCAATTCTGCCCGCGATGATTGTGGATGCGGCTGACCTGGCCGATATTCCAGCAGATCGCCAGGATTTCGAAGAGTTCGCATTTATAGATCAGATTCCGGGTGTAATGGCTATTGGCGTAAAAAATGTAAGGGGCCAGCGTCTCTGGCTGGATGGCGATGCGCTCGGCAAAGTCCAGCACGCGGGGGATGGTGAACTCTTTTTCTGGAATGGCGCCGAGCTGCTTCACCCATTCATCAATGGTGAGCAGCTGCATCGGGTTTTTATTTTCCGCTGAGGTCACAGTGGTCATTGGCGCGCCTCCAGGTTGGTGCGGGTGCGAAACGCAAACGCTTCATTATATCGCCGCGCGGCTGGGCCGGCGGCGGAAAATCAGCGCGTGGCCGCGTGTTATCATGATCGTAAGATGCCCGCGAATAACACACGCTTTCCGGTAAATCTGCTTGGCCAATCGTCGGAAGAGCTGCGGGCGTTCCTGCAATCGCTGGGCGAGCCGGCTTATCGCGGGGCGCAGATTTACCGGGCGCTTTACGCTGAGCGGCGATTTGATGTCGCGAACATGAGTAATCTGCCCCTGGCGCTACGCGAGCTACTGGCGCGGGAGACTGTGATTGCGCTGCCGCAGATCGTCAAGCGTTACCGGTCGGGCGATGGCACGGTGCGTTATGTTCTGGCGCTGCCGGCGGCGCATGCGAGCGCCGAGGGGCAGGCCGCGAAGTCCGCGACGGTCGAAGCGGTTTTCATGCCGGAAGAAAACCGCCAGACGATTTGCATCTCGACGCAAGCAGGCTGCGCCGTGGATTGCCATTTTTGCCTGACAGCGACGCTGGGGCTGATCCGCAATCTCTCCGCCGCGGAAATTATCGGGCAAGTGCTGATCGCGTTGGAAGAAAATCGCGCCAGCCTAAAACCGCAGACGAACGTCGTGCTCATGGGCCAGGGCGAGCCCTTGTTGAATTACGAGCCGGTGATGGCGGCGCTGCGAATCCTGCTCGACCCAAACGGTATGGCGATCACGCCGAAGCACACGACGCTTTCCACCAGCGGAATTATTCCGGGCATCGAGCGGCTGGGCGGCGAGAGGGTGCGGCCGAAGCTGGCGATTTCACTGAATGCATCCTCGAATGAGCAGCGCGACAAAATCATGCCGATCAATCGCAAGTATCCGATCGAAGATTTGCTGGAGGCTTGCATGCGGTATCCGCTGCGGCCGTGGGAGCACTTGACGTTTGAATACGTGCTGCTGGGCGGATTTAACGATGCGCCGGAAGATGCGCGGCGGGTGGCGAAATTGCTGGCGACTTTGCGCGCGAAAGTGAATTTGATTCCGTGGAATCCGGGCGAGCTGCCTTACAAGAAACCCGATGCGGCGGGGATTGAAGAATTTCGCCGTATTCTTGAGGACAAAGGCGTGCGCGCGTTTGTGCGTTACTCGCGCGGGCAGGATGTGATGGCTGCTTGCGGGCAGCTGGCGCTGTTGGAATCGGCTGCGGCATCACCATTCGAGCAGATTTCTCCCGCGCAATAATCCCCTGGTTCGTCGAGCTGGTCCTAAATCATTTGTGAATGCCGATCGCAGCCATCAGACGGCCCGTCGAGTGTTCGCGGCGGTAACTGAAGAAAAGATCGCCGCGGCATGCGGTGCAGAAGCCGGATGAGAAAATGTTTTCGGGTGCGATCCCCGCGCCGGCAAGAATCGCGCGGTTTGCCGCGATCAAATCGAGATGGGCGCGCGGAGCGGGCGGCGCATGCCCAGGCGGACGCATGGTAAGCCACGGCAGCCAGTTGGGGTCATTGTCGCCATTTTCGAGCGTATCGAATGGGCCGGTGAACCATTCGCGGGCGTTAGGAAATTTTGCGGTGAATTCCTTCACTACTTCGTGGCCGACTTCGTAGCAGCAACCGCCAATGCCCGGGCCCAGCGCGGCGAGCACGTCCTGCGGGCGCGTGCCAAATTCCATTCGCATGCGGCCCAGAGTTTTTTCGGCTATGCGCTGCGCTGTGCCGCGCCAGCCAGAGTGAATCGCGGCAACGGAGCGCTGCCTGGTATCGGCAAGCAGGATGGGAATGCAGTCCGCAGTTTGAATGGTCAGCAGGACGCCGGGTTCGCGAGTGATCAGGGCGTCGCCTTGCAGCGCTTGTTCGCCCTGCGGGGCCTGCGCGGCGCTCACGACGTGCACAATATCGGAGTGAATTTGGCGCAAGGCAACGGTGCGCATTTTGCTGGCGCCGAGCGCTGCGAAGAATTTCGCGCGATTTTGCAGGACGCGGTCGCGCGCATCCCAGTCCGTGAATCCCAGGTTCAGGACTTTATCCGCAACACTTTGTTTTCGGGCGCCTGGACCGTTTCGATTCGGGACTCGTTCGCTAGCTCCACCGGGACGCGTGCTGAAACCGTGGACCAGCCAGCCTAGACGGGCAAGCGCAGGGGCTTCGAGAATCTGCAGGCTGGCGCGTCGGCGCGATTTCCATTGCGCAGGACGATCCGCAGTTTTCGCCTTGACTTTTCGCGGCGGCGCTTTTTTCTTTTCAAGCCGAGTGGGCATATTCGTTTGTTCGCGCCTCAAGCGAAATCGCCGCGCGCATTCAATCTAGGTATAATCGCACCGCGACGCAGAATTTGCATTCTATCGCACGATTCGGAAGCGAGGCGCATGTGATCGTCGGCCTGGGATTGGACATCGCGGAGATTGACCGGATCGAAGCAGCGCTGACGCGGCACGGCTCGCCGATTCTGGAACGCTTGTACACTCCGGCGGAGGTTGCATACTGCGAGAGTTTTCGCGGCAAATTCGAGCGCTACGCGGGGCGTTTCGCGGCCAAAGAAGCAGCAATGAAGGCGCTGGGTACGGGCTGGCGGTTCGGCGTCCGCTGGCGGGATATAGAAGTAGCGCGTGAACCGAGCGGCAAACCGTCCCTGCGGCTGCACGGAGTGGCGGGTGAATTCGCCAAGCGGCTGGGAGTGAAAAGCATCTCGCTTACGATTACGCACAGCGGAAATCTCGCGCTGGCCGAAGTTATCTTCGAGAACTGAACTCTTCTTCGCGTTCCTCTGCTTCCCGCGCAGGGCTGATGCGAGCTTCGCACCATTGGTTCGCGGGCCGACGGCCTTCCACACGTACTTTCAAATAATTGCCGGTCAAAGCTTCCGTCCAGGTGTCGCCACCGCGCGCCAAGGTGAGGGCGCGCACCTTTCGTCCTGCATGAAGCTCGCGGAAGGCCGCAGCCTTCTGCTGGCCGAGCGCGCGCAGCGCACGGGCACGGTCGCGAGTGACCGCCGGCGAAACCAGTGCGCCAAGATCGGCGGCTTTCGTGCCAGGGCGCGCGGAAAACGAAAACACGTGCAAGTAGGTGAACGGCAGGCGCGCGATGAAATCGAACGTGGCAGCGAAATCTTCGTCGGTTTCACTCGGGAAGCCGGCGATTACATCCGCGCCGATGGCCGCGTCCGGCAGCGCACCGCGAATCAGCTGGATGCGTTCCGCATAGTGCGCTGTGCGATACCAGCGATGCATGGCGCGGAGAATGCGGTCTGATCCCGACTGCAGCGGCACGTGAAAATGGGGCGCGATGCGCGGAGAGGCTGCGACGAGCGCGACGAAATCTTCGGTAACGTCCTGCGGCTCGATGGAGCTGAAGCGCAGCTGCTCCAGCGCCGTTTCATTCAGAATGCGGCGCACCAAAACGGCCAACTCCATACGCGGAGTCAGATCGCGTCCGTAAGAACCAAGATTGATTCCACTGAGAACGATTTCTTTCGCGCCTGCGGCAACGAGTTTCCGCGTTTCTTCCAGCACTTCGCTTGGCGGCAAACTCCGGCTGCGCCCGCGAACAAACGGAATGACGCAGTACGAGCAGCGATTGTTGCAGCCATCTTGAATTTTCAAGATGGGCCTGGTGCGATCAGCTGGCACGCCTTCCAGGGGACTGACCTGCATGGACGTCTGCGCGAAAATGTCTCCGCTGAGGATTTTGGCCGGCCCGCGCGCGAGTGACATGGGTTCGGTGTCGAGGGTCGCAAGCGGAACAAAATCTCGCGCGGGCGCGTCGCCGAAGGATGCGCTGGAACAATTCGCGACAGAGCCGCTAGCTACCGCTGTGTCTGCGTCTGGCGCGAACGATTCTCGAAGCAGCCGGGGAATTTCGGTCTGATGAGAATTTCCGACTACCCAGGAAACACCGGGAAGCTGCGCGAGGTCTTGCGGCGCGCGCTGAGCATAACAACCAGTGACCAGGATGCGCGCCGCGGGATTCGCGCTATGGATTTTGCGCACGACGTCCCGCGCCTGCGAATCGGCCGCGGAGGTTACGGTGCAGGTATTGAGCACCACCACGTCAGCCTTGACGTGCTGATCGAGCATGGTCCATCCGGCGCCGCGCAGAGCGCGGCGCATCGCCGCGGCATCTGCTTCCGTGGCGCGACAGCCAAAATTTTCCAGCGAGAATGTAGCCATGAATTGCGCGCACACTCCTCACAAGGAGGATGCAGGAGAAAGATTATAGCAGCGTAACTAAGCGGGAGTCACAACCAGCAGAGCGAAGACGGGCGTATCGAACTGCTAAATTACACTCCGGCGCCGCGCCGCTGGTAGCACAGCAGGATCAAATCCGCGCGGCGGCGAACACCGAATTTAGCCAGCAAGTTTGAAACGTGGAACTTCACGGTGCGTTCGGAAATGTGCAAACGGTCCGCGACTTCCTTATTGGCCAAATTTTCCAGCAGTCCGGCGAGCACTTCCTGTTCGCGGCGGCTTAATTCCGCCGGGGAATCACCACGCAAACGGCGTCCCTGAGTGGTGCTCAAAATCGAGTCCACAAAGCGCGACAAAACTTCGCGCGGCACCCAGAAACCACCGGAAGCAACCAGCGGAAGCGCGCGCGGAAGCTGTTCGCGAGCTTCCTTGTAATTCAGAATACCTTTCACGCCCTGGCGGAGCAGCGTATAGCTATCAGCTTCCTTCAGATTGTCGCCCACCACCAGCAGACGAGCGGCCGCATTGTGATCCAGGATATTGCCGAGCAATGCGCCGGTAGCTTGCCGCGCCGCGTGCGCGTCAATCACATAGACCGAAGCTCGCGGCACTTCCAGGTTGCGCAGGTCCGGCGCGAGCATGGAGTCGAGTTGCCGGATCACCAGCTGAAAACTGGAATCCGCGAGCAAGCGGCGGAATTCCTCTAGCACCATCGGGTGCGGGGAAAGAATGCAGACCTTTAATAATTTGGAGTTTGCGGTCGCCTTAACCATCGTAGCTAAGGCTAGCGGAATTGGCCCGCAGGGGCAAGAAAGATGGAGAAGCGGATTTCATACCAGACACGGGTGCGCGCGGCGTGAATTTCAAGCCGTGCCAAGTCGAGGTTTCATGAGGGGGCGGGGCTGGAATCCGGCAAGGAAACTACGGCAAACCCTCCTACCGCTGCGGATTTAGCAGGCAAGACTGCTGTGGGGACGTTCTAAGACGATTCGGAGAGTTCGCCGCCGGATGGGTCAATCCTGCGCGCCGGCCGCTTTGCCGGGAGGCCGGCCTGGCGCACCTTGTAGAGCAGCGCGCGGTAACTGATTTTCAGCACTTCTGCGGTTCTGCGGCGATTCCAATGGTTGGCCTGCAAGACTTTCAATATGACGTCATGCTCCATGCGCCGAGTAACCTGCTGCGCGATGTGCTTGAGCGGAATGTTCCCTTCTTCGTTCATCTCGTAGGATATATGCAGCGGTTTCTTTTCCGCGGATGGATCGCGGTCGCTATGGAAAGCTTCCTCCGAGCCGAGGATCACGTAGCGCGCCATGCAATTTTCAAGCTCGCGAATATTTCCGGGCCACTCGCGCTGTTGCAGCAACTGCAATGCCTCTCGGGAGACCGGCGCGGCTTCGCGCTGGAAACGCCGGTTGAAAACTTGCCGCAGATAATCAACGAGGTACGGAATGTCGTCGCGACGGTTGCGCAGGGACGGCAGCGTAATCGTGATCACGTTGATGCGGTAAAAAAGATCAGCGCGAAAGCCGCCGCGTGCGATTTCCTGATGCAGCAAGCGGTTGGTGGCGCAGATGACGCGCGCGTCCATGCGCCTTTCCTCGTGGTCACCGATGCGCGTGAAATGACCATCCTGCAGCACGTGCAGCAACTTCGCCTGCAAGCTGGAATCGATCTCCGCAATTTCGTCGAGGAAGAGCGTTCCGCCTTGCGCCAGTTCCATGCGGCCGGGTTTCGCGGCGTGCGCGCCAGTAAATGCGCCCCTCTGAAATCCAAATAGCTCGCTTTCGATCAGGGTAGCCGGAATCGCCGGACAATTCACTTTGACGAATGGGCCCTGATTCCAAGGGGAGCGTTCATGGATAAAGCGGGCCAGAACTTCCTTGCCGGTGCCGCTTTCACCCAGAACAAGAATGGGTACGTTGAGCCCAGCGGCGCGTTCGACGCGCTGCCGGACGGCTTGCATGGCCTCCGACGGGCCAAAATAGATGTGCGCAGGAGGTAGTTCGGCTGTTTGGGTAAGCGGTACGAGTTTCGCTTCGGCGGCGGATGCCATTAGTGTCCAGTGAGTTTGAGTGGGGCTTATGCCGCGCCCCCGACAAGAATATTGCACACCGACCGCCAAACGTGTGAAAAGCGCTGGTACGTGGAGCTCGCAAATAGGAAAGTTCGAATTTCTGTAATTAATTGTTTCTTAAGAAGATAGCTCGACTGGGAGAGTCTGATGCCCTAGTACCAGACGCCCAACTAACAGTGGGAAATAGTACTGTCGTCAGAAAATGCTAGGCACTTTCGGGAACTGGTCTTCCTAGCTGGCCCGACTGGTGATTCGGCCGAATCCCGAAATGGTCAGCCGCCGGAACGCATCGGGAGACCGCGACGCGCCCAGCGAGGCGGTTCGACTGCAGCCTTTATGCGTCAGCGTTGCGGGAAGATCAATGACTCCAGCATGTCCGCGCGGGCCTTTTGGTCCGAGGCAAACAGTTGCAGCAGGTCGGTCACGGAAATCATGCCGCGAAAGCCCTTGGCATGGTCCAGTACCACCAGGTGATAGATCCCGTGCTCTTCCATGAGCCGCAAACAGTCTTCGAGGGACGTATCCGGCGTCGCGCTCACGAGTTGTCGCGTCATGATTTCCGAGACGCGCATCCAGGCCGGACACTTGTTTTCGGCCGCGACCTTATCGGAGACGTCACTTTGTGATACGACTCCCAAGAGCACGCCGTGTTGATCGCACACGCCGACGGCGCGCACCTGTTTGTCGCGCAGGTAGCGAGCCGCATCGTGCACGGTGGTGTCTTCAGCAATGAAATAGACATCGCGGCGGGAAGCAATCAAGTCCGCAACCTTCATGGGACCCTCCTGGCGGCTGGGCTGAAGCGGATGGTAGGGCGATACAAGCGAAGAATGCAACTGAAATTAGACGCGTGTGGGAGAACGGAGTGAAATGCTGGGGTGCGCGCCCTTACGGTGCGCACCCGGACTCGCGATTCTGAATCTGAGACAAATACCATGGAAAACCAAACCAGACGAACAGCATTGCTCGTGCAGAAGAGAAAAATCCTAAATGGGCGAAGCTTCTCCGCGAATAATATCGTAGCGTTCGATGACGGCCGCTACACCGATCGTTTCACGCACCTCGTCGTCCTGCTTGTCCACGCGAACCACCCGTCCGTGAGCGCGCACGAAGACTTCGGTACCGCGTGTAATTTCCGCCGGCAAAGTGAGCGTGAAATCAACTTCGGTGCCGGGAGCGAGATCTTTCTGCATCATAAAGTAAACGCCGCGCGTCGAGATATCGCGTGTCTGACCGTTGTGCGTACCCGGCTCTCGATTGATCGGCAGGCGAACGTTTACCGGTAGCGACAAGTCGTACCGGCGTGCCATGCGACGCTCCGTCATCCCCACTGATCCTCCATGCCAAGATTGAAGTGCAACACTTCCCCGTGTCTTGAAGCAGCAATCGCTCTTCCAAAGGCAACGGACTCTTCAAAATGCAGCCTCGTGCATCCAGCTGAGCTACTTCCTGCACTCTCGGCTGCAGCTTAGCCCGCAGCAAGTGGCAAACCCTTTGAAAACAGCGACAAGCGTTGATATGAGTTTCGGATCGGGAGGTTCAAAACCGCTCCTCCCCCGAGGAGCATCGCCCATGCCCCATTTCGGAGCGAATACTAGACCATGCCGAGGGTACAAGGGTAGTGCTATTTCGCTGAATGTGCTCTAGATATGCAACTCTTTGCAACAGTAGTAGGACTAGTACGTTTGAGTACTGCGTGTCGTATTTTGAGACACAGGCGCAAAAAAACGACTGCCGGACCTCGCCAATTTCCAGCGCGCGATCGGCAGTCATTTAATTATTTCGTCAATTCACATTCGTGGAACTATGAGCCGCGAATCGCCGGTGCAGATTCTTTCACCGCAGCGTCTTTCGCTTCCGATTCTTTCGCCGTCGCTTCCTTCGCGGCTGCTTCGCGCGCAGCCTTTGCCGCCGCCGAACGTGCGCCACGGCCGGAATCAAGATTGAATTGCCGCATCTTGTACAGCAGCGCCTTGTAGCTGATGCCCAGCATTTTCGCCGCGTCTTTGCGGCACCAATTTGTTTTCTCTAGTGCGTCGGCGATGGCTTCCATCTCCGCTTCGTCTTTCAATCCGCGAACCAGAGCCTTCAGCCCTTGTTCCTTGGGCGGAGGAGTTTCTTCGCGCGGAGCCGTGCGGTGTTGCTGGCCGGTCATTTCCAGCAGCTCGCGGAAACTGCCTTCGTCATCTTCCAAAATTACGTAGCGCTTCACGAAGTTTTCTAGTTCGCGCAAATTGCCGGGCCACGGGTAGCGCAGCGCGGCTTCGAGCAAATGCTTGGAAGGATCGGGCGCGGGCTTCGCATACTTCTCGCTGTACTTCGCCAGAAAATGGCGGAAGAGCAGGGGAATTTCGGTGGTCCGTTCACGCAGCGGCGGAATGTGAATGGAAAGCACGTTCAGGCGGTAATAGAGGTCTTCGCGGAAGCGGCCGGAGCGCATGGCATCCTTCACGTCCACGTTGGTGGCCGCGAGAACCCGCACGTCCACATTCACCACGGCGCGGGCGCCGAGGCGAGAGAATTGGCCGTCTTGCAGAACGTGCAGCAGTTTCGCCTGAAGGTGCGGGCTCATTTCGGCGATTTCATCCAGGAAAATCGTGCCCTTGTTCGCCAGCTCGAATTTGCCGGGCTTGGCGCGGACCGCTCCGGTGAAAGCGCCCTGCTCGTAGCCAAAGAGTTCGGATTCCAGCAACTCGCCCGGTAAGGCCGCGCAATTCACTTTGATGAAGGCCTGGACGCGGCGAGTGGAACGAAGGTGGATCATGCGCGCGATCACTTCCTTGCCCACTCCGCTCTCACCGCTAATGAAAACGGGCACGTCCACGGGAGCGATCTGCAAAACCTGCTGGCGGATCTTCAGCATTTGCGGACTGGCGGCGAGGAACGAAAGGTCTTCAGTGAGCGCTTCGCAGTATTCGCGCAGCGATTTATTTTCCGAGCGCAGTTCCTTCTTCTGGCGGCACTTCAGGAACGCCGCATCCAGCTCCGGCTTTTCAAACGGCTTGGTCAGATAATCCAGCGCGCCGATGCGAATGGCTTCGACCACAGTGGTAACTTCGTTCGAGCACGAGAGCATGATGACGTTGAGCGTGCGGTCGATCTGCATCAGTTGACGCAGCGTCTCCAGGCCATCCATCTCCGGCATCAGCACGTCCAGCACAATGTAGTCCGGACGCTCGCCGGTTCCGATGCGTTCGAGCGCATCCTTGCCGCTGGAGACGGCCTCGACTCCGTATCCGTCCACTTCCAGAAGCGTTTGCAGATACTTTCGAATACTTGGTTCGTCGTCTACGACGAGAATATTTTCTTTGTCAGCCATCGTTTTTCCTAGGGAGCCGAAAAGTGCGGTTCCGATTCATTCACTATCTTATTCTGCGTTCGTCGGAAGTAGAAATGAGAAAGAGCTTCCGTGTCCAACCACGCTATCCACCCAAACTTTACCGCGATGCGCCTGGATCAAGCGCTTGGTGATGGCCAGGCCCAGGCCCATCCCGGAAGACGACGGATCAACGCGCACAAACTCTTCGAAAATTTCCTGATGAAACTCCGCGGCGATCCCGCTTCCCGTGTCTGACACGGAGACCAGCACGCTATTCGGGCGATTGCGACGGCCGCGACGGCGGTCGGAAGACGGCGCTGCTTCCGAAATGCGCCGTTCCCAGAAGTGCGGTTCCGCGATCAAGGTGACACAGCCTTGCGCGGGAGTGTGCTTCAGCGCGTTATCCAGGAAATTTGCCACGCACTGCTGCACTTTCTGGTAATCGAACTTGAACGGTCCCAGTTCGGGATGGATTTGGATGTCGAGACGGACCTTCGCGCGTTGGAAGGCATCTTGCCAGCGGCACGTAAGATCTTTCACACAGTCACGCAAATCATTTTCCCGCAGCTGCAGAATCAGTTTACCGCTTTCCAGCGCCGAATAATTCAGGAACATGGACACCAGCCGGATCAAGCGATCGCAGCTTTCTTTCGATTCCAGCAGAATATCTCTCTGGCGATCGTCAAGTTTTCCCAGCGAGCCCGTCAACAGCAGATCGTAATAGCCTTTCATCACCGCGAGCGGCGTCTTTAACTCATGCGCGGCTGATGCCAGGAAAACCGTTTTCTGGCGGTTGACTTCCTGTAATCGAAGATACGCGGCGAGCAAGTTGCGGTAAGTAATCTCCCGTTCCTGCATCAATTCTTGAACGGTTTGGCGCATCTCGGCTTCGTCCGCCGGAGCCTCTGCCGGGGTGGGCTCAAGGTACGTCACCAGCCAGTCGGGTTCCGGTAGCCAGCGAACTCGCGCACGTTGGATCTCGTTCGCGAAATCAATTGGCATATTCAGTTCCTGCTCGCCTGCTTCGAGCTGCTTCAGAATTTCCTGTCGATCCGTGTGCAGAATATCCACGAACAAGTTCAAATCCGGCTTGGCGCTTAAACCTTTCGCGTTCAATTGTTCTTGCGCGTGAAAATTCGTGAACAGAATCTTTCCGGAGCGGTCCGTAACGACCAAAGGCCGGTCAAAGGCATCTAAGAGACTGGAGACCAGCTGCAGGACCTGCTGGTTGTTCGCCTGTTGTTCGGCTGTAGCGATTTTCGGCAACTTGCTCCCCCAAGACTGGCGCGAAACGGGTGCAAACACACCACCTTCACGCACCGGTCGGCATTACCAGGGACGAGGTTGTGGGTG
>Ga0209275_10000955_pt1 | contig 11713 bp, 9 predicted proteins | sample HubBroMetageREF2_FD_188344 | JGI IMG/M metagenome (GOLD analysis project Ga0209275, IMG submission 188344) | Reference soil microbial communities from the Hubbard Brook experimental Forest, New Hampshire, USA - Hubbard Brook CCASE Soil... | ecosystem: Environmental > Terrestrial > Soil >...
GCCCTCGTTCGTGCCGAATCTGCGCGTGCAGATCGATTACTTCGACATCGCGATCGAGAACGTGATCACCACCATCGGTGCCGACACGATCCTGCAGCAGTGCATTAACTCCGGCAATTTCTGCGGTGATATCCATCGCGATGGCAACAACTCGCTGTGGTTGTCGAACAATGGTTACGTGGTCGATTCTCTGGCCAACGTTGGAAAACTGGAAACCCGGGGCGTCGACATCGACGTGTCCTACGGCTTCGATGTCGGCCAATTCGGCAAGATTCGCACCAACCTGGTCGGCACCTACGTGGACGAATATATCGTAACGCCGATCTCGTCTGACCCGAGCACGAAGTTCAACTGCGCCGGTCTCTATGGAGATACCTGCAGTTCCGGTGCATCGACCGCGAATCCGATCTTCCGCTGGAGACATACGCTGCGCACGACTTGGTCCACGCCTTGGCAGGGGCTGGACCTGACGGCGTCATGGCGTTATTTCTCGGCCATGAAGCTCGATTCTTTGAGCCCGCAGGCGAACCTTTCGGCATTCCCCAACACGGTAGCCAATGGTGGGATTTCCAGCACGGATGCGGCGATCAAGGCCTACAACTATTTGGACCTGAGCGCTGCGGTCAAGTTGATGGACAAGATGACCTTCCGCGTCGGTGTCAACAACGTGTTCGACAAGGATCCTCCGGTCATCGGCGGAACCAACTTGCCGGGCGTTGCAGGCAACGGCAACACCTTCCCGCAGGTGTACGACGCATTGGGTCGATTCATCTTCGGCCAGCTCACCGTGCAGTTCTAAACGACGAGCCTTTCTCGATGATGAGACGGCGGGCTTCAAGCCCGCCGTTTTTTTTGGTGCGCCCGGCAGGGCGCACCCACTCGGCGGTGAACATCCCCTGCGCGGACATCCATTCAAATTGATGTTGCGTAAATGATACATGTTTGCGGGATTCCCGTACCCGCGGGCGGCAGAACTCCCCGATTGCGAATCCATCCTGATTTGATCAATGTTAAGTCCACGAGGTTCGCGGACGGTGAGGCCGCTCCCGCGTTCATTTGACACGAGCTGTTGCCTGTCCGCAACACCTCGAACTACTAACTGAGGGACATGAAGATGCAAAATTCAACGGGAACAATTCCCGGCGGGAGCGGCTTGTCTTCGAAAAGGCCGTCCCGCCTGACATGGGCGATTGCCACTGCGGGCTTGGGCGCTACCTTGATGAGCGCGGTCGCGATGGGGCAGACGGTGGCCGCAGCGCCGGCACCGGATCTGCAAGAGATTATCGTGACCGGTTCAATGATCAAACGGACTGACACCGAAACGCCGAGTCCGGTGCAGGTGTTGACCGGCGTTGATATTCAGCAAATGGGGTATACGAATCTGTCCCAGGTGCTGTCGAATTTGTCGGCCAACGGCCAAGGTACGCTGAGTCAGTCCTTCGGCCAGGCGTTCGCGGCAGGCGCTTCAGGCGTCGCGCTGCGCGGTTTGACGGTCGGCAACACATTGGTGTTGATCGACGGTAAGCGCATGGTGGATTACCCCATCTCGGACGATAACCAGCGCAGCTTTGTGGACGTGAGCGCCATTCCGTTCAACGCCATCGAACGGGTTGAGGTGCTGAAGGACGGCGCATCCGCCATCTACGGCGCGGACGCCATCGCCGGCGTCGTCAACATCATCTTGAAGAAAAACTATACCGGTACCGAAGTCACCGCGGAAGCCGGGACCTCGCAGAAGCATGACGGCACGACGGAGCATCTGGCCGCAATCTCAGGAATCGGCGATCTCGCGAGCGACGGCTACAACGCCTACGTGGCGATCGATTTTCACCATCAAGACCAGATCCTCGCGGCCAACCGCCAGGGCGGATTTACCATGCTCGATTGGAGCGGCCTTCCCGGTGGATTGAACACCACCCCCGGATCGTTTGGTAATCCGAATATTCCCTATCCCGTCAGCACCACGGGCTACCTCATCAACCCGAGTGCGCAAAATGCCAACGGCACATTTGCCAATGGTCTGCCGGGCCAGGCGTTTCTGCCGGGATGCACCGCCGAGGCGCAGCAGCTGAACCAATGTACGACTCAGTACCGGCAACTGCAGATCCAGCCCTCGACCGGACAAACCAACGTGCTCGCAAAATTCACCAAGGCGCTGGCAGGGGACTGGACCACGTCGGTGTCGGCATCGCTGTTCGACAGCAAGGCGGAGCAGGTCTGTTGCGCTTTTCCGGGCACCGGATACGCCACCGGCGGCATCGTGAACCTGGCCGTGGCCCCGGGCGTGAATCCCTCTTTCGTTTCCTATCCGATCATCACCGTGCCCGCCAACTATCCCGGCAATCCTTATGGTGCGGCGGCGCCGTTGGTCTACAACTTTAAAGAGATAGGGCTGCCGACGACGCTCACGGACACCGATACCTACCGGCTGGTCGCCGACATCAAAGGGACCGCGGGCGGTTGGGATATCGATGGATCGCTGGGCGGTATGTATTCGAGAATGGAACTGAAGGAGCTGAGCGAGCTGGAACCCGGCTTGGTGCAGCCGGCAATAAATGCCGGCTATGTCCTCGGCCCCGGGGCCAGCCCCGCCTTGGCAAGTGCGTTGGCGCCTGAAGCCATTTCTAATCCGACCAGCACGTTGTATATCGCCGATCTGCACGGATCGCGGCCGCTGTTCACCTTGCCCGGCGGTCCGCTGTCCGTGGCGCTCGGCGCTCAGTTCTTCCACAAGGTGGAGAATGACCTGCCGCCCGAAAGTATTTCCACCGGTGTGCAGGAGGGCAACGCGGCCTTCGCGCTCGGCAGTCAGAATGACGCGGCCGCCTTCGCAGAATTCAATGCGCAAGTGATCAAGCAGCTCGAAGTCGACGGCGCCGTGCGCTACGACAACTACAACAACGGGGTCGGGGGCGCGACCACGCCGAAGGTATCGGTCAAGTACAAGCCCATTGAGCAGTTCGTCCTGCGCGGGACGTGGGGTAAGGGTTTTCGGGCGCCATCGCCGGCGGAAAGTCAGCAGTCGGGGAATTTCTTCGGAGCCGGGTCGACCAATGACCCCGTGTTGTGCCCGAATCCCGGCACTCCCAATGCCAAGGGCAACTTCCCCAGTCAGTGCAACATTGCCCTGACCGGCTTGCAGCAGCCAGGCACCTCTTTGAAGCCGGTCAAGTCGACCAATTCCACGGTCGGGTTCATCGTCGAACCCTCGAGCATGTTCAATGTGTCCGCCGACTACTACAAGATCAAGCTGACCAATGACATTATTTCGGAGCTGCAAGTCGGCGGCATCGGCGCCTATACCAGTCTGGTGCGGGGCCCCGCGGCGACGCTGCCGTTTTGCACGGCGAACAATGTCTGCACCACAAGCGAGGTGACGCCGGTGGGATTGACGGCGTTCGGAACGTTCCCGTACATCAATGCAGGCGAAACCCAGACGGAAGGCATCGACGTGGATTTCCAGTCGCACTTCGATCTGGGTGATTTCGGCAGACTCTCCGCCGAGTTGAACTATACCCACGTCATTGAATACAACCAGGTGGTCGACGGTGTGACCTACAGTTTGGCGGGAACGCACGGACCGTCGTCGGTTTCCGGCGATACCGGCAATCCCAAAGATCGTGCGGTGTTGACCTTGAGCTGGGATCGGGGTCCTATGACGGTGTCGGCGACGGTGAATTACACCAGCCACTTCTCCATCACAGATCCGTCGTCCGCGGTCAATACCTGCGAAGCGGGTCTTCTCTATGGAGGCACCACCGCATACGGCGCTCATTTCACGCCGAACGCCACCATACCGGCGTATCTGTGCACGGTGCACACATTCGTGGACACGAATTTGTACGCGCGCTATGCCTTCGACGATCACCTGTCGCTTCATGGCTCGATCACCAATGTGTTCAATCGTGAACCGCCGATCGACGCGCAAACCTACGGCGGCGGTGGCCAGTTGGCCTACGACGGTTCGCTGATGCAGGAGGGTGCGGTGGGCCGCTTTTTCCTGATTGGTGCTACTTATAAATTCTAACGAGGCAGCTTTGAGTCGATGACAGGGCCCCGGGGCACAACCCGGGGCCTTCTTTCTAGGCGCCTTAGGCGCCGTCCAAGGGCGCCAAAAAAAACCCCGAGCGAACTCGGGGCGGGGTTTGACAACCAAACCGGGAATCTTTTCGTTGCGGCTTACGGTCCGCCGACGATCCTCAAGCTCACCCGGCGGTTTTGCTGCCGACCTTCCTTCGTCGCATTGGAAGCGATGGGCATCTCCTCGCCGTAGCCTTTCGCGGTCATGGAATTCGTCACGCCGTGATCCTTCAGGTATCGCATCACGCTCTCAGCGCGGTGTTGCGAGAGCACTTGATTGTGCTGCTTGCTGCCGGTGCTGTCGGTGTGGCCGCGAACCTCAATGACCATTTCGGGATATTTCTTCAGGGTGGCGGCACCGTATTCCAGCGTCTCGATCGAATCCGGCAGCAGTTCCGCCGAGTCGGTCGCGAAGTGCACCCGCTCCAGCTTGATCTCATCCTTGATCGTGCAACCGACAGCGTCGACGCGATCGCCTTTGGGCGTATTCGGACACTGATCGATCGAGTCCGGCACACCATCGCCGTCGCTATCGAGCGGCGGCGGGGGAGGAGGCGGTGGGGGCGGCGGTGGTGGTGGGGGCGGCGGAGGAGGCGGTGGCGCCGCCTGGGGAGCCGGCGGGGTCGGCGCGCCGAACATCAAATTGAGTCCCACCGACACGATCACATCACCCGGATCATTCGGAATGTATAGTGCGTCCGATATGAACTCCTTGCGGTATTTGGCTTCGGTCCGGAGCTGCAAACGCGTCGATCCCGTCTGATCGCCCAGCCCGATGAGGACGCCGCCGCCGGCTTCCACCAGCCATTGAGTGTTATTGGGTAAATGGCCGCCGACCTGATCGGTCATGCGTCCACCGCCCAACAACGCATACGGCCGAATGAGCGACGTGACCGGCAGAAACTTGTACAGCACGTCGATGGAGAGCGCGTTCAGCTTCTCGCTGGCGCCGCTACCGGGAATTCTGAAGGCATTGGGGCTCAGATCGAGTTCCGCGGCGACATGGGGCGCGAAGTTATAGCCTAGCCCGAGCTCATAGCCCGCGGCATTATCAGGAAGGCGATTCTTGTCCAAGAAAGTGTAATCCGCCAACGCATTGATATAGACCGCGCCGGTGTCGTCGTAACCGTCCGCCACGGCGGATCCGCCCGCGGTGCAGGTCGCGGCAATCAAAATGCCCAAAATCTTTCGCTTCATAAACTCTCCCGTAGTGCATTGCATGGACGCAACACCGCCTGTGATGCGCCACAAAAGTCCATTCATCGAGCGTTGTTTATCCGCCACAGCGACCGTTTTGTCTGTAGGCGAAATGTCCTAGTTGCTGTAGTGCGAGCCCGAGCGGGCGCTAGGGGAGCTGCTTACTGTTTTGCGAAGTTCTTGTGCAAAACCTTGTCGCCGACCTTGATGCCGAAGCGCTCGCACGCACCGCCCTTGAGTTCAAGCACGGCGTATTCCGGAGTCGGCGGCCCGATTCGGGCCTCGGACTGCGGCGTCGCACTCGCAGCGATGTAATCGATCTTGCCTTGCGCATTGAGGAATAGCAGATCGAGCGACACATAGGTGTTCTTCATCCACATGATCACCTGCTTATTTTCCGGAAACATAAACAGCATCCCCGTGTGCTCATCCATTTCGCGAATGAACATCATTCCCTGCTCTTCGCGCTTCGGCGTATCGGCCTCCCAGATCTTGAAATCGACCACCTTGCCGGCACCCGTACGAATCGCCAGCAAGCTTTGCGGAAACGCCGACAGCGGTTCCGGCGCAGCGCCCTGCGGCAGTGCCGCGCTCGTGGCCATCAAGAGACCGGCCATCAACACAACGCGCGCCGCGAGAAATTTTCTTCCGAGAAGTTGCATCAGATCTTTTCCGTGGTGAAGTTGACAACGCCCGCGAATTCAAACGTGCTGACCAGCACATCGCCCTTACCGCGCACCGCGTGGGCCGGCTGCGTACAGAAGCCGCGCGCCTCGATGCGATAAGCACCTGCCGCGGCCAAAGGACGTTGGCTCAAGGAGTCCACGGTACAGCGCGAGTCGCCGAGGGTCCCGTAGATACGATTGGTGCCTTGAACGATAACGGTCAGGTTCGCTTTGACTTCATGCGCCGCCTGGCCCTCTGTGACCCCGCTCAAACCGAACACCAACAAGAGGTTGGGCTTGCCGCCGGCGGCGCGCTGGAAACTCAATCGGACCCCCGGCGGTTGCTCACGAGACTCTCCCTCGCAGCGCGTGCCGCTGTTCGGCCAATCCAGATTGGCATCGACCGCGCCGGCCATTTTCGCGCGCAAGTAACCGTCGCCCGTTGCAAGGCATGTGACCGTCGGGGCCTTCACAGGCGCACCCGACGTTGGAGTCGCGCCCAGTGCTGTCCCGGCCCAGGGTGCGAGCACTGTCAAAGCCAAAGCCAGACGCGCGAAAATCGGTATCATTTCCCGCATGGTGCCACGGCTGCTGCAAATTATCGCCTTGACTGTTTGTGTGGGCGCCTGTTCCCTGATGACGCCGAAATTCAACCGGCCCACTGTCACGGTGACGAGCATTGAGCTGCGCGGCGGGAATCTCTTGAAGCAGAATTTCGCCGTCAAGCTCAACATTCAGAATCCGAACGATCGCCCGTTGCCGGTTCACGGGCTGCACGCCGAATTGACGGTCGGCGGGGAGCAGATCGCGAGTGGCGTCAGCGACCGTGCCGTGGTGATTCCCGCCCTCGGCGAATCCGAATTCGACCTGACGATTACCGCCAATCTCGCCTTGGCGTTGCTCAAACTCGCGGACCGCGCCAATGAGCACGCGGACTCGATTGACTATGACCTCACCGGCGCCGCCAGCCTCGACCTGCCATTCCTACGAAATCTGCCGTTTCACCAGACCGGTACCCTCAAACTTCCCACCGTTCAGTAACTTATTGAACTAATGGGGTTTTTCCCCTAAGCCCCCCGATCGTGGACCGGCCTGGGTCTGGTAAACTTGGGCGTCAAACAACAGCTGAGCGTTGTGCGACAGCTGAGTGTCAAACAACAGCTGAGTGTCAAACAAAACGCGGTAAGTCAATTGCCGCTGCAAGGGTCTCATGGCCGCCTCGCCTTACGAGCAACTGGAACAAGAGTTTCGCCGCCTGCACGCGTTTCGCGGCGCACTGTCGTTGCTGCGCTGGGACGCCGCGGTCATGATGCCGCGCGGCAGCGCCGATGTTCGCGGCGAACAATTGGCGGCGCTGGAAACCGAGCACCACGCCTTGTTGACGACGCCGAAAGTGGCGCGGCTGCTGGAGCGCGCGGAGGCGGGCGCCTCGCAAATGGAGGACTGGCCGCTCGCCAACCTGCGCGAGATGCGCCGGCAGCGCGACCATGCCATTGCCACCCCGCCATCGCTGATTTCGCGTCTCGCCAAGGCCACGGCGCGCGCCGAAGTTTTTTGGGTCGAGGCCAAGAAGGCGAACGACTTCAAGTTGCTTGCGCCGCATCTGGAAGAGGTGGTGCATCTGGTGCGCGACAAGGCGGCGCTGCTCGGCCAGGCACGCGGTCTGGCGCCCTACGATGCCCTGGTCGATGGATTTACGCCGGGCATTTCCGCGGCCGACATCGACACCATTTTCAAGGCGCTGTCGCGCAAGCTGCCGGGCCTCATCAACCAGGCCATCGAGGTTCAGGCCGCGCATGCTCCCACGCCGCTCACGGGCAAATTCAGCGCCTCGCGGCAACGATCGCTGGCCGTCGAAGTGCTCAAGGCATTGGGTTTCCCGTTCGATCGGGGCCGGCTCGATGAGAGCGAGCATCCCTTCACCGAAGGCGTTCCCGGCGACATTCGTGTTACCACCCGATTCGATTCCATTGATCCCTTTTCGGGACTTTTGGGCGCGGTGCACGAGACCGGCCACGCGATGTACGATTTAGGATTGCCGCTCAAGTGGCGCGATCAGCCCGTCGGCCGGGACCGCGGCCTGGCGCTCGAAGAGAGCCAATCGCTCCTGTTCGAAATGAATTTGTGCCGCAGCCGCTCCTTCGTGAAGTACTTAAGGCCGCTGCTGGAGAAATATTTGCAGGTCAACGGGCCGGAATGGGAAGAAGCCAACCTGTACCGTTTGCTGATCCGCGTGCGCCGCAGCTGCATCCGCATGGATGCCGATGAGCTGACTTATCCGGTGCACATCATGCTGCGCTACGACTTGGAAAAGAAAATGCTCGAAGGCTCCTTGCCGGTCGCCGACCTGCCGGAAGCCTGGAACGCCAATCTTGAACAACGCCTCAACATTCGTCCGCCCAATGACGTCGAGGGTTGTCTGCAAGACATTCACTGGGCCGTCGGCCACTTCGGCTACTTTCCCTCCTACGCCCTCGGAGCGGTCATCGCGGGTCAGCTCAATGAAGCCATGCGCGCGGCGCGGCCCGCGCTCGACGAGGAAATTGCCGCCGGCCAGTTCGGCGGCGTGATGGAGTGGTTGCGCGACAATGTGCATGGCATCGGCGCGCGCTTGCCGGTGCAGGAACTCATCAAGCAAGCCACCGGAAAGCCGTTGACCGCCGCCGCTTACTTAAGGTACTTGGAAGCCAAGTACTTGGAAGTACCGTGACCGATCCGCAGCAGTTGCGCGATCCCTCGACGCTGAACGATCCAGCGGTGTTGAACAATGCGTCGTCCGTGAGCAATACTTTCAAAAAACTGCAGGCGCAGCTGCGCGGCTCGGTCGGCAAAGCCATCGCCGATTACACCATGATCGCTCATGGCGATCACGTGATGGTGTGCCTGTCCGGCGGCAAGGATTCCTACACCTTGCTGGACATGCTCGTGAGCTTGCAGCGCAGTGCGCCCGTGAGCTTTGAGATCACCGCGGTCAATCTCGATCAGAAACAGCCCGGCTTTCCGGTCGATGTGCTGCCCAATTATCTGGAAAGTCTCGGCGTGCGCTATCGCATCATCGAGCAAAACACCTACGCAGTGGTCAAACGCGTCATTCCGGAAGGCAAAACGATGTGCGGCCTGTGCTCGAGGCTGCGGCGCGGCGCACTGTATCGATATGCCGCCGAGAACGGCATCACCAAGATTGCGCTCGGGCACCATCGTGACGACATTGTCGAGACGCTTTTCTTGAACATGTTTTTCGGCGGCAAATTAAAGGCCATGCCGCCGAAATTGCTCAGCGAGGATCGGCGCCATATCGTCATCCGGCCGCTCGCCTACGTGCCCGAAAGACTGATTTCCCGGTATGCCACAGCGCGTGCCTTTCCCATCATCCCCTGCACGCTGTGCGGCTCGCAGCCGAATATGCAGCGACTGGCGGTCAAGAACATGTTGGCCAAATGGGAGCAGGAATTCCCGGGCCGCATCGAAGCAATTTTCTCCAGCATCTGCAACGTGTCCGGCTCACAGCTGGCTGACCTCAAGCTGTTCGATTTCGCCGGCCTGGAGGGACGGCGCCGCATCGAGGCGAGCCCCATCGAGGCGATGACCGATGGGGACGAGGAGCAGCTCGCGGAAGAACTTGCGATGGGGCTCCCTTAAGATGAGCCTCAAGCGACGGTCTCGAAAGCGACCCGTGGCTTGGGAAAGGCTGTCGGACGATCAATTGTTGAGCCTGCGATTCTGCGATCTGAAGTTGAGCATCGCGGGCACCGAGTTGCAGGACGCCATCGAGCGCCTCTACCGCGAATTGTCGATGCGCGGCCTGCGCTTTCGCCCGCATTGCTGGTTGGCTCAGGAGTGGTTCTCGCCGGATGGTATTCCCGGCATCGCCATCCCTTTCTATCTCGCCCACAAGCGGCTGATCGGACTTGAACGTCATTTCATGCGCGAAGTTGAGGGCGGCAACCGCAACTGGCTCATGCGCATCCTGCGCCACGAGGCGGGCCACGCCATCGATTCGGCCTACCGTCTGCGCCGGCTCAAATCGTGGCGTGAGGCATTCGGCCCCGCCTCGCTTCCCTATCCTGACACCTACCGGCCGCGGCCCGGCAGCCGCCGCTTCGTGCAGCATCTGGGCGCCTGGTACGCGCAGGCGCATCCTACCGAGGATTTCGCCGAGACGTTTGCAGTCTGGCTCAAGCCGCACTCACCGTGGCGGCGCGAATATGTCGGCTGGCCGGCTTACTCAAAGCTTCGGTACATCGATCGGCTCGCACAAGAAATCGGCGAGCAAAAACCGCCCATCAACGATCGCAGCACCATCGAGGACGTGACGCACGAGACCGGCACGCTGCGCGATCACTACGAGCAGAAGCTCGCGCGCTACCGGCTGCCGCGCCGCTCGGGCGCCGACGAGTTGCTGCTCAAGGTGTTTACGACCGCGCCGCGCACCCGCGCAACGCCCAAGGCCGCCAGCGTATTGCGCGAAATGCGCGCAGCGCTGCGTCAGCAGATTCAGCGCTCCGGTGCGTTCAGCGAATATCTGGTGCATCAAGTGTTGCGCTTGATGATCGTGCGCTGCGAGGCGTTAAATCTGTACGTCCGCGGTTCACGGCGCGAGCTCAAGGGACAGCTATTGTGGGTCGTGGCGCGATTGGCCGAGTCATACGAAGAACGCAAGTTGCCGCGGGTGGCATTGTGAGGGCAGCGCCGTGAAGAAGGTGCGCGCCTTGGTATTGGTGCATTCAACCCTGGTACCGCCGGATTCGCTCAAGGGCTCGACCGAAAAGGAAATCGAAGAGTGGCGCACCGAGTACGATGTGATCTCGCATCTGAAGAAGGCCGGCCACGAAGTCATGCCGTTAGGATTGAGCGACAGCCTGTCGGAGCTGCGCCGCGCCATCACGGATTGGAAACCGGGTATCGTTTTCAATCTGCTGGAGGAGTTCGACGGTATTGTCACCTACGACCAGCATGTCGTCGCGTTCCTCGAACTCATGCACCAGCCCTATACGGGCTGCAATCCGCGCGGCATGCTGTTGTCGCGCGATAAAGTGCTCTCGAAGCAGTTGCTGTCCTATCACCGCGTACCCACGCCGCAATTCATGGTCTTCCCGCGCGGCAAGAAGGCCCGCATTCCGAAGAAGCTGCGCTTTCCGCTGTTCGTGAAATCCTCCACCGAAGATGCCTCGTTGGGCATCGCGCAGGCATCGGTCGTCACCGACCAGAAGCAGCTCACGGAACGCATCGCCTTCATCCACGATCAAACGCATTCCGACGCGCTGGTGGAGGAGTACATCGAAGGACGCGAGTTGTACGTGGGCGTGATGGGCAACGATCGGCTCAAGGTGCTGCCGGTATGGGAAATGACCTTCGGTTCCTTGCCCGAAAATCTGCCGGCCATCGCCACGCGCAAGGTCAAGTGGGATCGCGGCTATCAACAACGCTACGGAATTACCACCGCCGCCGCTGAAGAATTGCCCGAGGGCACGGTCGCGCGCCTGGAGCAACTATCGAAGCGCATTTTTCGAGCGCTGCATTTGACCGGCTATGCACGCATGGACTTTCGCTTGAGAGCCGACGGCGAATTATTCGTGCTCGAGGCGAACGCCAACCCGAATATCTCGGCCGCCGAGGATTTTTCCGCCTCCGCGCTCAAAGCCGGGATGAACTACGGCGACCTGCTGCACCGGATCATGCAATTAGGCGAGAACTATCCCGCCGCTTGGCGCGCCGCGGAGCCCTGACGCGCGGCGCCATGGCGCCCGCCCAATGGCCCACACCCCCTAGGG
>Ga0209275_10000956_pt1 | contig 11709 bp, 9 predicted proteins | sample HubBroMetageREF2_FD_188344 | JGI IMG/M metagenome (GOLD analysis project Ga0209275, IMG submission 188344) | Reference soil microbial communities from the Hubbard Brook experimental Forest, New Hampshire, USA - Hubbard Brook CCASE Soil... | ecosystem: Environmental > Terrestrial > Soil >...
TGTGCCTTCCACCACGGCGTCCACGTTCAGCTCGCGAGCGATCTGCGGAAGAGGTTTGCGCGCTCCTTTATATACCATTACGGAGGTGCGAGAGATCACCCGTAAAGCACTGATCTGCGCCAAGTCAGTGATCAACTCGTCGGTCATGCCGTCAGCGAAGTAGTTCTGTGAAGCATCGGCAGAGAGGTTCTCCAACGGAAGCACCGCCAGGGATCGGATGCCCGTGGGGGCACGGCCACGCGAACGAAATAGCAACACAAAGACAGTCAGCAAACTCAGGACGAGTGCCGACGTAATGATGACCCGAAGCGCCGGCCGCAGCCTGCGCCTGGGCGTAAGCGCGAACCCGGCGTCGTGGACCTTAGGCTCAGGCTCTGTCTTCTTTTCTTGTGACTTTTCTTGCGACGCCGAAAGATCTCCAACCGCAGATTCCGGCCCCTTCGGGCGGGCGTCTGCGTCGACGACCGAGACGTCCGCGATGAAGCGATAGCCACGTTTTGGAAGAGTCTCGATAAATCGCGGATTCTCAGCCGAGTCCCCTAATGCACTCCGAAGCTTCCCGATTGCGATATTCACAGCTTGGTCGAAATCACCAAAACTTTCCTCGGACCAGACTCGGCTGCGCAATTCCTCCCTGGTGACGACTTCCCCCGGGCGCTCCAGCAATATCCCCAGAAGTTTCAGCGGCTGCTGCTGGACTCTGATTCTCAAACCCGCTTTGCGCACCTCGCCTGACTGGAGAGAGACCTCATAAGTCCCGAATCGCACGACGGAGTTAGGCCGCAGGGGTTCCATGGCGCATTTGGGTGTAACACGGAAGTCTAGCATTGCCGCGCACGGACCGTCGGATTCAGGATATCCGCCGAGTTAACTCACCAGCTAGCAATCACTTGACAGGCGATGGACTGGATATGTGGAAAACACTCGCAGTTAATTGACGCGGACCCACTGACGCGTCAGATTGCCATACGACGCGAGGCTTTAGCAATTCGGAACAGGGGAACAAATATGTGGATGAGGTCATGCGCGGTTTGTAAAGCACTTTTGCACAAGTTTCGATTGTGCGATTCCGTGCGCTGTCACTGCGGATGGATTTGGTAGGGCTAGTGGAGCTGCAGGCGGTTTGATAGTACGCAACGATTCTGGAGCAGGCAATGAAAAGTATTGGATCTGGTCTACAAGGGGTGGTCGGATTCAGGACTCCATCCTCCCTGAATAATGAATCGCTGGCCGGGTTCGAGGAACTGGCCATGCCCCTATTCGATTCCCTCTACAACTTCGCGCGCTGGCTTGTGCACAATCAGAACGATGCTGAGGATCTTGTCCAAGAGACTTACCTAAAGGCGTTACGAGGTTTCGGGTCGTTTCAGCCTGGCACTAATTTCCGGGCCTGGATGTACCGAATCCTGAGGAACACCTTTCTGAGTTCGCGCTCAACAGTCGAGCGGCGCATGACGGTTGCGATGGACGAGGAGGAGGATTCCCCGGCTTTACCAACAACTTTCTCCACGCCTGAGTCGCTGCTGATCGAGCGTTCCGGCAACCACGCCATTCGATACGCGATCGAGCAACTGCCGGTAATCTTTCGCGAAGTCATTTTGTTATGTGATGTTGAAGATACGTCTTACCGGGAGATCGCGGAAATATTGTCGATTCCGATGGGGACCGTCATGTCGCGTCTGGCCAGAGCCCGGAGGGCAGTTCGCGAGACAGTCCTTAAAGAAGAACCCCTTCGTGAAGCAGCGCTCTGATACCTGAGCACGAATCATACCGCGATCCCGCGGAAAGAGAGAAAGGTTATGGCAACCGTCACATTGTCAGCACCCTTGGGCACTCCGATGTCCGAACCACGATTGGCTACAGTAGATCGAATTCTGGTCATCGAGGACGATGAAGCTTTGCGCAAGATCCTGCGGCGGCTTTTGGCCTCGGAAGGATATGAAGTCGATGTCGTTCCTGATGGAATGGCTGCTCTGGAGATGCTTCACCGAAAACCACCCACGGCAGTGATCCTCGATCTGCTGCGCCCCGGATCTTCGGGATGTGACCTTTATAAGACAATCGCGGATTCGATTCCTGGTCTCCCCCTTTTAATTCTCAGCGCGAGCCCAGATGTTGCGGACAAGGTCCTTCTCCTGGAAATGGGTGCCGACGACTATGTGACCATTCCGTTCAGCCCAAGGGAACTGGTTGCGCGTCTGCGTGCCCTAATCAGGCGTTCCTGGCGCGGTAGTACGAAAAACGTGCGTGTCTTTGGCGATGTGATCGTGGATTTTTCAAAGGTGGCTGTCATTCGTGCGGGCGAACAAATCACTCTCACTGCAAAGGAATTCAAGGCCCTGGAGTTCTTGATAAAGAACGCCGAACGCGCGATCTCGCGAGAGGAAATTCTCGTTGAAGTTTGGGGTTACAAAGACTATCCCCTCACGCGGACGGTAGACACGCATATGCTACGGCTACGACAGAAACTGGAGAGCGACCCTTCGCACCCCTCACACTTTCTCACTGTATACGGTCTGGGCTACAAGTTTGTACCTTGACCTATCAACATCTATGACGCGGCCTTAAACAATCTCGCAAGACTGTCGATGTCCGCACCACTCGCGTCGCCGATCACGAAATAGCGTAGCCCGCCTTGAGTCCACGTCTCTACGTTGAACGAGAGTTGCTTCGGTGCGAGAGAGTTTTCGTCCAACCTCGCTGGCAAAGACCGTTCCTGGAAGACGAATACAGAAATGTGGTGCTTGCGCACGTCATAGATAAGATGTGCGCCTGGCGCTTGGTCGAGATAAGACATTCGTCCTCCAAGCAGCGAGAATCCGGAGTTCTGGAGTTCGGGTAAATTGAACGCGAAGGGGATCTTTCCCTGGAACCAGGGCTTTACCGTGTGCCGATCTGTGGAGATCACATCCACCGGCGATGAACTCGCCAGTGTCGCCACATGCAAGTCCGCAATCTCGCTGAAGACCTGTCCTCTGTCGGCCCGGCTTCCTACATAGGTTGACGTCAACGCCCCAACTACGAGAATGACGGCAACCGCCGCGGCGAGTATCCACCCTACACCAAGCCTGCGCTGCGGTTTGGGTGCGATGCTCTGCCGCACTCGTCTGCGGAAATCAGCGCTGGGAGTGAAATGTTTTCCAGCAACCTGAATTGTGCGCTTCAACTGTACGCGCGTAAGGGCATCAGCCGAGCAAGAGTGGCAGCCACGAACATGAGCGTCGAAGCTGCGCGTCTCCGCTTCCCCGAGTTCACCGTCGAGGTAGGTGTCGAGTTTTTTGTTCCAAGACTCACAAACCATAGTTAGTTTCTCCCACAATTTCCATCCCGGCTTCATCGCCTTGCAATTTCCGCCCTAGATGGTGGCGTAACGTGCTTCGGGCACGAGACAAACGTGACATCACCGTGCCCACAGGAATGGAAAGAGTTTCCGCAATCTCCAGGTACGACATTTCCTCCACCTCACAAAGAAGGAGGACCTCCCGGTAATGGACCGGCAGATGATCGACGGCGTTCAGAACCAGTTGCGAATTTGAGCGTCTCAGTAGAATCGTTTCGGGGGTATCGTTCTCGATTGCAAGTTCAGATGCGTCCTGCTCGGGATCAAGAGGCACAGACATTGTGACCCTCAGTCCAGTGCGCGATGTCAAGAAGGTATTGCGCAAAATGCGATACATCCACGCGCGGAAGTTAGTCCCCAATTGAAAAGACGAGAACCCTTTCAGACCCTTTACATAGGTCTCCTGGACAAGATCTTCAGCTTCTTCGGTATTACGCGTCAACCAGCGGGCGAAATTGTACAACTGATCGAAGAGCGGCATAGCCAGTTCTTCGAACGAGGCGGATTGAGGGCTCGTCGCTGACACGTCTATATGCCTAAACTACAGTGACGGCACTTTATTCCCTTCGGGAAGAATAATTCTGGAGGAATAAATTGCCGGCTCGGCGGGAATCGACCCAAGCAATCGCACCGCCGTCCGAATAAAATGTTTGGGCCATCTGGAATCTACTTAGCGCCGCTTTAGAAAGTCGAAGAGTAATAGAAGATCGAAAAGGTTTGCTTAGAAAACGGGGCACGCACGCTATGTAGTGCCTGCCCCGCAGAGGCTCAGTTTAAAGAGAGCTGAGGAACTTCAACAACTCGCCCCGCTCCTGGGGAGTTAGCTGCTTAAACAGGCTTATCGAGTTAGACGCTTCATTCTGGTGGCGAAGAATCGCCTGCTCGAAGGACTCCGACTTCAAATCGTGCATGAACCGGGACTTGGTGCGCACACCCCAAAGTGTGGCCGTACGCAATTTGTGTTGCGTATCTTCTGGTCCTCCCTGAACAATGCCGTCTCCCGTACCGACGTCATGGAGCAGGAAGTCGCTAAAAGGATGAATGATCTTGCTCCCTAGGGCGTCCGGGATGGTGAAAGTTCCGCCATTGATTACAGTTCCGGAGGGAGCGGTTACGATCCTCCCCACATGGCAGATACTGCACTGAACTTGGGCAAAGAGCTTTTCACCCGCCTTAACTTCCGGGTCGCCGACCAGCACACCATCGCGCGGCGGAACCAATGTGCCGCGGATGAACTGCGCAAAGTGGTCAAGTCCAAAGAGGCCGGTGTTATCTTTTTTGTCCTCGGGGTCTTTCGTCGTCTTGCAGACCGTGGTAATGTCCACCGGTTTCAGGCGGTTGGAGATGCCGACTTCGTTCAGGTAGGCGTCGGCCGAGAAGGACAGAATGCTGCCGTGCTGATCCTTCCACCCAAAGCGGCCCACTCGGGTCTGTCCCGGCGCTTCCAAAATGTCTACTTCGACTGTCTCACCGTGGATCACACCGTTACTCAGTCTTGGTTGTTCAGCGGCGATATTGATTAACGTCTGATCATCAATTGCTTCGACGAAGCCGTCTCCCAGGGTATTGAGCGCGGCTCGCAGCGTGCGAATGTTCTCGGTTGGTGGTAGGTGCTCCTCTGCCTGCGGGCAGATCGCACGGTCGTTAATGAGGGAGCGGCCGGTGATCGTATCCTTACCGTGATTAATAAAGATCGTGGGGTTTACGAAATTGCCATTGGCATCGAGGTGCCCAGCCCGAACTTCGGTGACTTGGCTGGGTCCGCCGGTACCCGTTCCCTGATGGCAATCCGCACAAATCGTAGCGTTGTGCACGGGGCCGAGGCCGGTGTCGTTTCCTTCCCGCTCCTCGAAGTTTGCCTGGTCTATAGCGAACGTATCGTTAGGCGGTTCAGGAATGCCGTTGCTGACACTCTTTGAACCAGGATGTTTGGATAGTGTGGGTGTTCTGAAACCGGCAGGCGCCTCGGTTGCCTTGGGCGTTGCAGGCGCCTGTTCGGACTGTTGAGCGAGACCAACAAGGCCAAGACCAATCAGGCCGGAACAACATACAAAGAGAAGAACGTTCTTCCTGATCATGGAATGGATTTCCTCCAACGGTATTTGGTTATGACACCCATCTGGGTGCAATGAAGGGACTCAGCAAGGCTGTGGCGAAACCGCGGCGATGCTGAAATTTGGGCTCCTAGCCCTGTAACTGGGTGACGGAGGAAATATTCCGTGGAAAAGTATTTTTATTATGCCCTGATGTCGTTCCGGAACTGCCGCTTGTTGAACTGGAATCTATTTCTCGTATCCCTCAACAATTCATGTGGTCTGAGCGGAATAAAAAGATCAGGACTTCCGTTATCTCCAGTGAGACTCATTTTGCACGAGGCGGTGCATCGGCGAAGGAGCGCAAGCCTAAAGGATCTGTCGGTGCGAGCCAGGTGTCATAGGTCCCAGTGGCAACCTCAGCGTAAATCTTAGAAGAGGCAGGGTGATGGTAAATCCTTTCGATCTTAAGTCCGTACTCTTAGCGAAGCACGCACAACACGTGGTGCTCATTCATTTTCCGATCGCGCTGTTTCTCACCGCAGTGGCGTTCGACCTCGTCGCGCAATGGACGAAGCGACCCGGACTGGCGGATGGCGCCTACTACAACCTGTTGGTGGCAGCGATTTCAACGCTGCCGGTTCTGGCAACTGGATTACTCGCTTGGCAGTTCCAACTCGAGGGCCAGAAATTGAAGGGCATCTTATTGTTGCATTTAGCGCTTGCGTGCGTTTCGAGCGCGGTGATCTGGATGGTCTGGTGGGTACATTTCCGCGCACGACGTCGGGCAGTCGTCTTGCCAAGCTACCGCCTCGCGCTTGAATTTCTGGGCGTCGGTCTTGTCGCGCTAACCGCGCATCTGGGCGGCTTTCTAAGTGGGGTCAACGGGCCTGGCTAGAGATGCTCCAATAACTCCCGCCCTTGGGGCTAAGCAGACAAGAGCAAACGTGGAACCGTGATAAGTCACTCCACGAGCATTCCTTGGCGCGCTTGCATGAGTCGGTCCGCGTACGCGATGCCATGCACATTGCAGCCGCGAGTCTACGAGACAGAGAGTTGACAATCATGTGACATCGCGCGCGCATCTGGCCGTGGGTCGCAGAGTCTAACGTTTATCTGTGAACGAATCAAAATAAAAAATCAAAGGGAAAAACAATGAAGAAAGCTGCATTTAATATGATCACGGGACTACTAGCGATTGGCCTGATGTTTGGCGCCAACCTCGCACAAGCCCAGACCGGCGGTCTGGAGACAACCTTCGGCACAGCTCTGTCACAAACCAAACCAGGGTCAATCTTCAAAGTGGTACGGACCCCAAACGAGAACCAATTAAATAATGCTCTGATTGCGTCATCGGCGTCTTCGCCGAAGGATATTTGGGCAGTCGGAGAGTCGACCATCCACTTTGATGGCACGAAGTGGACGGCATTTCCGGCACCCTTCATTGATGGCGTGGAAAATTTTCTGACGGGCGTGGTGGATGTTTCTCCGACTCTCGCTTGGGCTGTGGGCAACGTTATCGGAGGCAACCCCGGGCAGGTCATCGAACAATGGGACGGAAAACAGTGGAGCGTGTTTCCGGGGCCTAACTTCCCACCGAATTCTCAAGCGGCCCTGTTCGGCATGGCTTCGACCTCGGCGAATGATATTTGGGCAGTCGGCAGTCTCGCTGACGCTGCCGGGGCTGGCTTCAACCTTTTCGAGCACTGGGACGGGACCGCATGGTCGGCGACCACTATAGAGGCACCGCCTACGGGTCAGGCTCTTTTGGGCGTGTCCGCCGACGCCACGAATGATGCCTGGGCAGTTGGATTCAAGGGCGCAAACGGCCAAACCTTTGCCATGCATTGGAATGGCTCGGAATGGGCCGAAGTGGCAACTCCGAACGTAACCAAAGGCACGAATAGGCTTGAGGCCGTGCTGGCGCTGTCGCCGAACAATGCTTGGGCCGTTGGCTTTTTCACGCCGGCGAATGCGGACAGGGAGCCCAGGCGCACCTTGATCTTGCACTGGGACGGCAAGACTTGGAAGGTAGTGCCAAGCCCGAACGTTGGGCCGAAGTCGAACCCTTTGTCCGGATTGACGGCCAATTCCGCCAACGACATCTGGGCGTTTGGTTGTCACTTCGCGGCCGATGGGTCCGGCCAATTCAGGACCCTGGTATTGCACTGGGACGGCAAGAGTTGGAAAGTTGTTCCCAGCCCCAGTCCCAATCCCAAGGGTTTCGCGGGTGACGTTCTGTTTTCCGGAGTTGTCCCGTCCCCGGGCAATGTCTGGATCTTCGGATCCGAGCACGCCCCGTTTGCGGACACTCTTGCCATCCATACTACGACAGGAAATTAGTCTTAGTCGTTGACTTTTCAACTGCTAGGAAAAGGCGGGCGAGGACGCCCGCCGCGTTTTACCTCTTACTAAGAAATATTTTCTGGAATTGGGAAACATTGCCCGACCAGCGCGGACAGCTTCTTTCCTTCTTTCGGGAACAAAAGCTAATCCTGCAGGTTATGAACTGAGAAGGTTCAAGAACCTTACCACTCAGCACCTATATTCAAAGGAGAAATTGTGAAACTCACATTTAGCGCAGCAATACTTCTCGGGCTGGCAGTCGTCATCTCTCAGGCTAGGCCAGCGCTGTCACAAACCAAACCAGGGTCAATCTTCAAGGTCGTCCCAACCCCGAATGAGAACACCAACAACAATCTTCTTGCGGCGTCGGCGTCTTCGTCGAACGATATTTGGGCGGTCGGCCAGTCAACCATCCACTTTGATGGCACCAAGTGGACGGCGTTTCCGGCTCCCTTCATCAAGGGCATGAACACCGCCTCTCTGACAGGCGTGGTCGATATTTCTCCGACTCTCGCTTGGGCAGTGGGAAACGAGAACAACAACGGGCAGAGTGTGTTTCAGCAGGTCATCGAACAATGGGATGGAAAAAAGTGGAGCGTATTTCCGAACCCTAAGTTTCCGCCGAACTCTGAGGCGATTCTCTTCGCCATGGCCTCGACCTCAGCGAATGATATCTGGGCGGTCGGCGATTTCTTACAAATTGACAAAAACCTTGACTTCAACCTTTTCGAGCACTGGGACGGCAGCACTTGGACGGCGACAACTGTACGAGTAACCAAGAGCCCATTTGAGTCTCTCTCTGGCGCGTCCGCCGACGCTACCAATGATGCCTGGGCGGTGGGATTCCAGGGTTTTGCTCCCCAGATTCTAGCAAAGCACTGGGATGGCACCAAATGGAGGACCGCAGCAACTCCGCAAGTAGCGGGAAATAACAATAAGTTGAACGCCGTACTGGCGCTGGCGCCGAACGATGCGTGGGCGGTGGGCTTTTCCACACCTCGGAAGCCGCCAAACGCTGCCAGTCTGACCTTGATCCTGCACTGGGACGGCACCAGTTGGAAAGTAGTCCCGAGCCCGAACGTTGGACCGAAGAGCCAATTTCAGTCGAACACTTTGCTGGGATTGACAGCCAATTCGGCCAACGATATCTGGGCGTTTGGTGCCTACTTGGAATCCGACGGGTCGGAACAGCAGAAGACTCTACTTTTGCACTGGGACGGTTCCAGTTGGAAGATTGCCCCAAGTCCCAATCCCACTAAGGGCAGTTTCCTGTCCGATTCTTTGCAATCCGGAGTAACCCCGTCGCCGGGCAACGTTTGGATTTTTGGACAAGAGGATGAAATTGTTCAGAACAATCCTGGTATCGGGACGCTGGCGGTGCATACCACGACTGGGAATTGATTGCGGTCCAATTCTTGGGCTAACGAGACGCGGCGGGTATGAGCCCGCCGCGTCTTAGCTACCTAATAAAGTCCACAAATAAATAAACAAGGAGATGGAATGAACTGCAAAGACTTTGTCTTAAAGAAACATCGCAGCCTTACACCGGCATTATCGTGGATCCTACGCGGGATGGTGGCGGTTCTGGTAGTAACGCTGATTCTGATCCCCAAATCCTGGGCAGCCACACGCGAGAGGGTGCTGCATACTTTTAACATTGCAACCGCTGGAGGCCCGGTCTCTGGCCTGGCTATGGACGCGAACGGAAACCTGTACGGCACCACTCGCCTTGGTGGTCTGGGAAGCTGCACCGAGGGATGCGGGGTCGTCTTCAAATTAACCAGGAACAGCAAAGGGGGAGTCACCTATAGCGTCATCCACTCCTTCGTCGGGTTCGCATCCGACGGAGGCAATCCCTTCGGCGCTCCGATCGTGGACACCGCCGGCAATGTTTATGGGACCACGACGGACGGCGGCAAAGCAGGATGTGGTGTGGTTTACCGGCTTTCTCCAACCGCCACCGGAAAGTACCAGGAAACCATTCTCCACAGCTTCAACAGGTTTGCTAAACCGAATGACGATGGATGCAATCCCGAGTCCTACCTGGTTTCCGATGCGGCTGGGAATCTGTATGGCACAACGAACAAGGGTGGTGGTGGCGGGGAGAATGGTACCTTCTGCTCAAACGGTTGCGGCAGTGTGTTTAAGCTGGCGCCGAACGGAGATGGAACGTACACCGAGAACGTGATTCACAGTTTCCCCGGAACAAAAGGCAATACCGATGGCCAGAATCCGGTCGGAGGACTGGTTTTTGATAGCGCGGGCAATCTCTGGGGATCCACGCAGGCAGGCGGCAACGGCAATGGCACTGTCTTCGAACTGACCCCTAACTCGGATGGAACGTATACCGAGAGCACACTCTTTATGTTCACCGGAGCGAGCACGGGTTTCGATCCCAACACCGACTTGGTAATCGATAAAGCGGGGAATCTCTATGGCACAGCCGTGAATGGAGGCTTGGGCCACGGAGTAGTCTTCAAGGTAACGCCCCAACCGGGCGGCGGTGTGAAGGAGAGTATCATTCACGCGTTTGTCCTCTGCAACACCACAGTCTGCCCCGACGGCATATTTCCCTTCAACGGGCTCACGATTGATGGCAATGGGACGCTCTACGGTACCGTTGACCTCGGTGGCGGCGCCAGCAATCAGTGCAGCACCGGCACGCCCGCACTCGGTTGTGGCATCGTCTATAAGTTGACGCCCAACGCGCAAGGCAAGTTCACGGAAACGATTCTGTATCGCTTCCAGGGATTTGCCGACGGCGCGACGCCGGAGGATGACCGCTTGGTAATTGATGCCAGCGGGAGCATCTTCGGCACCACAGCCGAAGGCGGCAACTCAACCGCATGCCCTGCCGACGGCTTCGGTACTCCTGGAGGTTGTGGCGTCGTGTTCGAGGTTACCCAATAGTTAGAACGCGAAGAAATCTGGCGGGGACGGCCGGGTTCCCGCCGGATAATCATGAGCCGAACAGACCACTTTGATCTAGATGCGTCCCTGCCAGTGCAATGTTCTTGATGTAGACGCGAGCGTTTCTGCTCGCGCAATCCCCGGCACAGCTTGCGAACTCGAAATACTCGGCGTGCATCCGGCTTCGTTTTGCCGTCAAACTTGGACGGGAATAAAAACGACCTGGCCCAGTTATCAACTCTGAAAGTCACAAATCACGGAGGACAGATGCCCGACAAAAAGCAAGATCTCATCGATCAGAGTTTACAAGACCTCAACAACGACGGCGTCGATCGCCGCGGATTCCTGAAGTGCATGGCATGGGCGGGCACGGGCCTGGTCTGGACCATGAGTGGTGGGATTCCGGTATCGCGGGCTTTCGCCAAAGATAGCAAAAAAGACGCCGCCAAAGGCGCCGACTTCAGCTTTGTGCAGATCAGCGACAGTCACATCGGTTTCAACAAGCCAGCCAATCCGGACGTCACCGCGACTCTGCAGACGGCGATCAATAAGATCAATGCCATGCCTCACACACCGGATTTCATTATTCATACCGGTGATCTAAGCCAGCTCTCGAAGCCGAGTGAATTCGACACGCTTGACCAAGTATTAAAGGGAGCGTCTGCCAAAGATATCTACTTTGTTCCGGGTGAGCATGACATGCTCAGTGACAACGGCGAGCAGTATCTCCAGCGCTATGGAAAAGGAACGAAAGGCACGGGTTGGTCCAGCTTCGATCACAAAGGTGTGCATTTCGTTGGCCTGGTGAATGTCGCCAACTTGAAAGCTGGTGGGATGGGGTCGCTCGGTCACGAACAACTGGAGTGGCTCGAGGACGATCTCAAGGGCCAATCGGCCAGCACTCCGATTGTGCTGTTCGCACACATTCCGCTCTGGACGATCTACCCAGACTGGGGTTGGGGAACTGACGACAGTGAACAAGCATTGTCTTACGTCAAGCGTTTCGGTTCCGTCACGGTGTTAAACGGGCACATTCATCAGATTATGCAGAAGATCGAGGGCAAGGTTTCGTTCCATACC
>Ga0209275_10000957_pt1 | contig 11696 bp, 10 predicted proteins | sample HubBroMetageREF2_FD_188344 | JGI IMG/M metagenome (GOLD analysis project Ga0209275, IMG submission 188344) | Reference soil microbial communities from the Hubbard Brook experimental Forest, New Hampshire, USA - Hubbard Brook CCASE Soil... | ecosystem: Environmental > Terrestrial > Soil >...
CGTAGGGCGAGCCGAGCGGCGTGGACTCCAGCAGGTCCACGACCGAAGCGGGATCCAGGCCGAGCTCGCGGGCAAAGGCGAGAGTCTCCGCCGTGGTCTCGGTGAGGTCGGCGAGCCAGTTGTTGATAACCAGCTTGGCCCGGGTGCCGTTCCCGGCCGGGCCTAGCCAGGCGGTCGCCCGGCCGAGCGTGGCGAACACCGGGGCCAGGACCTCCTGCAGCCCATCCGGGCCGCTCGCCAGGATTGTCAGCTGCCCGGCCTCGGCAGGCCCGCGGCTGCCGGAGACGGGGGCGTCGACGAAGGCCACCCCGGAACGGGTCGCGGCATCGGCGAACCGCTGCGTCCACTCCATCCCGACGGTGGCCATCTGCACCCAGATCAAGCCCGAGCCTGCCGTCAACCCGCCGAGCCCGTTCCACACCTGCTCGGTGGCCGGCCCATCGGCCAGCATGGTGATGAGGATCCCGGCGCCCCGCACGGCCTCGGCCGGGCTTGCCGCCAGGGAGGCACCGTCGTCGGCGAGGGCGCTCGCGCGGGTGGCGGTGCGGTCCCATGCCCGAACGTCAAAGCCGGCCCGGGCCAGGTTGGCGGCCATCGGGCCGCCCATGCGCCCGGTGCCGAGGAACGCGATCGCCGGGGTGGGCGCTTGGTGGCCGGTAGTTGTGGTTCGTTGTGACGAGCGCTGAGTGGTGATCATGACATGCCTTCCGGGGTGGGGCCGCCAACCGGCACGGCGGCGGCCATGATGTGGTCGATCTCGGCCAGGTCGGCCTGGCCAATGAGCTTGGCTCAGCTGCAGCAAGCTTCACGCTCGCCAGGGTGAGCCGACGTCACACGGCCGGGTGAATCCTCAGCCTCCGGCGGCGATCCCCAGGGCCGAGCTCAGCGCGGCAATGATCGCTCCGCCGACGGTGATCGCCAGGAACGACCGGGCGAAGCTGGTGTGGAAGAACCTGTGCCGCAGCCAGGCGAGGACAAGCAGCTCACTGGCCACCACCGCGATCGCAACGCTGATCGCGGCGCCATAGCCGGAGATGAGGAACGGCAGGGTGTGGAAGATGCCTCCGGCAAACGTTCCGCCGCCGGTGATCGCGCCGCGCAGTACCGGGCTGCCGCGGCCGGTCAGGTCCCCGGTGTCGGACAGGCCTTCGGAGAAGGCCATGCTCACCCCCGCGCCCAGGGCGGTCGCGGCCCCGGTGAAGAACGCGGTCAGCGGGCGGTGGGTGGCCAGGGCCACGGCGAAGATGGGCGCCAGGGTCGACAGCGATCCGTCCATCAGCCCGCTGAGCGCGGGCTGGACGCGCGTGAGCAGGAACGACTGCGCCTTGCCCGCTTCGGGCAGATCACGCTGCTGGACTGCGTTGCGTGCGGCGGCCTGGGTATTGGTGGGTTCCGGTGAGGTCCGGACCGTTGCCACGGCGTTCATGTCGGGTCACCTTCCGTTAGTGCGTTCCGCGGCCCGCGGCCCGCCAGGAATCAGGTCACGGCCAGCGTCACGCCCGGCCGGGTGAGCCGGCGTCACACAGGGAGGTGATTCGCGAAGATCAGGGCCTTCGCGCGGAAGGTGCCAGCAGGCCGAGGTCACGGGCCCGCTCTACGGCCTCGTGGCGGCGGTGCACGCCGAGCTTGTCGTAGACGTGGCGCATGTGCGTCTTGACGGTGTTCACCGACAGGTAGAGCTGGTCGGCGATCTCGGGCGCGGACAGCTTGGTGGGCAGGTAGCGCAGCACGCGGACCTCGCTGTGACTAAGCGGCTCGCGCAGGCCCCGTTCCGCTCTCTCCCTGCCATCTCTCTCCGTGCCATCGTCCGGTGCCGGCTTCCGCCCGGCCAGCAGGTTGAGGATTTCGGAGATGAACGCGGCGTGCGTGGTGCCCAGCCGGCGGTGGCGCTCGAGAAGCCCCGGCGCCGGGTCGAGCAGGAACGGGAACGCCAGGTTTTCTGGCTGGGCGAGATCGAGAGCGTGCTCCAGAGCACGCCGGGCGGCCGCCGCATCGCCGAGCGCGTCACGCGCGATCGCGTGCAGCAGGAACGCCTGAACCTCCCAGAGATGAGCGTTCACCAGACTGACGGAGCCGTCGATGACGGGGGCCAGCGCGACCGTCGCGGCTCCAGGATTGTCCTGGGCGAGCCGTAGTGCCGCCGTCGCGTTGCGCATCTCCCAGCTGTCGCGTTCCGGTCCGTCCATCCCGGCCAGTGCCTCGTCGACCCGCTGGGTCTCGCCCAGCCGCACCAGCGCCTGCAGCACGTGCGAGCGCAACCTCCTGGCGAGCGTGTGCTGTGTGACGAGCTCGTTGGCCAGCCGTTCGGCCGCCCGGAACGGGCCGAGTGCGGCGTGAGGCCGCCCGCTCACGAATTCCAGCAGGCCGCGGGCATAGTGCATCCGCATTGCGGCGGCCGGCTCGACCTCGGCCCGGAGAATACGCTCGGCCTGCTCGAGCGACCGCTCTCCCTCTTCGAGCCGGCCCTGCGCAACCAGCGCCATACCCAGCGCCAGATAGGCGACACCGGTGATCGGCTCGGCGGTCCAGCCGTGCCGCTCGGCCAGCTCGATGGCCTGCGTGCTCAGCAGCGCTCCCCGCAGGAAAGACCGCCAACTCACCAGCTGCGCCCAGTGCGCCAGGCCGGTGGCCTCCAGGAACGGCCGGCCGAGCCGGCGGGCGAGGGCGATGCCCTGGTCGAGGTGTTTATCCGCATCGTCGAAGCGAGCAGTCCACACCTCGGCGGTGCCAAGGTTGATCAGCGCCAGCGCCCGTAGTTCCTCCTCGAGCCCAAGGCGCGAAGAGTCGGCAGCCGCGGCCGGTGCCAGCAGCTGCTGCGCCTGCTCGGCCACCGCATCCAGGTCGCCCCGCTGGCGGGCAAGACGCATGCGCACGACGGCGAGCACTACCTGCGAGTGCTCACGCCGTTCCGCGGGCACAGATGGCAGCCTCTGCGTTGCCAGCGTCAGATACCGTTCCGCCTCCTCCAGCGACCCGTGGAACAGCTGGACCCCGGCCATCCGCGCCGCCAGCTCCGCATCCGCCGCGATCACGTCTGCCGGGAACTGCGACAGGAGGTCGTACGCGGTGGTGCCCAGCCCGGCCAGCCCGAGGCCGACCCAGTGGCCCGACAGCAGGCTGCCGGCCAGCTCCCAGTCCTGGGCTGCCTGGGCATGCCGGACCGCCTCGACCGGGTATCCGTGGTCCCCGTACCATCGCGCGGCCGCGGCGTGCAGCGCGGGCAGGTCGGCCGGCGCGGTGCCACGCAGCTCCAGTTGCAGCAGGTCGGCGAACAGCCGGTGGTAGCGGAACCAGGACCGCCGCGCATCCAGCGAGACCACGAACGTGTTGGCCTGCTCCAGCTGCTGCAGGAGCCGCTCTCCGCCGGAATCCCCGGTGAGCAGGTCGGCCAGCTCCCCGTTCACCCGTTCCAGCACCGAGGTACGCAACAGCAGCCGCCGGACCGGCTCGGGCTGGCGGTCGAGCACCTCGGCCAGCAGGTACTCGGCGACCGTCCGCTCGCTGCCGGAGAACTCGGCCGCGAACCGGTCCGGGTCCGGATGCCCCGCCAGCGACAGCGCCGCCAGCCGCAGCCCCGCCGCCCAGCCCTCCGTCCGGTCATGCAACGACTCAAGGGCCGGGCCGGACAGCGGTATCCCGGCCGACTCGAACAGCGCCCGCGCCTCGTCGCGGTTGAAAAGCAGATCGGCCGCCCGGATCTCGGTCAGCTCCCCCTCCAGCCGCAGCCGGTGCAGGCCCAGCCGCAGGTCATGGCGGGTGGCGAGGACGAACCGCAGCCGCGCGGGCGCGCGCATCACCAGCAGCTCGAGCTGGCGCAGCGCCTCGGCCGCGCGCACCTCATGCACGTCGTCGATCACCAGCCAGACCCGGTCCTCAAGTCCGCCGAGATCTTCCAGAAGCCGCTCGACGACCGCCCAGCCGTCCAGATCCGGGGCCGCCGTCAGCGGCCGCACCAGCTTTGACCCCGGGGCCGTGGCCCGCAGGGCGTCGAGCACCGACAGCCAGAACTGCTGCGGGTCGCGCTCCTCGCCCGGCACCTGAACCCACGCGGCGCGCTCTGCCAGGCCCGTCTCGCCGATCCAGGAGCGCAGCAGGAGCGTCTTCCCGCTTCCCGCTGGCGCGGAGACCTCGGTTACCCGGCGCGCCCGGCCAAGAAGTTCGAAGAGCCCGGGGCGGAAGACCACTCCATCCCGGACAGCGGCGGCCGGAGTGCTGGCGGTACCGGACCGTTCGGCAGGCCCCACGGCGTCCTCCTCGACAGGCCTACCCTACGTCCGCTCCACCGGCCGCTACCCCTACGTCCGCTCCACCGGCCGCTACCCGTACGTCCGCTCCGGCCGGTCGAGCTTGAGCCGCGTACCCGGGCCCGATTCACCCGGCCGTGTGACGCCGGCTCACCCTGCCGGGCGTGAGCCTTGGTGATGACCGGTGCAGACGAGCAGGAACTGGAGCCGACATGAGTCCCACCATCGCAGCGCCAAGGCCATCGACCGCTCCTGACAGAGCGCGCGATCGCGCGAGACGAGGCATTCCTCGCAAGGCGGCGTTTTGGCTGGTCGCGCTCGTGCTGAGCGCCACCATGCTGGGCACGACGCTGCCCACCCCGCTGTATGACATCTACCAGGCTCGCTGGCACTTCTCTGCGGCCGTGGTCACGGCCACCTTCGCCGTCTACGCTGCCGCGGTCCTGGTCACCCTGCTGCTGGCCGGGCGGTCCTCGGACCAGGCAGGGCGCAAACCGGTGCTCGCCGCCGCCCTGGGGGCCAGCGCGCTGAGCACGGTCGTGTTCATCTTCGCCCCGGACGTGGGCGCGCTCGTCGCCGCTCGCATCGTTTCCGGGTTGTCGGCCGGCCTGATGACCGGTACGGCGACCGCCACGCTCACCGAGCTGATCCCGGCCTCGGCCAGCCGCCGGGCCTCGCTGGTGGCCACGGCCGCGAACATGGGCGGTCTCGGCCTCGGTCCCCTCATCGCCGGTCTGTTCGCCCAGTACGCACCCCATCCCACCGTGCTCGTGTTCGAGGTGTACCTGGGAGTGCTCGCGGCCGCGGGCGTGTGCCTGCTGCTCGTCCCCGAAACGGTGACTGCCCGCAGGCGGCCCACCCTGCGTTTCGCCGGGCTGGGCATTCCCGAGCGCGGCCGGGACGAATTCATCGCCGCCAGCGTCGCCGCGTTTGCGGCCTTCGCCCTGCTGGGACTGTTCAGTTCGCTCGTCCCCGGCTTCATAGGCGGCGTGTTGCACCAGACAAGCCACGCAGTACAGGGCGGTGTCGTATTCCTGTTGATGGCGGTGGGGACCGTCACCCAGATCCTGCTCTCCCGGTTTAACAGCCGCCGGGTCGTGCTGTCCGGCCTGGGCCTGTTCCTGGCCGCGCTGGCCCTGATTCTCGCCGCGCTCGCCCGGGCTGAGATTTCGCTGTTCCTGGCCGGCACCGTCGTCGGCGGGGTCGCCGTTGGCGCCATCTTCCTCGGCAGCCTCGCCACCGCCAATCGCCTGGCCCCGCCCGGCCAGCGCGGCCAGGTCATCTCCGCCTTCTTCGTGGCGTGCTACACCGGCCTGATCGTCCCGGTGGTCGGCGTCGGCGTGCTGACGGAGTTCACCAGCACCTTCCCGGCCGTCCTCGCGCTCTCGATCCTGCTTGCCGCCCTGTCCCTGTTCTCCCTGGCGAGCATCGCAAAGGCGCCCGAGTCGGGCCGGGCAGTACGCGAATGACCGCCGGGCGCGGCCGGCGGCAGCCGGCCGATTACGAGATCCTTTTCGGCGGTCACCTGGGCACGACGATGCTGCGGGCGTTCCCTGCGCTGCACGCGGAGAGGCGGGGCGGCGACACCCTGTTGCGGGGTGCTGCCCTGGATCAGGCCGCGCTCTACGGCGTGCTCGCCCAGGCCGAAGCGCTCGGGCTCGAATTGCTCGAGGTCCGCCGCCTGCCTGCAGCCGCCGCCGCCGCCTGATCACAGCCGCCGCCTGGCTGCAGTCGCCGCCCACCTGCCTGCAACCGCCGCCGCCTGTTCGCAGCCGTGGCCGCCCGCGGGGTGAGCCGTACAGGATGATGTAACGCCGACGCGTGCGTTGACCACTCACGGGTGTGACAGCGATTGAGGGATGCCGCTGATGGGAGCGGAGGACGAGCCGGTCCGGTCGATCGGGACCGATCCCGCGGCGTTCACCGAGTTCTACCGCGCCCACGTGGACGAGGTGACCCGGTTCGTAACCCGCCGGGTGGCGGACCCGCAGCTGGCCGCAGACCTGACCGCGGAGGTGTTCCTCGCGGTGATCGAGGCCGCAGCCAGCTACCGGGGTTCCTTTGGCGGCCCCCGGACCTGGCTGTTCGGCATCGCGCGCAACGTCATCGCCTCCGAGTTCCGCCGCTCCGCCCGGGAACGCCGCGCCCAGCAGGTGATCGCCGGGCGCAGGCTGCTCGACTCCGACGACATCGATCGCCTGACGGCGAGGATCGACGCGTCCCGGCGGGTGCGCGAACTGCACGCGGAACTGGGGGCCCTGCCGGAGAGCGAGCGGGCCGTGCTCGAGCTGGTATCGGTCGACGGGCTCACCGTGGCCGAGGCCGCCGCGGCGCTGAACATCAAGCCGGTCGCGGCCCGGGTACGGCTGCACCGCGCCCGCCGGGCCCTCCGGTCCACGTCGTCGCGCTCGTTTCAGCTCGTCGTCGACACAGAGGTAGTGCCGTGAACGTTGACGAAATGCCGCAGCCACGGGGCCGGTTCGAGAACCGGCTCGAGGCCGAGCTCGTCCGGGTGGTCGCCGAGCGGGCCGCGGCCGTGCCGGGGACGCTAGGTGCGCAAGGAACGGCGGCGAAGTCCCGGACGGCGGTGGTGTGGGCGCGCTCCCCCGGCCCAGTCGAACGAATCGCGGGTCGGCTGCTGCGCTCGCCGGGCCTGGCCCGGGCGCTGGTGACCACGCCGTCGCTGCTGCTGCCCTGGCTGATCGCCAGCGCCGCGGTCCTGGCCGCAGGAGCGGCTGCCACGATCGGCACCGGCAAGCCGATGGTGGCGGTGCTGGCCCCGGCGGTGGCGGCGGCGGGCATCGCCTACGCGTACGGCCCCGGCATCGACCCGGCGTGGGAACTGTCGCGCAGCTTGGCGGTCAGCGACCGCATGGTGCTGCTGGTCCGCGCGCTGGCCGTATTCGGCCTCGACGCCGGGCTCGGCCTGGCCGCTTCGGCGGCGTCGGCGCGCGCGGTGGGCATCACGTTCGGCTGGCTGGTGCCGATGACCGCGCTGTGCTGCCTGACGCTGGCCGTCGCGACCGTGGCCCGGTCGGCCAACACGGGCGTCGGCGCCGGCCTGGCCGGCTGGGCTTTGCTGATCCTCGGCGGGCAGGCCTCGAACGGGCGATTCACCGCGGCCATCGGCGACCCGGCCCTGGTGCTCCCCTACCTTGCGTTCGCGGCCGTCTGCGTCGTGATCGCGCTCTACGCGACCCGGACTCCGAAAGGCACGAGATGAACGTGGAGATCACCGACCTGACCCGGCGGTTCGGCCGGACCCAGGCCGTCGCCGGGGTGGACCTGGCCGTCGGCGCCGGCGTGTTCGGGCTGCTCGGGCCCAACGGGGCGGGCAAGACCTCGCTGCTGCGCATGCTGGCGACGGTGATCCCGCCGTCCTCGGGCACGCTCAAGCTGCTCGGCCGCGACCCCGGCTCCTACCCGCAGCGCAGGCAGATCCGCCGGCGCCTCGGCTACCTGCCGCAGAACCTCGGCTACTACGCCGGGTTCACGGTGGCCGAGTTCGTCGAGTACTTCGCGCTGCTCAAAGAGATGCCGCCGGAACGCGTGCCGACCGCCGTGGCCACCGCGATGGAACGCACCGGACTCGGTGACAAAGCGCGGGCCAAGCTGCGCACGCTGTCCGGCGGCATGCTGCGCCGGGCCGGCATCGCGCAGGCGATCGTCAACGAGCCGGAACTGCTGCTGCTCGACGAGCCCACGGCCGGACTCGATCCGCAGCAGCGCGTCGCGTTCCGGGCACTGCTGCGAGATCTCGGCCAGCGCGCGACCGTCGTCGTCTCCACGCACCTGGTCGAAGACGTCGGCGCGGCGTGCTCCCAGGTCGCCCTCATGGACCGGGGGAAGATCGTGTTCTGCGGGACCCCGGCCGAGCTGACCGCTCAGGCCGAAGGGACGGACGCGGAGGGCGACGCGCCGCTGGAGCGCGGGTACAGCGCGGTGCTGGCCGCGGCCCGGACCAGCACGGGGGCCTGGTAATGACCGCCGCCACGGCTCCGGCGGCGCCCGCGGCCCAGGCCCGGCCGTCCCGCCTCAGGCTGCCCGGACCGGCCCGCCTGCTGCGGCTTGAACTGCGGCGCAGCATCATGCCGTGGCTGCTGCCGCTGTTCGCCGTGCTGTTCTGGCTCGTCACCTTCCACCCCGCGATGGCAAACCCGCCGTTCTGGAACGTGCGCAGCGGGATCGTCCAGTCGCACACCCTGCTCGCGTTCGCGCCGCTGCTGGCGGGCGCGGCGGCCTGGGCGGGGTCGCGTGAGCACCGCCGCGGCGTGGCGGACCTGGTCGGAATCACCGCGCTGCCGCGGTGGGCCGCGCACCTCGCTGCCTGGGCCGCCACCACCTGCTGGGCCGAGGCGGTCTACCTGGCCGGCGTGGCGGTGCTGTACGGGGTCACCGCGCACCAGGGCGCCTGGGGCGGCCCGTTGCTGTGGCCGGCGGCGGTTGGCGCCGCGTTCGTGGCGGCGTCCTGTGCGCTCGGGTTCACCGCCGGGGTGCTGCTGCCCAGCCGGTTCACCGCGCCGGTGGCCGCGTTCGTGATGTTCCTGGCCCTGGCCGGAGGCGCGTTCGCGCTGCAGGCGAACATCGCGTACGCGCAGATCTGGCCGCTGAACGTGCAGGGCGCGTTCCCTGCCGACTCGTACGGGGTCTTCTACCCCTACCTCCCGGACCTGCCCATCGCCCAGCTGATGTTCCTGGGCGGGCTCGCGGCCGCGGCGCTGGGCGGGCTTGGCCTGCCGGCCCCGGCCGGCGGACGCTGGCTGCGCATCACCGCGGCGGCGGTGACCGCCGCCGGGCTCGCGGCGGCCAGTACCGCGGTCGCGCTGGCCGGCACGGCCCGGCTGGAGCCGCACGGAATCGTCATCCCGGCGCTGCACGACGCGGCCAGCGACCGGCCCACCCCGTACACCCAGGTCTGCGGTCACACCGCAATTCCGATCTGCCTGCACCCGGCCTACCGCGCGTTGCTGCCCGACGTGACGGCCGCGCTCGGCGCCGTGCTCAGCCAGATCGCCGGCCTGCCCGGGGCGCCGGTGCGGGTCACCGAGGTCGCGGTCACGACCGTGAAGGCCGAACCCGGCAACGGCATCGCTCTCGGCGGGCCGGTCATCGGCGGCCACCCGCCGGTGCTGTACCTGCCGCTGGCCGGGATGGCCCTGCCCGGGCAGGGGACCGCTTCCTCGATCGCCGCGAACCTGCGTCAGCAGGACGGCCCGTGGATCCTGAGCCTGCTGGTCGGCCTGCCCGGCCAGCTCGGCGCGCCGACCGGGGTCAACGTCATCCCGGATGTGGGCCCGAACCAGTCGGCTCAGCTGGCGGTCGTCGACGGGCTGGTCAGGGCGCTGGGCCTCGCCCGGTCCGGGGCGCTGAGCGCCGGGATACAGCGCGGGATGGCCCCGGGATCGCCTCAGGAGCTGGCCGCGGCGCAGCGATTCGCCGCGCTGCCAGCGGCCGCCCGGCATGCCTGGCTGATGACCCACCTGGCCGCGCTGCGGGCCGGCCGGATCTCGCTCAGCGAGATCCCGTGACCACGGCGGGAGTCGGCCGCCGGGCGCGCCAGGCGGACCCGGCGCCCAGGCAAGCCACCGGATCTTTGCTGGCCGGCCTGCGCCTGGCCCGCCTGTATGCGGCGAGCCGGCGCGCGGCGACCTGCCTGCTCGTGCTGGCCGCGTGCGCGGTCGCGTTGCGGGTCGCGCTGCACTGGCTGCCCCGCAACGGCGTGTTCGCCCGGCAGATCCCGCTGATCATCGAGGCCGGGATCGCGGCGGTGATCGGCGTGACCGCGGACAGCCCCTTCGGGGAGCCGGAACGGGCCGCCGGGCGCTGGCTGCCGTACCTGCGGCTGGCCGCCGCGCTGGCCCTGTCCGGCGCGGCGTTCGGCGCGCTGGCCGCTGGCTCGGCGTCGCAGCACCTGGACGGCGGGACGCTGGGCCTGCTCCGGGACCTGGCGGGCTTCGTTGGCCTCGGGTTCCTGACCGGCGCGGTGCTCGGCGGCGCCCTGGCCTGGATCGGCCCGATCGGCTACCTCGCGATCACCCTGCCCACGCTGGCCGGGCACTGGACCACGCCGTGGCTCTGGCCCGACCGGCCGCCGCACGACCGCGGCGCGGCGATCTGCGCCGGGCTGGTCTTCGCCGCAGGGCTGGCGGTGGTCACCGTGCGCGGGGCCCGGGCCTGGTTCCGCTAGTTCTTCAGCCCGCTGAACGCCACGCCCCTGATCAGGTGGCGCTGTGCGACCACGAACAGGACGAGCGTCGGGATCATGAAGACGAGCGACGCGGCCATCAGGTAGTTGTACGCGGTGAAGTGCGAGCTCTGGTACTGCTCCAGGCCGAGCGACAGCGTGAAGTCGGACTGGTTGTTGATGAAGATAAGGGGTCCGATGAACGCGGTCCAGCTGGTCAGGAACGTAAGAATCACGACCGTGATCAGCGGCCCCCGGGAAAGCGGGATCACAATCTTGCGCAGCACCGTCCAGTTGCCAGCGCCGTCCAGCCGGGCCGCCTCGATCAGGGATCTGGGCAGGGACCGGAAGAACTGCCGGAGCAGGAAGATCGCCAGCGCGGAGGAGAAGTAAGGCGTGACGAACTGGGCCCCGAACGGCGGGACCAGCAACGGCGCCAGCGAGCCGATCCAGCCCAGATGGCGGAAGATCACGTACAGCGGGATCATGACCACGGGGAACGGCAGCAGGATGAGCCCGAGCGACACGGCGAACATCGCCTCCCGGCCCCGCCACCGCATGATCGAGAACGCGTAGGCGGCCAGGACGCACGCTGCCAGAGTGCCGAGCACGGTGCAGACCGAGACGATGGCGCTGTTACCCAGATACCGCCAGAACGGTATGTAGGTCAGTGCCCTGGGATAGTTGGACCACTGCGGATCGGCAGGCCAGAGGCTGGGCGGGAACTTGAAGATGTCCGCGTTGGATTTCAGCGACCCGGTGAGCATCCAGAACAGCGGAACCAGGAAGATCACCGCGATGATGACCGAGGCCGCGTGCCTGGCGATGCGCGCGAGCCGTCCGCGCCACCGGCGCATGGCCGCGTCCCGGGCCGCCCGCGCGGCCTGGCCGGACCGGGTCTCGGTCTCGTGAGTCGTCACCGCCATGCCTAATCTCCCGCGTGGCCGTAGCGGCGGTTGAGCGCGAAGAACACGCCGACCACCAGCAGCGAGAACACCAGCAGCAGACACGCCATGGCCGCCGCCTTGCCCATGCTCAGGTACGTGAACGCGTTCTGGTACAGGTACAGCGAGTAGAACAGCGTCGAGTTGACCGGCGCGCCCAGGTCGAGCGGGCTGGCCACGAACGCCTGCTCGAACATCTGGGTGTAGAAGACCAGCGCGATCACGACGTTGTACAGGATGACCGGGCTGAGCAGCGGCAGGGTCACGTGGCGGAACTGGCTCCAGGTGCTCGCGCCGTCGACCGCCGCCGCGTCGTAGTAGTCA
>Ga0209275_10000959_pt1 | contig 11690 bp, 9 predicted proteins | sample HubBroMetageREF2_FD_188344 | JGI IMG/M metagenome (GOLD analysis project Ga0209275, IMG submission 188344) | Reference soil microbial communities from the Hubbard Brook experimental Forest, New Hampshire, USA - Hubbard Brook CCASE Soil... | ecosystem: Environmental > Terrestrial > Soil >...
TTCTATCCACGTGCCCGGCACCCAGTAATAACCGTCGTCGCCCCAAGCCCAGTATCCGGGCGTCCAGATGTAGCCATCGCCGGGGCAAACCGGCTGCTCGTAAACAGGCAGCGCCGGAGGAGCGATGGTGATCGCTACACCAATTTGCGCGAAAGAAGCGGAAGAAAGAAATAACATCGCGATTGCGAGTAGAAAAGGACGAATGAATCGGATACGCATTAGAGCTCATCTCCTCTTGAACGTTTCCCGCCGGTTGCGCGATGGCAGTTTCCCCGGTCGGTGGTGCCAGGTAATCGGTAAATGATTTGGAGCCGCTGTAAGATGCCAGACTTCGCGTGCCGGATGTGAATATATTCTCGTACGCCATTCCTGGCTATAGGGTTATGCCTGTAAAAACGCGAAAAGTATTTCGTAGCAGTGTTGCTGCAAAATGGGACACATTTTTCTGGTGCGGCCGATTCTTCCCGAGAATTTTTTCGCTACAAGAATATTCTGCACGCAACCGTGAACCCGAAAGAAAAATGCCGAGGCAGGCGCAACCTTCACGAAGCGTTCGCCGGAACGGGATCGGCAGTTGGCGCGGGTTTCAGCTGTTCGATGAATTCCCCAAGCGTGATGAATACCTGCGAGCCGTCCGTGACCGCAAGGCGACGACTGATCTTCGATCGGTCGCCTGAAAAATGCCACAATCCCACGAGAATCCGTAAGTCTGGCTGCTGCGCGCGCAGTTTGGCGTACAGCGAACGCACGTGCGGCACCGCAAAAGACGGCAGCGCCGAGATGCAGACCACGTCCGGGTGCGCATCTCGTACTTGCGCGAGCATTTCGCTCACATTGTCCACCGAGACGCACTGCGCGCGATGCCCAGCACGCTCCAGCACCTGGGCCAGCATGGTGCCGGCGAGTTCGTCGGCTTCATCTCGCGCCGGCACGCAGAGAATATTTAACCAGTGCGCACCGTGCGTGCGCGCCAGATGCGTTTGATAGCGACCCGACGATTCCGCACCCTCACCCGTTTCTTGCACGGAGTCCGCATTTTCATCGCGAGGTTCCCACAATTCCTCAATCAACTCCCTGGTGCTCTGGCAAATGAATTTCTCGGTGGCATCGTCCAGACGATCTTGATGACGATCGTGCTCCGCCAAACTCAGCGCCGGAATTAACACCGAATCGTAGAGATCTTCCAGCGTCATCCCTTCCAGCTGCTTCTCCAGCACTCGGCGTGCATCGTCGTGATCCATCGCCAAAAGGCGCTGGTAGAAGCGCGAAGATGGCGTCAGAACAGGCTCGTCGCCCAGAAGAATGTGCAGGAACCTCAGCCGCGGAACATGCCGCCCAGCGACCAACAAACACACCGTCAACGGCGTCGAAAGAACCAGTCCGATGGGTCCCCAGATGGCCGTCCAGAAAATCGCCGCCACCAGAATCGCCAGCGACGAAATCCCGGTGTGAATTCCGTAAAGCATCGGTTCGATGAAATTGGAAACCACTAACTCCGTAACGATAAAAAGCAGCAGAACGATCGACGGCCGCGTCCAGCCATGAAACACAGCCAAGGAAAGCAGCAGCGGCATGATACCGCCCAGCGGCGGACCAATGTAGGGAAGAAAGCGCAGCACGCCGGCAAGCACGCCCCACAGCAACGCCCCCGGCACGCCGATGAAATGCAGGCACACGCCGATGAAAATTCCGTAACAGGTATTCACCACGCACTGCAAAAGCAAATATTTGCTGACGCGCGCGCTGGCGTCGTCCAGAGTTTGCGTCACCAGGTGCAGATGCCCTTCGCCCGCCAGTGAAATCAGCCGATTGCGCAAATCCTCGCGGCGAATCAGCATGAAAATCGTGAACACCAGCACGATCACAGCGCTGCCCAGCAGTCCCAGAACGCTCTGCACCGACTCCAGCGGCAGTGCCGGAGCCTTGACAACTTCGACCGGCACCGGCCGGGTCGGAGAACCTGATCGCGCGATCGGCGATTGCGCTACTGCCGGACTGCCGGGCTGCGACGCAATGGGACTGGCGGCGAGATCCTTGCTAATTTCCGTAATCGTCTGCGATGCGCTGTCCAGCGATTGATTCGCCGGCCAATGCAGAGACCCAAGCCGGGCCTTGATATTGGATTTGTACGCTGGAAGTTGATTCACCACCTCGCTGAGCTGCTTCGCCACCATCCAACCAACAGCTCCACAAGCGCCAACGGTCAGCAGAACCACCAAAAGCGTGGACGGAATCCTCCGCAGATGGACTCGCTCCAGGATCTTGACCACCGGCGTCAAGATGAACGTGAAGAGCAGCGCCAGCGCAAAGGGAATCAGCACCACCCGCGCGAAATACAACGCGGTGATCGCCGCGACCCCCACAACCACCGCGAGCAAATGGAACAGATCGCGCGACAAGTAAGACCGGGTCGCGACGCTGTTTGCTGGGTCTGGAAATTTCACGTTCGGCTAACGAGCCCCATAACCAACGACACCAGGAACAGCACCAGGAAGAGATAGAACAGCAGCTTCGCAATTCCTGCCGCGGCCATCATGATCCCGGCAAAGCCAAATATCCCCGCGACGATCGCAACAACAAGAAAGATTAGAGCCCATCGCAACATGGCGTCCTCCTCTTTGCAGATTTTGTGAGTAAGTCTGCGGGAATGAAGATATTGCGCGCGCCCGCCGAACGCCATCAACGGAACCCCCTAAATACCCAAGGGAATCGCGGTATGCCAAAGCCGCCGCAACCAAAAGAATCCACAGGATTTCCACCGCCAGGCAATCGCGCGCCGTCCCCTAGGGTTTCCACTGTATTGAATAGAATTGCCGAAATCGTAAAGTGGGACCGGCGCAATTGTTGCTCTCTGATAAACCCGCAACCCGCTGGTTTCGCTCAAGCCGATGAGAGCGCCGCCGCCAATCGTCACTGGATATAGGATATTCTGGGAGGTTTGCGATGTACACCTATCTTTGCTGCAGGTGCACAAAATGCGCCGCGCGAATTGTGCTGGAAGAATGGGCGGAGTCCATGTATCTGCTGCACAGGCCGGTACGGTCGCGCCCGCGATTTCAGAGGTGCCCGTTTTGCGACTCCTCATTCGCGCCGGACCGCTATTACGTAACGGAAAGCGGAGCGCCCCTCGCGGTTTCCGGGCGCACCCTGGAAATGCAAGACCGGCTGCGCGCGCTCGACAAGACAGCGTGACTCCGTCGCGAAACTTCTGAAATCTTTTCCGCCGTCATAAATCCGCTAGTCAGTCTCCTGCAGAAAGGGGTTGCCGCCGAGAATCGGCAGCCCCTTCCCCCCTCCTATCGGCACAGTTGATCCACTTCCAGTCGCTGGAATTTTGAGCCGCCTTCACCCGGAAATTCCGTACCTACAGCAATTTCCCATGTGCCTTAGGAACTAATCCGTATTCCGCAGCGCCGCGCACCCCGGCACAATAGACGGCGAAGGGGAGGATTGGGAGCCGGGTGCCTTGCGAGAGCAGGGCATGAGGGCTGGGCCGGTTTCCAACCTCTCCTCGCCAAATTTTTCGCTATCCGTGCAGGAGTAATCGCGATGCCGACCACCGACGATCAGGAAGCCTTGGAACGCGCGCGCGAGGATGCCCACGAAGGGAAATCTCTCTCCACGCAGGCAGGCGAATTCGTGCGCGAAGAGATCGATCACGTGCGCGAAGGCGTACACGGCGCTGCGAACGTAAAGCAGGCGATCGCCATCGGGCTGTCGAAAGCGCGCCGTGCCGGCATAAATCTCCCGCCGCCGGCCAAGGGTCCTGCGAAAATTCGCGCACAGGCGCAACGCGACCTGCGCAAAGGCAAATCGCCGCATCGTAAAGTCTCTCGCAAGCGTTCGCGCGCCACGTTACGGGCTTTGCAGCAGCAAAGCAGCCGGTCGGCGTCTCCGCGCGCACTTTCGGAGCAGGCCCGCACCAGCGCCGGTCGGCGCGGACCAGCCGCGCGACACAATTCCGCCCAGAAAGCGTTGCATACGAAAGGTAAAGCCGGCCTGCGCGCAGCTGCGCGTAAGGCAGCGCGCACGCGGCAGCGCAAGCGCGCCGCGTGATCCACCACGCCCATGCCCCCAGTCCACAAAAAAGGCAAAATCCGCGACGCACTGCTGGACGCAGTGCTCGTCCTGAATTCCGTAATTCTGCTTTTCAGCCATTGGGCCGCGCCGCGCAAGTGATCCGCGCTAGCACGGGCCTTGCGGGGATTTGCTGGATGTAACATTTCGAAACGTGGGAGGGTGCGCATGAATGTTCCTTGGCAAATTGTGATTGCCTCCGCGGACATGGAAGAGCGGCGGGCGATGTGCAATATCTTGGTGAAGCAGGGGCTGGAACCGATCGTCGCCTCGAGCATTCGCGAATGTGAAGGAATCCTGGCCCGGGAGGAAGTGGGCTTGATTTTCTGCACCCGTTCGCTGGCTGACGGAGATTATCGTGGTTTGCTGATCGCCCCGCGACCCGCCAGCCGCAAAACCCGAATCGTAATTATGAATCAATTAACGAATTGGGATGAATATCTGGATGCGATGCGGCTTGGCGCTTTCGACGTGATTTCGGTTCCCTGCCGTCCCACCGACGTGGAATGGATGATCATTCAGGCGCTGCGCGAAGATCACGCGCAGAGAAGGCACATCGCGCTGGTGCAGCACAGTATGGGAGGCTTTCAGGGCGAAAGCATTCCCAGGTCGGCGTGACGCTGCATTGCGAGTGCGCGCCACCGAAGAGGGCTTTCGGGGCGCGCCGCTGGACACAAAACGTCCCGCGGACTACGCCTTTGCGAGCTCTACCTCGAGCCGCAGCAGAAAACGAGACACTTCGCCCGGATCCCGCACATAATATTTCGCATGGCTTTTTTGCGCCGTTCCCACACGGATCGTGATCTGATCGCCTAACGCGCAAAAAGCGGACTCATCCGTGCCATCGTCGCCAATATAAATTGCCGGCGTACCCGGAGGGAATTCCGCGAGCAGGTCTCGCACCGCCCCGCCCTTGCCGCGAATCTCATTGGGCAGAACTTCCCACACCATCGCGCCATCCAACACTCGCAGCGTATCGCGCAGCGGCGCCACCACATCCAACAAACACGATTTTGCGGCGCGCGCGACCGGTACAGTGGCCCCGCGATAATGGACTGCGAAGCTCATGCCTTTGTTTTCGATGCGCATGCCGCGCATCGCGGTAATTCGTGTGCGCGCTCCTCGTTGCGCGCGCGAGAGAATTTTGGCCACCGCGTTGCTGATTTTCCAAGGCTTGCCCTGCTCCTCGGCTCCGTGCAGTCCGATGAAATGCAGGGTCTTGACCCCGATGCGTGTTTGCAGGTCCCGGCAGCGGCGTCCGCTGACAATCGCGACGAACAACCGGGGATTTCGCGCCAGCCGCTCCAGCAGGTGCTTCGTGCGCTGCGGTACGCGTACTTCCCATGGGTTTCGCTGCAGCTTCACCAGCGTGCCGTCGAAATCCAGCAACAGCGCGCAAACATCAGCCTTGCGAATACGCGTCGCGATTTCGTCCCACGCGCGAAACAGATAACGCGGCGCATGGGTGGCCGCGTGACCCTTTGGGGTACCCGCTAAGCTGTGCGCACGCGAATGTTCGGTCGCGCGTTTCTTTTTCCCTGTGATTTGCAACCTGTGCTTGGTTGCCGCGTGCGTTCCGTTCATACGGCGCGCCCGATTTCGGGCTGTGTTTCCTCAATCCGGATTTCGGAGAGCTCCGTGATCAGACTCCCCGCCCATGCAAACACATTATGACGCATCACATTACTGCGCATCACCCTCATCCGCGTCTGACGTTCCACCGTGTCCATCTCCAGCGCCACGCGAATCGCTTCTGCCAGCTGTTCCACGTCGTAAGGGTTCACGATGATGGCGTCGCGCAATTCCCGCGCCGCCCCGGTGAACTGACTCAAAATCAGCGCTCCTTCTTCGTCGTCGCGCGACGCAATGAATTCCTTTGCTACCAGGTTCATTCCGTCGTGCAAGGAAGTGACCATTAAGAAATCAGCCGCGCGGTAATACGGCAGAATTTCTTCGTGGCTATGATGGCGCGTCAGCAGCGCGATGGGTTTCCATTCCGCCGTTTGCCAGCGCGCATTAATCCGCGCCGCTTCCGCTTCCAGCTCCGCCAGGAAATCGTGATAGCGCGCGATTTCCGTGCGGCTCGGAGCGCCGATCTGCACGAACGTGAATTTTTCCAGATAAGTCGGCCACTTCTCCAGGAAACGCTCCACGCCGCGCAGCCGTTCCAGCAATCCCTTCGTGTAGTCCACGCGGTCAACGCCCACTCCGATAAAGTTTGCCTTGATGCCCAGTTTGCCCAGCAGTTCGCTGCGCAGCACGTACGGCGAGACGCCCGGCTCCAAGCTTCGTTGCGATTCGCGGAAATCCACGCTGATGGGGAACGGCTTGACGAACGTAAGGTGCCCGCCGCGCTTCACCGCAAATCGTTCCCATTCAATTTGCGATTCCAGAGCCGCGTCCACCGTCTCCAGAAAATTGTCGCAGTGCGCCTGGATCTGGAATCCGATCAAGTCCGCGCCCAGCAGCCCGCTCACCAGTTCGCGTTGCCACGGACATATGCCGAATGCCTCCGGATTCGGCCACGGAATGTGCCAGAAGATCGCCACGCGCGCGTCGGGCCGCGCTTCCTTCACCATGCGCGGCAGCAATGCGAAGTGATAATCCTGCACCAGCACCAGCGGATGCTCCACACCCGCAATTTCTTGCAGCACAGCTTCGGCAAATTCGCGATTCGCTTCCTGATAGGCTTGCCAATCCGAGGCGCGAAAAATTGGCCGGGTATGCGCGATGTGGCACAGCGGCCATAAGCCTTCGTTTGAAAAACCGTAATAGTGCCCTTTCTCCACCTCTTTCGAGAGCCATACCCGACGCAGAGTGTAGTCCGGCTTGTCCGGTGGCACGCGGATGTGGTCTTGATGGTCCACGGTTTCGCGGTCGGCGTCACCGGAACCAGACGCAATCCAGATTCCGTCGCACGCGCGCAAGATCGGTTCCAATGCCGTAACCAAACCGCTCGCCGGAACCAGCAGCTCGATGCCCTTACCCTTGTGCACGTGCATGTAAGGCTCGCGGTTGGACACAACCACAAGCGATCCCTGCGAAGCCTTGCCCTGAATGCTCACGCGCAGGCGCTCCGCGGTCCACACCGACTCGCCGGATTCGCGCAGGCGCGCTTCCTCCTCGGCGGCAGAGCGCGCGTCTGCCAGGCTGCGCGTTAAGTTCATCACTTCATTCGTGAAGGGAGCGAGAAAACTTTCCTTGGGCCCCGGCGGACTGGGCAGCACTCGGCCGCGGCGAATGTCTTTCATCCATTGCGCCGTTCGCGAAATTGGCAGCACGATCGTCCAGCGGATGATCAGCACGGTGATCAAGACGATCAGCAGGACCTCTGCGATCACGTGCCAAAAAGTTGCCCGCCACATGCGCGCGCTCTGCGTTTCGATGTAACCCACATCGTGAAAAATCGCCAGCACGCCCGTGACGGACGATTTATTATCGTGCAGTGGCAGGTAGTACACATGCATCGGTTCGGTGCCGATGGTTACAAATTGGCTGAGACCGCCCTCGCTCGCAATCACGCGAGCGAGGGGAACGGCAGGAGGAACGAAGCGGCTCTGCAAATTGGAACTTTCCGCTAGCACTTGCCCGTGGTTATCGTAAACCACCACGCCCGCCAGCTGCTCGCGATTCCCAAAGCGCTCCACGATGTGGCGCAATTGCTCGCGCGAGCCTTTCTCCAGAGCGGGTTCGACAATCTCCTGCAGGCTCTCCGACAGAATTTCGGCGCGGTGCACCAGGTCCGTGCGCAAGCCGCGCTTCTCCGCGCGCACTTCATTCTTGGATACAAAAAAAGTAACGATGGTAATGCCGGCAGCCAGGAACAAAATCAGACGTAAGCTGAGCTTCACGTTAACCTCGATCCGGATCTAAAACCGTCCAGACAGGCTTCGCCGGATGCCAAAGCAGCACGAATGTTGCCAGTCTTCCGCGCCTTTTGTTGTTCACAATAGGACACTTACGGCGACCCGCAAGAACCACCCTATGAAGATTATCCAGGCACCGCGTAGAAACTCCTGCGCCACCGCACCCATGATTACGCAGGGGTTGCCGGATTTGAATCCAGCATTCACCTGATATTGTCTAAGCCCAGTTTCGAGTAAACTGGCACGGCACGGCGGCTTACACACGGATGTGTGCTAGAAGGGAGAGATGCCTCGCGCGCCGAATTCACATCGTGCAGCTGCCCGAGCATTTTCGATCTGCGGGCGGTTCCTCCTGGCTCTGGCTTTTTCTCTATTCCTGGTCGCTTGGCCAGTGGCTTGGCCCGATGTCACGTATGATGCCACGTACACTTCTTCTGGTTTTCGCACACATCCCATGAAAAATGAACTCCCACGCTTCAATGACATCCAGCAATACATCTCAGTGGGCTGGGACCATCTCACTCGCTCGCTCGACAAGTGCAAAACCTATGAGGACCAGAAAATCGGCGACGAGCCCTATCTGTATTTCCCTGCGGACTTTCAGAGCCTGCCTGCCTTTCAGGAAATGGTAAAAGACTGCAGGGTCCGCGTCGAGCGCTTGCCAGAAATCATCACCGGCCCCAACGATGTCCACCTGAATAAAATCTCCAAGGCGGGCTTGTTGTATCTTCCGCACGCCTACGTTGTGCCCGGCGGCCAATTCAATGAGATGTACGGCTGGGACAGTTACTTCATCATTCTAGGCCTGCTGCGGGCCAATCGCCTGGAGCTTGCCAAGGGAATGGTGGAGGACTTCTTCTACGAGATCGAACATTACGGTTCGGTCCTGAACGCAAACCGCACTTACTATCTGACGCGCTCGCAACCTCCCTTCCTCACTTCCATGATTCTGGCGGTGTATGACGCAGAGGATCCTTCCGCACAGCAGCGAGATACCGCCTGGCTAAAGAAAGCTTACGACTTCGCGGTAATCGACTACAAGCAATGGACCCACCCGCCTCATTTGGCCGGCGACACCGGCCTGTCTCGTTACTTCGATCACGGCGAAGGCCCCGTGCCGGAAATCATCGGCGATCCGAGCGATTACTACCGCGGCGCCGCGCAATATTTCTTGCTTTTGAACGGAACGAAAGATCCTCACTTGGTGCTTGTGGACAAGGATCATCCCGTCGAATCTCTCGTCGGGCCGCTCTTCCCCGTCTTCACTCACAATGGACAGCCGGAGCAGATCGCGCAGGACAATCCAGCGCACGCGCATTCGCCGGTGGATCACGTCACGTTGTCAGCGGACTTTTACAAAGGCGACCGCAGCATGCGCGAATCGGGATTCGATGTTTCCTTTCGCTTTGGCCCGTTCAGCGCCGAGACTCACCATTACGCGCCGGTCTGCCTCAACAGCCTGCTCTACAAAACCGAAAAAGACCTGGAACGCATGAGTATCCTGCTGGGGCGGCCACAGGAAGCCGAACGCTGGAAGGCGCTCGCGCTCGAGCGCCAAAAACTAATTCAGAAATATCTCTGGGACCCGAAGCAAGGGCTCTACTTCGATTACAACTTCATGACTCACACAATTTCTACCTACGATTACGCCACCACGTTCTATCCGCTTTGGGCCGGCTTGGCGTCGCCAGAACAGGCGCAAGCCGTCGTAAAGAATCTTTCGCTCTTTGAACAGCCGGGCGGCGTGGCCATGAGCCGCGTGGAATCGCAGGCGCAGTGGGATTACCCCTACGGCTGGGCGCCGATTCAACTGCTTGCGGTAGACGGAATGCGCCGCTACGGCTTCACCGCGGACGCCGACCGCGTCGCCTACAATTTCCTGAGCATGGTGATTGAAAATTTTGTCACCGACAAGTACATCCGCGAAAAGTACAACGTCGTCAAACGCACCTCCATCACCCATATCGTGGAGGGCTACAGTCAGAATGTGATTGGATTTGGCTGGACGAACGGCGTCTTCCTGGAATTGCTCCACGAATTGCCGCCCCCGCTCCTCGATCGTCTTAAAATCGAGTAAGACCAAAGTCCACGGTCCCAGAATTCTGCCGGTGCTGCAAACGCTCCGGCGACCGTCCGCGCAAACAGCTGTGGCGTGCTCAATCCGTTGCGGAACTTTTAAGAAGGGGGGCGGGAGGATGGGGGAACATCCTCCCGGCGTGGTGTTGGCATGTTTCCTGGGGAGCCTAGGCGCAATATGAACCTTTCACCGCAGGCTCTCCATACATTAACTAGGGTATTTTTAGCCTCTACCACCCTGATGCCACTCGGGTATGCGAAGCGACACCGACGCGCAACTATCCAGCCTAGCTCTTTCCAGAGCTTCCGGATTCTTTTGCGCCCGGCTCGGGATCCGTCGGCCCCAGCAGCGCCTCAATCATCCCGACCATCGGAAACGCATTCGTTTTTGACACCACCGAGCGAATCCCCACTTCACGCGCGTGTTTCTCCAAATCGGAACTCGCATGTTGTGTGAACAAAACAATCGGCACAGCTGGCGCGATCTCTGACATGCGCCGCGCCGTTTCTATTCCATTAATCCCCGGCATTTGAAAATCCAGAATCACGATGTTGGGATGCAGATCTTTGAAAAGTGCGACGGCCGCTTCGCCATCAGCCGCCTCGCCGCATATTTCCCACTCGGGATTCGCCTGCAACACCGTGCGCAGCGATTTCCGCACCAGTTCGCTATCGTCCACGATCAGGAATCGAGTGCGCATCAGAAATATCCCGCCGGTCTCGTCGGAGCGCAGCAACGCACAGGCGAAAACATTTCCGACGCCTCACCGGCGGCCCGCGAAATCATATGCTTTTCACCATCGGCTTCGAGACAGGGACGGCCGCGATCACCGTCGTGCCATTCTCACTCGATTGAATATCGAGCGTCCCGCCCAGCTCGCGCAAACGTTCGCGCATCCCGCTCAACCCCACGCCGTGATTTGATCCCGCAGCTATCGGCACGCCATTCGTGCGCGGCATGCCTTTCCCTTCGTCGCACACTTCCACGGTAAGCAGCTTTTCCTGCGAAGGCTCGATCTTGATGCGCGCCGTCTTGCTTCCCGAGTGCCGGTACACGTTCGTGAGGCACTCCTGCACGATTCGAAAAACCGATATTTCGATGTGGGGAGGCAGCCGGCCGATTTCCGGCGACAACTCGACGGTCACCTTCACGCTGCTGCGCTCCGCAAAACCTTCCGCAAACATTCGAATCGCGGGTAACAGGCCTATCTCATCCAGCAGAGGTGGATGAAGCAGATGCGAAATCGTCCGAGTCTCTTTCGAAAGTTGCTCCACCAGCTGACTATTCTGCTGCAACACTTCCCCAACCTCAGGTCCCAGTTTTTTCGTTTGCTGCGCCAGCAAACCATTATTCATCGATAGCGCCGCGATCAAAGGCCCGATGCCATCATGCAAATCGCGAGCGATGCGGCGGCGTTCTTCATCTTGCATCGCCATCAGCCGCGCCGAAAGCGCGCGCAGATCGCGATTAAGCATCTCCAGCTGGTGCGTTTTGCGATGTAAGTCCGCGAAAACCCGTACCTTCGCGCGCAACAATTCGGGAACCACCGGTACGGAAATATAATCCACCGCGCCGCGTTGGTAGGCGTTCAGCCGGTCCAGGTCCGTCAGGTGCACTGCGGAAATAAAAATTATCGCGATCTTCTGAAATCGCGGATGCTGCCGGATCAT
>Ga0209275_10000961_pt1 | contig 11687 bp, 13 predicted proteins | sample HubBroMetageREF2_FD_188344 | JGI IMG/M metagenome (GOLD analysis project Ga0209275, IMG submission 188344) | Reference soil microbial communities from the Hubbard Brook experimental Forest, New Hampshire, USA - Hubbard Brook CCASE Soil... | ecosystem: Environmental > Terrestrial > Soil >...
AGCTTCGACCAGGAGAAGACGCCAACCGTGACCAGGTTGACGCCCGCCTCGGCCATGAGGGCCACGTCTTCGGCCCAGGTGGACTCGGGCCACTGCTCGGGGTTGTAGTCGCAGCCGTAGCCGATGCCGTCGAGGTCCGGCCAGGTCCTCCGCAAAGTCAAAGTCGCACACTCCCTGCGGTCAGGCCGGAGCGCCAGAAGCGCTGCAGCGAGAGAAACGCGATGACCAGCGGGATCACCGAGATCAGCGAGCCGATCACCACGTAGCTGACGAGCTGCGGGGCCTGGCCGTACTGGTTGTTCCAGGTGTAGAGGCCGAGCGTCACCGGGTACAGGCGGGTGTTCGAGAGCATCACCAGCGGCAGCAGGAAGTTGTTCCAGATCGCGACGAACTGGAACAGGAACATGGTGACCAGCGCGGGCGACATGATCCGCAGGGCCACGGTCCGGAAGATCTTGAACTCGCTGGCGCCGTCGATCCGGCCGGCCTCGATCAGCTCGTCCGGGATCGCGGACGCCGCGTAGACCCGGGCCAGGTAGACGCCGAACGGGCTGACGACGCTGGGCAGGAACACCGACCAGTAGGTGTTGGTCAGGCTGACCTTGCTCAGCAGCAGGTAGAGCGGCAGCGCCAGCGCTGTTCCGGGCACCAGCACGCCGCCGAGGATGACCGAGAACACGAGCTGCCGGCCGCGGAACTCGTACTTGGCCAGCGCGTAACCCGCGGCGCTGGCCAGCATCGTCGCGCACACCGCCCCCACCCCCGCGTACAGCAGGGTGTTGACCAGCCAGCGCCAGTAGATCCCGCCGTCGTAGCTGAACAAGCCGGTCAGGTTCGAGGTCAGGTGCAGCTGGCTGAACCAGAAGCCCTCGGATGAATACAGCGTGCTCGGCCCCTTGGTGGACGACACCAGCAGCCACCACGCCGGGAGCAGGAAGTAGACCGCGCAGACGAACATGAACGCGGTAGCCAGGATCGCGCCCCGGGTGACCGTCGGGTTTCCGGGCGCCCGGACCCGCGGCGCCGCCTTCGCACCGGGCCGGGCCGCCGTGCTGACCGCCATCAGACCCCCATCCGCGCGCCGCGGCGCTGGACCAGCCTCAGGAACCCGAACGACAGGATGAACGTGCCGATCGCGAGCACCACCGCTATCGCGGCGGCGTAGTTCGGGTTGTTGTTGGTGAACGCCTGCGTGTAGGCGAGCAGGTTCGGGGTGTAGGAGCTGCTGATGTCGTCGGTGACCGAGCGCAGCACCTGGGGCTCGGCGAAGAGCTGCAGGGTGCCGATGATGCTGAACACGCCGGTGAGCACCAGCGAGCCCGTGACCAGCGGAAGCTTGATCCGGGTGGCCACCCGCCACTCCGAGGCGCCGTCGAGCCGCGCCGCCTCGTACAGGTCGGCGGGGATGGCCTGCAGGCCCGCGTAGATGATCAGCATGTTGTAGCCCGTGTACTCCCAGGTGACGATGTTCGCGATGGACCAGAGCACCGAGTTCACGCCGAGGAAGTTCACGGTGCCGAAGCCGGCGCCGTGCAGCGCGGCGACCACCGGGCTCAGGCCGGGCAGGTACAGGAACGACCAGAGGATCGCGGCGATCACCCCGGGAATGCCGTACGGCAGGAAGAACGCCAGCCGGAAGAAGCGCTTGAACCGGGCGGCCACCGAGTCCAGCAGCAGCGCGAGGATCGTGGCGAACAGCAGCATGACCGGGATCTGGACCACGCCGAACAGCAGCACGCGCCCCACGCCCTGCAGGAACGACGGGTCCGAGAACACATGCGTGTAGTTGGCCAGGCCCGCGAACACGGTCGTCGTGGAGCTGGGCCCGAGGCCGAGGCCCGAGACGTGGACCTTGAAGAAGCTCTCGTAGATCGCGTACCCGATCGGCAGCAGGAAGAACAGGGCGAACAGCACCCCGAACGGTCCCAGGAACATGACCGGTGCCCAGCCGGCCCGGCGGCCTCGGCCGGGCCGGCTGGGTGGCCCGGGCGGGCCGGACGGGCCCGACGGGCCGCCCCGGCGGCGCCGCGCATTCCCGGGCGCCGCCGGGCCGGTTGCCCGCTGATGGTCGACTCCCATGACCTCAGCCGGACGTCACCGAGAAGCCCTGCGACTTCATCGTGCTGACGGTCTGGGACTGCGTCGACGTCAGCACCTGGGCGAGCGTCCCGGAACCGCTCGTCGACTTGCCGAAGCCGTCCTGCATCTGGGTGAAGGTCGTGCTCATGATCGGGCCCCACTTGAAGCTGGTGTTGACGAGCTTCCCGTCGGCCTGGAACACCTGCCAGATGTTCTGGCCGCCGTAGAACGCCACCGGGGAGTTGGCCGCGGGCTGCTTCTGGCCGGCCAGGTCCGCCGGGTACAGGCCGCCCTTGGTGATCAGGCCAGTGATGCTCTGCGCGTTCGTGTTCAGCCACTTGGCGAACTGCGCGGCCTGCGCCGGGTGCTTGCTGTCCTTGAACACCACCGTCGTCGAGCCGCCCCAGTTCCCGTTGGCAGGCGTAGATCCCCAGTTCGGCATCGAGGCCACCCGCCAGTCGCCCTTGGTCGTGGCGGCGTTGGTGACCAGGGTGTTCTCGCCCCAGACCGCGGTCGGCCAGGTGAGCAGGGTGCCGTCGGAGAGGTCCTTGTACCACCCGGAGGCGAAGTCCGGCTCGACCTTCACGAGGTGATCGCTGATCAGTTCCTGCCAGAAGTTGGCGACCTGCACCGACGGCGAGTCGTCGATGCCGGTCACCCACGTGTCGCCCGAGGTGCTGAACCACTTGGCCCCGGCCTGCCAGGCGAGGCCCGCAAACCACTGCGCGTCGTTAGCCGGGAACGCGGCGATGTAGGCGTTCGGGTTGGCGGCGTGCAGCTTCTTGGCGTCGGCCAGGTACTCCGCCCAGGTCGTGGGCACGGCGAGCCCGTACTTCTTGAACAGGTCGGCGCGGTAGAACAGGCCCATCGGCCCGGTGTCCTGGGGTATGGCGTACACGGCGCTGCCCTGGGTCACCTGCGACCAGGTCCACGGGACGAAGTCCTGCTTGATGCTGCCCGCGCCGTACGAAGCCAGGTTGTCCAGCCCGCCGACGTGCTCAAAGTTCGGCAGCGTCGCGTACTCGATCTGGCCGAGGTCGGGGGCGTTCCCCGCCTGCAGCGCGCTGAACATCTTGGCGTAGGTTCCCGCCCCGCCGGAGGTCACCTCGCTCAGGTTCACGTGGATGTCCGGGTGGGACTTGTTCCAGAGGTTGACCGACTGCGAGATGCCGGGCACCCAGGACCAGAAGGTCAGCGTGACCTTGCTGGTGCTGGCGGCCGGCGTGGAACTGCCGCCACTGCCACTGCTGCTGCACGCGGCGAGCGCGAGCGCGCACACCGCGGCCCCGGCCGCCAGCAGCAGCTTGCCGCGGGGCCGGGCCTTACGGATCGAAGACGTCATGTGCCGCTACCTCCTGGACTGCCCCGGCCGCGCAGCACGCAGGCCGTGGCGACGAGGCCCCGAAGCCAATTTGGGAGCGTTCCCAACTTTTGGCTGGAGACTCTAACAGCCGCATCTATAGCTGGCAATGCATGCTTTGGGAGCGCACACAAAGAGCCAGCCCAGGCGGCTAAGATGCAGTCGTGGCGACCTCGGATCAGCGCAGCGCCGCTCCGGCACAGCAGCGTCCGGCGGCCGGAGAGGCGGGCGGCGGCGCTGCGGCGGGCAGCGGCGCTGCGGCAACGGCCCGGCGGCCCACGATCGAGGACGTGGCCCGGCTCGCCGGCGTATCCCGCGGGACGGTCTCCCGGGTGCTCAACGGCGGCCGCAGCGTGCGCCCCGCGGTGCTCGATACCGTGAACGCCGCGATCGACGCCCTCGGCTACTCGGTCAACCAGGCGGCGCGGAACCTTGCCCGCGGCCACACCGGCTCCATCGCCTTCGTGATCTCCGACCGCGAGGAACGCCTGTTCGAGGACCCCAACTTCGGGCTGTTCGTCCGCGTCTTCTCCCGCCAGCTGCGCGCGAACGGCCGTCACCTGCTGATGACGACCGCCCAGGACGAAGAGGAAGAGAACTTCCTCGGCGACTACCTCACCCTGGGGCACGTGGACGGGGCGCTGCTGGCCCTGACACACGAGCGGGAGCCGCTGCTCGGGCGGCTGCTGTCGAACCACCTGCCGCTGGTCGTGCTCGGCAAGCCGCTCGGCTTCGAGGACGCGTTCTCCTGGGTGGCGATCGACGACGAAAAGGCGGCGTTCACTGTCGTGAGCTACCTGGCCGGCCGCGTCGGCGGCCCGATCGGGACCGTGACCGGTCCCATGCACACGAGCAGCGGCCGCGAGCGCTTCGAGGGCTACCGGCGCGCGATCGGCGACCAGTTCCGCAACGGCCTGGTAGCCGCCGGCGACTGGTCGGTGCAAAGCGGCCGGCTCGGCGCCCAGCAGCTGCTCGACCGGAACCCGGAGCTGCGCGGGCTGTTCGTCGCCTCGGACCTGATGGCCGTCGGCGCGATCGGGGCGCTACGCGACGCCGGGCGGCGCATCCCCCAGGACGTGGCCGTGGTCGGCTTCGACAACTCGGCCGCCGCCACCATGGTCGAGCCGGCCCTCACCACCATGCGCAACCCGATCGAGCAGACCGCGCTGGAAGCACTGCAAATCCTGGACGACCAGATCGCCGGGCGGATCCGCCAGCCGGTCCACGTCCTGCTCAGCAGCGAACTGGTCGAGCGCGGCTCTGCCTAGGCTCGCCAGCATCATCCCGGCCGTCGTCAGACTGCATCGGCGAGCCGGCCTGGTGCCATTCTGTGGTCTGGATCGAACTCGTCCTTGACGGCGAGCATGAGTGCGAGCGATGGCACCGGCCCATGTGTATCGGTCAGACTCCTGACCTCATCCGGCGCGTACACGACGACCGCCCGGGGAGCCTCGGGCGCTGCCCCAGCGTCGCTCAGCCTGCCCAGCTCTGCCCTCAGTTCCGCGACGAATCGCGCCACGGCCGCTGCCGGTGCCTCGGCGGGAACCTCGACATCGAGGACACCAGCGCCCGCCGATCCCTCGATCGCGGCGGCGACCCCGCTGCCGCCCGCGGCCGCCTGGATCACGGTCAGCGCCGCGGCGAGCTGCGCGGGCGGGAAGGAAACGCGCACCAGCGTCCCGGTATCCGGTGGAGGGTCCAGCAATTCGGCGCGGGCACGGTCACGGTGCGCCTGCAGCTGCTGCGCAACGGCCTCCGGAAGCCCGCTTTGATCGCTTGCGGCGAGCCGGCGCGCGCTGGCGGAGTCGATCGGCGGCGGGGCGGGGCGCCCGGCCAGCGCGTGCAGCCGCTCTGACCGCGCCTGGAAGCCCGGCCGGTCACCCTGGATCATCACGATCAGCCCGAGCGGGCCGCCGGCGCGCCAGCGCAGGTCGATCCCGGACGGCGCTATCCAGGCGTCTGATACCACCCCGACGAGCCGCGCCGCGTCCTCGGGATCGGCACACGGCAGCCATGCTCCGCCCGACACCGGCTGCAGCGGCTCCAGGCGGAAGGTGGCCTCGGTGATCAATCCGAGGGTGCCGTAGGAGCCGGCGAACAGCGTGACCAGGTCCTGACCGGCAACGTTCACGGCCTCGGCGCTCCGGACGATCGCACCGTCCGCGCGCACCACGGTGATGCCGGTGAGCCGGTCGCGCGGCGTGCCGTAGCGGTAGCGGCGCGAGCCCGCCGCATTGGTGGCGATCAGGCCGCCGACGGTGCCGCTATACGCCCGGCGAGGCGGAAGGATCGCCAGGCTCTGGCGGGCCGCCTCGACCACCTGCTCCAGGTCGGCCAGCCGCACGCCCGCCTGCACGGTCACCGCGAGATCGCCGGGCACGTGCTCGACGATTCGGTCGAGACGATGGGTATCGACGATCAGATCACAGCTGTCGGGCGGGTCTCCCCAGTGCTGCAAACGACCGGCTCCGCGCGGCACGACTGTCAGGCGTAACGCGGCCGCCGCGCACAGCAGCGCCGATGCCTCCTCGGTCGAGGCAGGCGCGGCGACCCAGCGGGCCTGGCGGCCTCCGATAGCGTCGGCGTCGGAGGCCGGCACGACGTCGGCGCACGCTGCGGCGAGCTCAGCCGGAATCGGCATTTTCTGCTCCTCCTGGCAAACACCGATGCTTCACTTTTCAGCCTACATAGGACGGGCATACGTGTCGCCATGCTCGGGCTCAGGCACCCGTCGGCCCTTGGGGCCGGTTCACCTCACGCCGCCCGGCGGCGGGCGGGAGCGCGGGTCCCGAGGACGGGCTGGCCGCCGCGCACGCCGCGGTATCCCGTCTCCCACGGCCAGTGACCCCGGTCATCGGCGTGCACAACCTGCAGCGCGCGCAGCCCAGGCCCGTACATCTCGACGGCCATCACCAGGTGCGCTGACGGCACGGCCACCTTGACGATCTCGATCAGCGGACCATCGCGCAGCGCGATCTGCTCCCCCGGCCTCGGGGCCGCGGCGTGCATGACGTGCCCGGCGACGTCGTGCAGCAGGACGGCGGCGCGGCGCAGCGGCAGCCCGGTCACGACGAGTTCGGGCTCGCCATGCTCGGTGAGCCCGACGGTGTAGGCCCACGGCGGGTGGATGCGGTCACGCTCGACGCCTTGCACGGCCCAGCCGTGTTCCGCGATGACGCCGCCCACGTAATGGAGATAGTCGTCCCGCGTAGCGCCCGGATGGTCACATTCCCAGCACATGCCTGCCTCCTCAGATCGTGGCAATAACCACTATCCGGGCAGGGGCCGACAGTTCGGCTGCGCTGCGCGGGCCTCCCTTGCCGTTACTAGACGACCTGCTCGAACTCCTGCACGTGCTCTTCCTGCACGCGCAGGATCGCGTCGTTGCCGCGGAACAGGACGAGCCAGCCGTCCTCGCGCTCGACCGAGGTGATGTCGTCGTACGTCTCCCGCACGACTTCCTCGTTGTCTCCGTAAACCATCCGGTATGTGGCCATCAGGGATACCTCCCGCGCATCACGGCGTCGCGTCGATCGTGCCTGCCAGCCGATCATCGTAGGGGATGGGTGCGGCTCAGCCGGGCTGCAGGGCCCCATTCACCCATGCCTTGATCGCCTGCTCGGGCACGGCACCGACCTGGCGCGCGATAACCTCGCCCTTGCGCAGCAGCAACAGGGTCGGGATCGCCTGCACGCCGAACCGCTGCTGCAGCCGCGGCGCCTCGTCCACGTTGACCTTGACCAGCTTGATCTTCCCGGCCATCTCGGTGGCCACCTTCTCCAGGGCCGGGCTCACCATCCGGCAGGGCCCGCACCACGGCGCCCACAGGTCCACCACAACGGGAACGGACGCGGCCTCCGCGATCTCGGCGAAGGTGTCCTCGCCCGCGTCGGCGATCCACGGCAGCGGCTTGTGGCAGTTGCCGCACTGCGGGTGCCCCGACGCTGCGGCCGGCACCCGGTTCCTGCGCCCGCAGTTCGGGCATTTGACCAGCTCGTCCATTAACCTCACCATGTCCCGGCCCCGCTCTGGGCGACCGCGATCGCATTAACGGATTCGTTGGGGCTGGTAATCCCGAACGGGACGCCGATGTGGCGGCCGCTGGCCGGGGCCCACAGCTACTGACGGCGACATGCCCGCGGTGGGCCAAACTTCACCGGAATGTGTAGTCTCGCCCGATGACGTTCGAGTACCTGATCGACCCGGCGCAAGGTCCCCGGTGGAAAGGCCTGCTCCCAGGCACCCCGGATGCTTTCTTCCTCAGCCGCGGTGAGGGCGAGCACGCGAAGCTCTTCGGCGACCTGTTCACGGTGCTGCTCAGCGGCGACGAGACCGAGGGCCAGTTCGGCATCATCACCAGCCAGTCCCCCGCCGGCGACATCATCCCGACCCACGCCCACGCGGACACGCACGAGACCTTCTACATCCTCGACGGGCAGGTACGCGTCTTCGTCCAGGACCGGGCGGGCCAGAAGACCTCGCGGCTGCTCGGCCCGGGCGACTTCGGCTTCGTGCCGGCCGGCCTGACCCACGCCTACCGGGTGGAACAGGCGGCCCGCATGCTCGGCGTGCTCAGCGGCGGTTTTGAGCGGTTCTTCCAGCAGATGGGCACGCCCGCGGACTCTGGCGACCCAGGGCAGCCGCCGTTCATCCCGGACTTCCCGCGGATAGCGGCGGCCGGCCAGGCCCATCACACGCAGTTCTTCCAGGGCTTCGACTGGCCTGACGCCTGAGCCACCGCAGAGCCATGCCGACCCCCGTCTTCATCCCGCCGCCGGCGCACGACGCGCCGCTGCCGCCGCCGCTCGAAACATCCCGCGGCACGCGCCTCCTGACGGGCGTGCCGTACGCAGCCCTGCCTGGGATCCGCCCGCTGGAGATCGACGTGTGGCTGCCGCTGAGCTCCGAAGATCCGGCGCCGGCCGTGCTGTTCCTGCACGGCGGTGGCTGGCGGGCGGGCAGCCGCCATCTCGCGGGCCCCGCGTTCCGCGGCGTACTGCCCTCACCGTTCGAGCAGGTGGCGCGCGCGGGCATCGCCGTGGCCAGCGCCGACTACCGGCTGTCCGGCGAGGCGACCTGGCCCGCGCAGCTGCACGACGTCAAGGCGGCGGTCCGCTGGCTGCGCGCCCGCGCCGGTGAGCTGGGCATCGACGGCGACCGGATCGCGGCCTGGGGCGAGTCGGCCGGCGGGCACCTCGCCGAGCTGCTCGGCCTGACCACCGGCGACCCCGCGCTCGAGGGCGACGTCGGCGTGACCGGGCCGTCCAGCGAGGTCTGCGCGGTCGTCGCCTGGTACGCGCCGAGCGACCTGCGGGTGATGGCCGCGGATACGGGCACCGACCCGATGGACCCGGATACCCGCGAGGCCCGGCTGCTGGGCGCGCCGCCGCCCGTCGTCCCCGACGCCGCCGCGCAGGCCAGCCCGATCACCCACGTCTCCCCCGGAGCCCCGCCGTTCCTGCTGCTGCACGGCGCGGCCGACCGCCTCGTCCCGTGCGTGCAGAGTGAACGGCTGCACAGCGCACTCCAAGAGACTGGCCTGAACGCTGAGCTCAGGGTTTATCCGGCTGCGGACCACATGTGGTCGGGCTCACCCGGGGCCGCGCAGCAGGCACTGCAGCAGACGATCGACGCCCTGACACGATGGCTGGAGCCGGGCCGCTGACGGCTTCCGGCTGCGGTCAGTCGTCCTCGCCGTAGTCGTGATCGGGGTGGTTGGCCTCGCCGGACCGCCAGTAGCCGCGGGTCACCAGGTGCGAGGCAGCGATCTTCTCCTTGTCGAACAGCGCCCGCCGGATGTCGCGGACGGCCAGCGACTCGCACGCCACCCACACCCGGCTGCCGTTCACCGTCGCCGGATCGCTGAGCACGCCGTTGAGCGCGGCGCCCGGGGCGGCCTCGTCGGCGGGGAGCCAGGTGATCGCCGGCCAGCCGTCGGAGATGGCGTCGCCCACCTCGGTCTTGGAGCCCTCCACGTAGACCGCCTCGACCGAATCGGCCGGCAGGGCGTCGAGGAGCGTGCCGATGGCCGGGACGGCGCTCTCATCACCGGCGATGATCCATCGCGCCTCGCCGGGGTCGAGCGGTACCGGGCGGCCACCCGGGCCAGCGATGGCGAGCCGGTCGCCAACCGCGGCACGCTCGGCCCAGGCCGAGGCGGGCCCGTCGCCGTGCAGCAGGAACTGCACCTCGAGGGTGCCGGCCGCGGCATCGAACCGCCGGGGCGTGTAGGTGCGCCGGGCCGGCTGTGGCCGGTCGGCGGGCCAGATCGGCCCGTCTGGCCCGTTCTCGGGCAGCGTGACGCTGCGCTCCCCGGACTCGGGAATCATGAGCTTGATGTGCTGAGCGGGCAGCACCTCCTCGAACCCGTCGAGCGCCCCCGTGAACAGCACCGAGACGAAGCGGTCTCCGATGCGCTGCACGTCCACCACCTCAATCGGGCGGAACGGGCGACGGCGGCGCCTGGGCGGCGCTGGCGGGACGGTCATGTGTCTCCTTCGCTGAGGCGGCTCGGGGCCATGCCTTCATATCGTCTGGTAATGATATATCAGCGATATTCTAGTTAGGCTTGCCTTACCTAAGCAAGGGTACTTGCCTGGCATCGCCGTGGCCAGGGCTGCTCGTGTCCGTTGAAGCTCAGAGCACCGCCTGACGGCGCAGCCGCCAGAAGGAGCCGGAAGCCAATACGACCGCTGCCGCCACGAAGATAAGCAACCCCGGCCCGGGCGACACCACCGCCCACCCGTAGCTGACGCTGCTGAGCAGCTGGTAGACGACGCCTATGCACGCTACAAAGATGGCCATGGCCATCGCCGGCCGCGCATCCACGAACGCCCAACCCGCGACGAGCCCCAGGATGATCAAGGGGACAACGGCCAGCGGGACGGAGAGGAAACGCAGCGGCTCGAGCACAGTCAACGCCTCCAGCACGTTCCACCCGAACCACGCGCCCGCAAGCCATAGCCAGGAACGCGGCAGGCGCTCACCGAGACATGCCAGAACGGCCAGCATGATCAGCAGGCCCGCGGGCAGGATCGCCAGTGCCTTGCCGCTGCCCCAGTAAGCCCAAACAGCGGCCGCGGCAGTGGCTGCGGCGAGCACCGCGACGGCGAGCCGCGGGGCAAACCACGCTGCCACAACCGTGGCCAGCCCCAGCAGCCCGTACACGGACCAGAGTCCGCTGCCGATGTGCTGCGCATAGATGTGGGCCCAGATCAGGATGGCGCTGGTCAGGCTGCTGGCGATCAGAAAGAGCAGCGTCAGCGCGGCGCCAAGCTGCGCCGCCAGGCGCAAGTTGGCGGCCGTGCTCAGCCGCTGATCCTGCGTGGCGCGGACCCGCAGCCCGCCCATGATCAGCGCCCGCGTGTCGCGTGCCGACGGCCATCGCTGACCGGGCAGGCTGGCCTCCAGCAGGGTGGCGAGCATTTCGTCGCCTCGCTGCCGCCGGTACCAGCGCGGATAGGCGCGCAGCAGCGTGCGGCAGCGCCGCTCGAGCAGGCTCATGCGAGCCGCTCCTTCCGGATCGCGGCGCCCCGCCGGGAGCGCATCTCACGCCTCGTCACCAGCTCGGCCGCGGCTGCCATCCGCGTCGCCTCGGCCCGCAGCGCGGCCGAGCCGGACTCGGTCAGCCCGTACGAGCGGCGGGCCCTGCCATTGACGATCTCCTCGCTCACGAGCCGCACGTAGCCCTCGGCCGTCAGGCGGTCCAGTGCGGTGTAGAGGGTCCCGGTGGCCATCTTGACCCGGCCGTCCGACAGTTCCGCGGCACGCTGGATGATCGCGTAGCCGTGCAGCGGCCCATCGAGCAGCGAGGCCAGCAGGAAATAGGTCGGCTCCCTCATCTCGGCCTTCGACGTATTCATGCTGTCATCATAAGTAGTTCATCGACATATGACAAGTGGCCAGCTTAGAGCCGGCGGCCCTAGCGCCTGGCCACGTCCACCGTGACCGCGCCAAGACTCGAGGCGCCCAGTGGCGCCATGGTGGCGCAACCATGGCGAGTTCTGGCTTGACGTGGCGCCAATATGGCGCCATAATGGCGTCATGGAACTGGAACCGTATGTCGCGGCCCTCCGCCAGGAGTTCGCCGTCGCGGCTGAGGCGGCCGGGGACGAGGCCATGCGAGTCGCCGAGCGGCTCATCGTCCCGCTGGAGTCGTCCATGCGACTCGCCCTGCTCGAGGCGCTGTCGGCAGCAGCCGACGAGATAACCCGCGACCTCGCGCCCGGTTCGGTGCATGTGCGGCTGC
>Ga0209275_10000963_pt1 | contig 11677 bp, 7 predicted proteins | sample HubBroMetageREF2_FD_188344 | JGI IMG/M metagenome (GOLD analysis project Ga0209275, IMG submission 188344) | Reference soil microbial communities from the Hubbard Brook experimental Forest, New Hampshire, USA - Hubbard Brook CCASE Soil... | ecosystem: Environmental > Terrestrial > Soil >...
CACCGATACCCTTACGAATTGGCTTGAGGCTTCCAACGGGAGCATTCAAGACAACAACAACAATCGTGCTGAACGATCCTTGTCGGGCCAGGATGTTCCGCAGCGCCTGGTCATCAGTTACGTCCTCGATCTTCCCTTCGGCCGTGGCCGCAAGTATTTCTCGTCGGCCACCGGCGCTATGGATAAGATCGTTGGAGGCTGGGGCGTCGACGGCGTGACCATCTTCCAGAAGGGTTTCCCGTTGGCCTTTGGCAATTCCGTTCCTAACTACATCACTTCCTTCGGTGGAGGTTCTCGTGCGGATGTGGTCCCAGGATGCAACAAATCCCGCCCGAGCGGCGCTTATAAACTGAATGAATGGTTCAACACCGCATGCTTCACGGCTCCTGCAGACTTTACTTACGGTAATGAGTCGCGCACCGATCCCACTTTGCGGTCTTCCGGCGTCAACAACTGGGACTTCGCATTGTTCAAGCGGACCATGTTTGGACCAGACGAAAGGCTTGGTGTCGCCTTCCGTGCCGAATTCTTCAACCTCTTCAACCGTACCCAATGGGCGCCGCCCAACACCGCTGTGGGCAGCTCAACATTCGGTCAGGTGTCGAGCATTTATCCGGGCACCAATCCGCGCCTAATTCAGTTCGGCCTGAAGTTTATGTTTTAACCTCGGGAAATGCCCGGAATGGACGACGAGTTCACGTCCGTTCCGGGCCACTTTCCTTTTGTCTACCGCAATGTCGTTTCACTCTCGTCACTCCGCAACTTCCAGCGCGTTCCGATCTCCGCGATTGGCGAATTCTCACGCCGTAAAATACAATGCCCAAGGCCTTGCCTCGCACCGGCAAAGGCAAGGAGTCCCACGCACAGATGGTTCGTCCACTTACGCGGCGCGATTTTCTAAATTACGCAGCGATGACTGCAGCGGCCCCAATTTTCGAAGTTAAACCTCTAAAGGGCATCGATTTCCTTCTCCAGAACTCTCCCACCCCACGAAAATTCCTGATCGAGACCATGCCCGGCGGCATCGCTCTGCTTGACTACAACAACGACGGCCTGCTCGATATTTTTATGGTCAATGGCGGGCGCATCACCGAAGGTCTGCACGTCCCCGAGAATTTCGAACGAAATAATTCTCGTTACTGGAATCGCCTGTACCGGCAAAATCGCGACGGCAGTTTCACCGATGTCACCGAGGCTGCCGGTCTGGCCAACGCTGGAAACGGCAATTACGGAATGGGCGTTGCCATCGGCGACTACGACAATGATGGCTACCCGGATATTTTCGTCACCAGCTACGGCAAGAATATTCTCTATCACAACAATGGCGATGGCACCTTCACTGACGTAACCGCCAAAGCCGGCTTGGCTGGTGGAGGCTGGTCCGTTTCCGCGGGCTTCTTCGACTTCGACAACGATGGCAAGCTCGACCTATTTGTCACTCGCTATATGGAATGGGATGCCGATCACAACAAAATCTGTGGTGGCGAGTGGCATACCTACTGCCCGCCCAACGTTTTTCCCGCGACCACCTGTCTGCTCTACCGCAATCGCGGCGATGGTACCTTCGAAGATGTCAGCGAACGCTCCGGCATCGCCACAAAGAAGGGTAGGGCACTCGGCGTAGCCTTTGCCGACTACGATGGCGACGGCTTCACCGATATTTTCGTTTCGAACGACGGCATGCAGCAGTATCTCTACCATAACAGTGGCAACGGCACCTTCACGGAATGCGCTCTGGAATCCGGAGTCGCGCTCACCATCGATGGCAAAGGTCTTTCCGGCATGGGAACGGTTTTTCAGGATTACGACAACGACGGGCGCCCAGATGTTTTTGTTACCGTACTGCCTCGCGAACTTTACGGCGTTTACCACAACGATGGCGGCGGAGCCTTTACGTATCAAAGCTTGGAGACCGGACTCGGAGCGATCACTTCGGGCAGTTCCGGTTGGGGCGTCGGCCTCGAAGATTTTGACAACGATGGCTGGAAGGATCTTTTTGTGGCGCAAAGTCACGTTCTCGATAACGTCCAACAAATCGATGCTTCCTTGCGCTACAAAGAACTTCCGCTCTTGGCCATGAACCACAACGGCCACTTCGATCGCGCTGAGTCCGGTGCTCCCACGCCTTTAGCGGCGCGTGGCGCTGCCTTTGGAGACATCAACAACGATGGACGAATCGACGTTGTGATCTCGACTCTCGGCGGACCTCCGGTGCTGCTCCTCAATCGCTGCGACAGCGGCAATCACTGGCTATCCATCGGGCTGCGCGGCACCCGCAGCAATCGCGATGGCTTCGGCGCCCGCGTTACCGTGAACGGTCAGACTCGTTTCGCAACTTCCGCTGGCAGCTATCTGTGCTCCAGCGACAAGCGCCTGCATTTCGGTTTGGGCTCCGCGCAAAAAGTGAACGTGGAAATCCTCTGGCCCTCGGGTGTGAAGCAGCTCATGACTGACGTCCGTCCCGACCAATTTCTTGAAGTTCGAGAACCGGAGCACTCATGATCCGGATTTTCTTCTTTGCATGGCTAACAGCAGCACAAGCTGGGGCCCCGGACGCCATGCAACATTTGCAAGCTGGTCTTGACGCGCGCAAGCAACATCAAGTCGATCAGGAAATTGCCGAATTCCGCAAAGCGACAGAACTCGACCCGCAAATGGCCGACGCCTTCGTCAACCTCGGCGCAGCGTACATGGAAAAACAGGATTACGGCGCTGCTATCGTCCCGCTGAAGCGAGCAGTGGAACTGAGTCCCGACCTACCGGTCGCTCACCAGTTATTAGGCTACGCACTCCTCTCGCAAGGCTACGCAGCGGAGTCCATTCCTCATCTCAGCAAAGTTGGGGCCACGGAAGCCTTGGGAATTGCCCAGATCGAAACGGGACAACTCACCGAAGCCGTTGGCAACTTCACGGCCGCGCTTGCTCAGCATCCCAACGATCCTGACCTGCTGTTTTACCTCGGCCATTCCAGCGGCCTGCTTTCGAAATCTGCCATCGATACCCTGATCGCCAGCTATCCAGATTCCGCGCGCGCTCACCAGGCGCTGGCCGAGAATTACTATGCCCTCCGCCAGATGCCGCAAGCGGAAAAGGAATACCTGGAAGCGCTGCGCCTCCGCCCCGATCTTCCCGGCATCCATCTCGAACTAGGCCAGGTCTACGCCAATTCCGCACAGTGGCCGAAAGCCGAAGCCGAATTCAGCGCAGAAGCCAAATTGCAGCCCGGCAAAGCTGAAGCCGCCTACCGCTTGGGCGCCGCCCTGCTGCAACAAGGAAAATCTCGGGAAGCTTTCGCGGAATTGAAGCGCGCCAACGAACTCAAACCAGACATGAGCGAGACCCTTTACTCCCTCGGCAAAGCCGCCTCGCTGGTTGGCGAAAATACCATCGCCGAGCAATCCTGGTTGAAGGTAATTGAACTCGAAAAGACCACCGCGCTCGCTGCCCAAGCGCATTTTGGCCTCGCCGGCTTGTATCGCAAGCAAGGTAAGACCGAGCAGGCACAAAACGAAATGAAGGAATTTCAGAAACTGCAAAGCACCATCGGCCCCCCGCGTTCCGAGTAGCTCGACGTAGATTTCTCGATGAGCTTCCCCCTTACGAATTATTCTTTCCGTATCTGTGCCCCGTATCCGACTTCACTTCTGCCGTGTATCAAGGGAATACCGTACCCTTCCCGGTCGAATGCATCGAAATCTCCGCTGCCAACCTCCAACAGAATTGGTCAGAGATGACTTGCCACTGGATACAAGCTATCTTTGAGGTGGAAATAGACGCCGAATGAATCTCAATTACGAACCACGACACTTTGAGCCGCATCTTCCCAGAGCGGTCTTCCATCCGTAGACTAATAATTCTAGAAGCGGTCTTGCAGAACGAAAGGAGAGTCGATCGTTGGCGCTGCAAAGGGACAATCTCTGGTACAAAGACGCCGTTATCTACCAGCTTCATGTACGCACCTTCTGCGACAGCAACGCGGATGGTATTGGCGATTTTGCCGGACTAACGCGCCGGCTCGACTACCTCCAGGGACTTGGCATCACCGCCATTTGGCTGCTCCCGTTTTATCCCTCTCCTTTGCGCGACGATGGCTACGACATCGCCGATTACACTTCGGTCCACTCCAGTTACGGCACGTTAGACGACTTCAAAATATTTCTGGAAGCCGCCCACAGTCGCGGCATTCGCGTCATCATCGAAATGGTTTTGAACCACACTTCCGACCAGCACCCCTGGTTCAAGGAGTCGCGCAGTTCCCACGACAATCCCAAGCGCGAGTGGTACGTCTGGAGCGAGACTGACACCGGCTATCAAGGTGTCCCCATCGTTTTCGTCGACACCGAAACTTCTAACTGGGCATGGGATCCCCTCTCGAAGTCCTACTACTGGCACCGGTTCTTCAGCCATCAGCCCGATCTGAACTACGACAATCCCGCCGTCTTCGAAGCGGTCTGGGAAGTAATGAAGTTCTGGCTCGATATTGGCGTAGACGGTTTCCGCCTCGACGCGGTCGCCTTCCTGGTCGAACGCGAAGGTACACTCTGCGAGAATCTTCCAGAAACGCACGCGGTCATTCGCGAAATTCGCAAGCGCCTGGACATCTCCTATCCCGGCACCATGCTACTCGCAGAGGCCAACCAGTGGCCAGCCGACGTGCGCGCGTATTTCGGCGATGGCGACGAATTTCACGCGGCCTTTCACTTTCCCCTGATGCCCAGAATGTTCATGGCTGTGAAGCTCGAAGATCGCAAGCCCATCATCGAGATCCTTGAGCAAACGCCGGAAATCCCCGAAAACGCCCAGTGGTTTATTTTTCTGCGCAATCACGATGAGCTCACCTTGGAGATGGTCACCGACATCGAACGCGACTACATGTACGACGAATACGCTACCGACAAGACTATGCGCATCAACCGCGGCATCCGCCGTCGTTTGGCGCCGATGATGAATAACGATCGCCGGCGCATCGAACTGCTGAATGGCTTATTAATGTCCATGCCCGGAACGCCCATCGTCTACTACGGCGACGAAATCGGTATGGGCGACAACATTTACCTTGGCGATCGAAATGGTGTTCGTACTCCAATGCAGTGGAACAGTTCGTTAAACGCTGGCTTTTCTTCAGCCGACCCGGAACGCCTGTACGCACCCGTCATTTCCAATGCCGTCTACGGCTTTCAGGCTGTCAACGTGGATGCACAAACCCGCTCCGAGCACTCCCTTCTGCTCTGGATGAAATCCCTTATTAAAGTTCGCAATGCGTTTAGAGTGTTTAGTCGCGGAACGATCCAGTTCCTCAATCCGTCGAATCATCGCGTCTTGGCCTACGTCCGCCAATTTGAAGGCGAGACCGTACTCGTAGTGAATAATCTTTCCAACTCCGCACAGGCTGTCGAACTCGATGTGCAGCGCTACAAGGGCTACGTTCCCATCGAAATGTTTGGACGTAACCTGTTTCCCCGTTTCGGGAATTTGCCATATTTGCTAACCCTGGGTCCTTATCAGTTTTACTGGTTTCAACTTCGCCGGCTTTGATCTCGTATCGGATGGTGGCTTGTTTTGGCTGAAGATACTTTTTTAGCAGACGACTTACTTCGCCAGTTGATGAATGTTGGCGAGGTCGATTTACTTGTTGGCGTCTCGTCCCGCGACGCCGCGGACACGATCGCTCATGCTCTGAGCGCCATCGAGCAGAGTTTTCAACAGTATTTCGTCAGACAGCGCGTGGTGATTGTCATCGTTGGCAGCGGCGATAAAGACAAAAAAAATGGCCTTTTAGAGGCCACCTCATCTACGCCCTTCACCAGGAATCCCCGCCAGCCCGGTATCACTTCACTTCGCACCATCCATCGCGTCACCGCCGATTTTTCCACTCCGCCTCCGCCGGGCGTGGCGCTCCACACCGTTTTGGCCGCCGCCGATTTGCTGCGAGCCCGCGCTTGTGCTGTCCTTCCCCCCGCAGCCAACCTCAATCCCAGCGCCGTCGCCAGCCTTCTCAAGCCGGCCTATCACGAGAATTTCGATTTCGTTGCGCCGTTGTACAAGCGCCATAAATTTCAAGGTCTGCTGGCACGCAATCTTCTCTACCCGATGAGCCGCGCCGTTTTCGGTTGCGCTATCCGCGAACTGTATTCCGACGAATGGGGATTTTCCGGCCGCCTTGCGTCTCTCTGCTTGAATCAAGACGTTTGGCAAGAACAAGCGATTCGCGCGCGTCCCGAAGCTTGGATGGCCATCTCCGCGATTGCTTCCGATCTTCGCTGTTGCCAGACCTATCTCGGCGAGAAATCTCAGCCACCTACCGTTGCGGGAAGCGATATCGTCGACGCACTGCGGTAAACCGTTGGCAACTTAATTTGGTGTCTGGAAGGGAATCAATCGTTGTGGCTAGACTCCCAGCGCTCGCAGCAAGTTCCCACCTTTGGACCGGAGCACGAGCTCACCTCCGAGACCACCGAACTCGACCCGCACCGCATGTTTGAAATGTTTCGCAGCGGCGTCACCGAACTGGAGCCGATTCTCAGCGTGATTCTCGATCCCGACACGCTTATAGAAATTAAAAACGTCGTCGCGCTGCCCGAGGGACAATTCCGATTCCGACCCGACTTGTGGGTCAGGACCGTCTACGACTTCGCCTCTTCCTACCACCACGCCGTAATTAACCGCGATCACCTGGTGCAAGCCTTTGCCCCCTTCTATCGCGGCATGACCAATTCTTTCTTGATCGAACATTCTGATTCTTCCCCAGCAGAGATGGAGGCGGCCAGCGAAATGCTCTGCGCCGAATTTGAATTGCAAAAACCATATTTGAGGGAGCGATGGAAAGCAAACGTTGAGGTGAAATCATGAGAGAGACCATCCTGCAAGCCTTAGAGCAGGTCTACAGCAACTTAGTCCACATGGTTGCCGAATTCCTTCCCAGATTCCTGGTGATGCTCATCATCATCGCTATCGGTCTGCTTGTTGCCTTCATCTTCAAGCAAATGCTGCGCGCGCTTCTCGGCCTCACCAAGATTGATCGCGTGTCCGAGGAAGCAGGAGCCTCGCGATTCCTTCGCATGGCTCATCTTCCTGCCATGAGCGAGTTGCTCAGCCGCTCCATTTTCTGGGTCACCTGGTTATGTTTCGTTCTCGTCGGCCTTAGCGTTCTTGGCGTCGCCGGCTTGCAGGAACAAATTTCACGCCTCTTCCGCTTTTTGCCCGAAATTTTCGTCGCCATCGTTATCTTGTTTCTGGGCGCAGTGATTGCCAACTTCCTGTCGCGAACGGCGCTTCTTGCTGCGGTAAACGCCGGTGTCCGTTCCGCGCGAATTCTTAGTTGGTCCATCCGTTTCGTTATTTGGATACTGGCCATCACCATGGCGCTTGAGGAACTCGGCGTTGCACGTCAAACCGTGGTTGCCGCGTTCTCCATCGTCTTCGGCGCTGCGATGTTGGGCTTAGCAATTGCCTTTGGACTTGGAGGACAAGACTTGGCACGTAGAAGCCTGGAGCGGCATTTGGGCGACACCAAGACGGAAAACGACAAAGAGCCTCAGCCCTTATAATCGATCCCCTATAATCGCCAATGTCGGCAGTAGGAAATCCTGCAAATCGGCGTTAGGATTTCTTAATGACTTTACCAACTTTTTCGCGCCGCACCTTTGTCGCTTTCTCCGCAACTCTTCCTTGGGCGCTGGACCTTCGTGCCGCACCCACTTCCATTCCCGTCGGCCTCGAACTCTATTCCGTTCGTGACGAACTCAAACGCGATCCTCAAGCGACGGTGCGCGCCGTAGCCGCAATGGGCTATCAAGTGGTGGAATTCTACGCGCCCTATTTCGCCTGGACCGGAGTCCAGACCAAAGATATGCGCAAACTCCTCGATGATCTCGGGATCCGCTGCCTCTCCACTCACAATGACAATGCGTTCTTCGACAAGGAAAATCTCTCCAAGGCGCGCGATTACAATTCAATTTTGGGCAGCAAATACATGGTCATGGCTTCTGCCAAGCCCGGTCCCGGTCCAGACGGCTGGAAACCGGTTACCGACAAGCTGAATTCCGCCAACGAGCAGTTGGCGCCCGCAGGTCTAAAGGCTGGCTATCACAATCATCAATTAGAATTCACTCCGAGTCCGGAGTTGCCAGGAAACCAGCGGCCCATCGAGTTTATCGCCAAGAACACCAAGCCCAGCGTCATGCTGCAATTGGATGTAGGCACCTGCCTCAACGCCGGCTCCGACCCCGTCGCGTGGATCCGCGCAAATCCTGGCAGAATCCATTCCATCCATTGCAAGGATTGGTCGCCGGACGCCGGGAAGGGCTACACCGTCCTCCTTGGTGAAGGCGTGGCCAACTGGAAAGCAATTTTTGCCGCAGCCGAAAGTGTCGGCGGCGTGGAATATTATTTGGTCGAACAGGAAGGCAGCCGCTTTCCTGAATTAGAGACGGCTCAGAAATGTCTTCAAGAGTTTCGCGCGCAGCGTTCCACCTAGACGGTCGCTGCGAGTCGCTCGCACAAGGTCACTGACCCGCGTGCTACCAGACGTGCACGGCGCTGATTCGTGGCGGACCAGACCGGCCTTCAATCACTTGCGTTTCCAGCACGATCTCCAGATTCTTGCGTTTCCAGTCAGACGGCACCTGCTTCAGCAATTCTTCCATGCGATGCTGGTCCACCAGGAACTCGCCAGCAGCCACTGTGCCGCCGCGCCCAATGCCGGCGGCGACTACCACGTATTGATCGGTATTCGGATCCAAAAGCCGTCCCACAATCGCGTAATCCTTGTAAGTGCCCGTTTGTTGTTGCTGCGACCGATCCAAAACCCACTCGTGCTTGCCAGGATTGGCTCGATCTTCAATCCAGAATTGCGTCATCGCCGCATCGTTCGCAAAGTGAAAACGCAATGGTCCAGTCAACCGCAGAGTCCAACTATTGTCGAACGCTCCAATGAAGATGCTCGGCCCGCGGCGAAGATCCGTCAGACTGGTTGACGCCTCACCCAACACCCGATAGGTCTTGCCATACGTCCGCAACATGCCAGCCAAATTCACCAATGGGCTTACGTCATCAATAATGATCGTCACCATGCTATCGCTCAGCGTCGTTTCGCGCTGCGGATCAGCCGCATCTCGCAACCGAATCGATGAGTATTGACTCTGATCCGCGATGCAAAACAGCACCGGCTCCGCCGACTTCACGAAGGGGTCCCAAAACTGCCTCAGAGCGGAAGGCCGCGACGCATACCAGGCCCCCGCAGCCACCACCGCTAGTGCCACAGCTCCCAAAATCAACGCCAGGTGTTTGCGGCTCAAATAACCGACATGCGCCGTCGCGGCCTCTGAACTCCTTGGCAATCCGCTGGACAAATTGATTTTCAGAGGATGACTGGTCGTCAATTCCAAAGTCTTTGGTGGTATCCCGGCAGGATGCCCGGGCCAGGAAAACTGTGGCGCATACGACCCCGAAGGCAAGAACAGCCGGATTTCCTGGCTATGCTTCGGGTCTTGGTAGTACAGTTCGATCCGCTTCCGAATCTCTGCGGCGGTTACCCGAACAATCGGATCCGTGTTTGTGTCGTAGTCGGGCGACCGTTCAAACAGTTCTACACCCAGCACCCGCTCCTTCAACTGGTCGGTTTGACCAGCAAGCGCGCGCGCCACAACAAATCGTAAAAAGCTCGGATACCTTCTACTGGAATGGAACAGGGAAGTAGCGAGCAGCTTTTCCAGCTGCTGCTGAACAGCTGCCTTCTCAACTTCGCTAGTGGGTACCCAACTGTCTGTTACTGGCTCTGATAGCAATGTGCCCTACCGCGTTTATCTCGTGTGATAGTGTCGCTGCACCGCGAAACAGAGCACCGGGACCAGGATTGTTGAATATTTTTACTTCGTTTAACCAGATAGTATAATGCTTTGAAAGGCAGCGCAACGTTAAAGCCTTCCAACTTGTGCTCTTTTCGGTTTCTTCTACCTCCTCTAACCTATTCCAAATAAACGTTATAGGCAATCGTTTTTCCTCTTATCGTTCTTAACCCCGTTCCTTAACCTGCAAACCGTTGCCACTCCCTACGCAAATTCCCTATAGCTGGTACCAGTTATTTCAATTCTGCTCCATCGCTGCCACTCAGCCTTTCGACGCTCAATTTTTTCGAGCCGGGCAGATTTGCGGCCGTTCGGAGCAGATCGAGGGTGGAATCCTGGCACCCAGCCAGGATTTAGGAGGGATGTCCTTTATGTTAGGTAGAAGAGGAATTCGAAATTTGCAGTTTTGGCTGGCCGCTTTGTTGCTCCTATTAGTGTGCGGCGGGCGCCTTTATGGTCAGTCTTCTCAAGTCACAGCCACTCTCAGTGGAACTGTCCTTGATTCTGCCGGATCGTCCGTCAGTGGCGCCAAGGTGACTCTCACCAGCGCTAGCGTGGGCATATCGCGCACCTATTCCACGGACGACAGCGGTCTTTACAGCTTTACGCTACTCCCTCCCGCCGTTTATTCGTTGGAAGTGCAGGCGCCAGGATTTAAGCACTACAAACAAGATGGCCTCCAACTGGCTGCCGGCCAAGTGGCCCAGCAACAAGTGAGTCTAACCGTTGGCGCGGTTACCGAAAACATTGAGGTCACCTCCGAGGTGCCCCTCGTCAACGCAGACAACGCCAATATTTCTTCCGACATTTCCGCTCGCCAGGTTGCCGGCCTTCCCCTCAACCTGCGCAACGTGATCGGTCTGGCGACGCTCAATTCTTCCGTCAGCAACGCAGCGGAAGAACAGGTAGTTGGTGCGCCCGGCATCTCCGGCAGCGCCGACCAAGACGTTTCCTTCCTCAATTTCGGCGGCACTTTCTTTGACACCGCGGAATACCTGCTGGACGGAACTTGGGACACGCGCCTCGATTGGGGCGGCGTAATCTACGTTCCGTCCGTCGACGACGTTCAGGAATTCAAGATTCAGACTAACGCCTTCACATCGCAGTATGGTTTCAGCAGCGGCAACGTCATCAACGTGGTGACCAAGTCCGGCTCCAACGCCTTTCACGGCGATGCGTACGAGTTCTATCGCAACAGCAATGTCGATGCGCGCTACTTCTTCAATAACGGCAAACAGCCGGCCTTCCACCGCAACCAGTACGGTGCCACCATCGGCGGGCCGGTTCGTAAAAATAAAACGTATTTCTTCGCCTACTACGAAGGCCTCCGCCAGGCCACTCCTGCCACGTTCGTTGGCACCATGCCTACTGAGGCGGAACGCTCTGGAGATTTCTCCGCCCTCCTCGGTGCGCCGACCGGGCAGACCGACGCTCTAGGACGGTCGATCGTCAGCGGCGCAATCTACAATCCCTTCAGCACTCGCCAGATTACTGCTGGGCAAGTTGATCCGACCACCGGCTTAGTGGCCAATAGCACCGGCTACATTCGCGATCCGTTCCCGGGCAACGTCATTCCTCCTGCCTTGATGGATTCCATTGCCGCAAGCATTGCCGCTGGAAAATATTGGCCCACTCCCACCAACGGCAACCTGATCAATAACTTTACTCAAGCGGCCGCCGCATCCGCGCAATCCGACGAGTATTCCGGCCGCATCGACAATAATTTCTCCGACAATGATCGTGTCAACGTTCGTTGGTCTCAGAAGTTCGAGTCGAAAATTAACTCGCCGACCTATTACGGTGCATCCGATCCCGGGGGGCCGGGCGTCACC
>Ga0209275_10000964_pt1 | contig 11653 bp, 8 predicted proteins | sample HubBroMetageREF2_FD_188344 | JGI IMG/M metagenome (GOLD analysis project Ga0209275, IMG submission 188344) | Reference soil microbial communities from the Hubbard Brook experimental Forest, New Hampshire, USA - Hubbard Brook CCASE Soil... | ecosystem: Environmental > Terrestrial > Soil >...
TTCGACGACCAGCCCGCGCTCGGCCGGCACCTGCGGAAGCTGACGCTGCCCGGGGCGCCGCCGCTGCTCCGCGAGCACGTCCCGGCCGTACTGCCTGCTCCGCACGAGTCTCCTCCTTGCCGCCTGCGCGGCGCCCGCCGCCAATTCCCCGCAAAGCACCGTAACGAGCCGCGGCCGGTGGCGGGCTGCGCCACGCGGCACGCGGCTCTGCGGGTTCACGCCGTTCACGCCGGCGGCTGGCCGGACTGGACGTCGACCGGCGTACTGCCCGCGGGCGACGCGCCGATCTGGGCGCGGGTGGGAAGCTGGATCAGCGTGACGTCGAGCGAGCCGGTCCCGCGGGTGACCTGGGCGCTGGTGGCCGGGCTGAGCTTCACCCGGTATTCGAAAACCGCGGCGGCTCCCGGGGAGATCTCCTGAATGCCGCCTGGCTCCATGACGTTGAGGTAGTCGGTGCCGAACCCCTCCACGTCGTAGGGGATCGTCTGCCACACGTTCGACGTGCTCTCGCGCTCCTGCAGCTTGCCGGCCGGGAACAGTGAGTTCGCCGTGCACGAGCAGTGGCCGAGCGACACCAGCGGCAGCACGTTCGAGTACGTCTGCGTGCTCCCGTTGGTGACCGTGACCAGGAACTTCACGTACCGGCCTCCTGGCACCAGCCCGGTGGGGGTGCCGAGGATATCGACCCGCGCAGCGAGCTTTCCCTGGGTAGACGTCGTCGTCGCGGACGAGGTCGGTGCCAGCGTCGCGACCGGTGCCGATGTGGCCGCCGGGGTTGCCGCTGGCATCGCCGCCGGAGTGGAAGCGGCGGTGGCCGGTGACGTGCTCGGCGTCCCGGTCGAGGCCGCTGGAGCCGGGTTAGCGCTCGGCGTGGCGTGGGACGAGCAGCCGGTGACCGCTCCGACAGCGGCGGCGGCGAGGGCGGCCGGAAGCGCTACGCGGCCGAGCATGGCTGGGATACGCGGAATACGCCGGAGGCGCGGAGCACGTCGGGCGGTGGATGGTGTGGCGGCGGTGTTCATGTCCTGCTCCCTTCGGGACACTGCTGTGACACGGATAGGAGTCACCGAAGGCGGCCACGCCAACAACTTTTGCCGGGGATTCCCAGAGGTTTCTGGAGCAGCGCTGCCAGGGGCGGCCGGGGGCGCTGGGAAGATGTGGCCGTACGGCACGTCGCGATCAAGGAAGGCCTGGTGGCGCGGCAGTCATGACAGGGATCGGCCTTAGCCCGGCCGACCGGGCGGTGCGGCTGGCGATCTACCGCTCGTTCGCCGATCTGGGCCGGCCGGCGTCGGTGGGGCAGATCGCGGCGGAGACAGGGCTGGCCGAGGCGGACGTCAGGGCCGCGATGCGCAGCCTGCACGACGCGCACGCGATCGTGCTCACGCCGGCGGGCGACGCGGTGCGGATGGCCCACCCGTTCTCGGCCGCGCCGATGGGCTTCGTGGTCGGCGCCGACGGCACCGGCCCGGCCGGCTACGCCGGGGACCGCATGTGGTGGGGCGGGTGCGCCTGGGACTCGTTCGGCATCGGTGCCGCGCTCGGCGAGCCGGTCGTGATCCGGACCCGCTGCCCGGGCTGCGGCCGCGACCTGGTGCTGCGGGCCGGCCCGGGCCAGCCGCCCGTCCAGGGCCCGGTCGTGCACATCCCATGTCAGGCCAGCCGCTGGTGGGACGACGTGGTCGCCACGTGCAGCAACATAAGGATGTTCTGCGAACCGGCGCACGTCGACGCCTGGGCCAGGTCCGGCTCCCATGCGGTCGGCCAGGTCATCCCCTCGGTCACCATGTGGCGGCTGGCCCAGACCTGGTACGGCAATCGCCTGGACCCCGGCTGGTCACCCCGGCCGACGTCCGCCGCGCAGCAGCTGCTCGAACAGTGCGGCCTCGTCGGCGACTTCTGGCGGCTGCCCGGATGACCGCGGATGACGACGAGAACGGCCGCAGGCCTGCCGCAGCCCGGGACTACCGGATAGTGGTGCTGACGATCACGACCGGGGCGGTGAACGCGGTCTCGTTTCTCGCCCTCGGGAAGGTCTTCAGCAGCATTATCACCGGGAACCTGGTGCTGCTCGGGGTCGCGGTCACCACGCATTCCTCCGCCGAGGCGGTCCACGCCAGCCTGGCGATTGCCGGGTACGCCGCCGGAATCCTGATCGGAGCCCCGCTAGCCGCACGGCGTTCTTCTCAGGTCGGCGCCTGGCCAGCCAGCGTGACGGCCACGCTCGGGGCGGAGCTAGTCGTTCTGGCCGGCTTTTGTGTCGGCTGGGAGTTGTCAGATGGCAGCCCTCACGATGGCGGTCAGCTCGCGCTGCTGATCGTGGCGGCGGCGGCCATGGGTATGCAGAGCGCGGCCGTGCGCCGGCTCGGCCACATGTCGAGCACGTACCTGACCAGCACGCTCCTCGCGGTGCTGGCCGGCCTGGCCACCCGCACCAGGCCCGAAGGGCTCGGCCGCAGCCTCGGTGCCCTGGCGGCGATCGTCGTCGGTGCGCTGGCCGGGGGGATGCTCGCGCGATCGGCCTATGCCTGGCTGCCCGTTGCGGTGCTGCTGCCGCTCGGCGTGGTGGTTACCGGGTCGGCGGCCGGATCCCGGCGCGCCAAGCGGTAACGCGGTGGTGCCGCGCAGGCGCCGCGATGCTCAGGCATGGGCCTTGCGGGCCTGGCCGCTGCTTCGGCTGGCCTCGCCGGCCTCGTTACCGGCCTCGTCGGCCGGGGCGTGCTCCGGCTCGGCGTTCTTCGCCGTGACCGCGGCGGGCGGCCGGCGCACGCAACCCGCGTATGCCGTCAGGGTCTCCCGCACGATGCGTTCCCACGAGTACCGGGACTTGGCCCGGTCGGCAGCACCGATCCCATAGGCCTCAAGCCGAAGCGAGTTCGCGAGCAGCCGTCGCAGCACCGAGGCGAGCCGCGCCGGATGTGGTATCCCCGGCGGCAGGAGCAGGCCGGTGGTCGCGTCGACGACGGCGTCCTGCGCAGCGCCGGTCGCCGGGGTGACGACCGGGGTACCGCAGGCCATTGCCTGGAGCATCGTCAAGCCGACCGGCTCGTAGGGCGCGGTGCTTACCAGCACATCGGCGGAGCGCAGCAGCGCGGGCAGGTCCTCCGGCGCGATCCGCCCGGTGAACACCAGCCTGTTACCGACCCCCAGCGTTTTTGCCATCCGCATCAGGTCCTGGCGTGCCTTGTTCTTGGTGAGACCTGCCTTATCCGGACCGCCCATGATGACGAGCTCGGCGTCCGGGATGTCGGCAAGCGCGTGCACGGTGATGGCCAGGCTGTCCGGCTCGGTCAGCGGCTCGGCGGCGAGCAGGCGTACCCGGGCGCCGCGCTCCGCCACCGGGCCGTCCGCTGAGAACTGCTCCGTGTCGACGCCGCAGGGCACGACCTTGATCTTGGCTCTGGGCACGCCGAGCCTGGCCAGGTCGGCGAGTTCCTCGGCGGAACTGGCCAGGACAGCGTCGGCGCTGCGCGCGATGCACGCCTCGAGGCGGATCCGGGCATCAGACGGGGTTTCCTGCAGGCCGTACCGTCGCTCGGCACCGCCGAGCGAGCCAAAGGTCTGCACCACGGGGATGCCGAGGCCCCGCGCCCCGGCCAGGGCGGCCAGGCCCATCGCCCAGGAGTGGGCGTGGACGACGTCGGGACGGTTCCGGCGCCAGCGCTGCGTCAGGTAGTTGCCGAACTCCGGCAGATGCGCCGTGAGCGCGTCCGGCTCCACCGGCGCAGCCGGGCCGGCCGGCACGTGCTCGATGGTGACCCCGGGCGCGGCGATCGCGCTCTCCGGCAGCGCGTCGGAGTCCTTGCGGGCGTAGACGGTGATGCGGTGGCCGACGGCGGCCAGCGACCGCGCCAGTGAAAGTACCCGGGTGGCTTCGGCTGCGGAGCGGGGGTCTAGGTGCGCGGCAAACGGGTCGCTGCTGGGTGCGACGAGAGCGATCCTCATCACGGGCCTCCTGGTTCGTTTCCGGGGGCCACAGCGCGGCTGGGAGGGCCGGCCGCGCTCCCGGGAACCGGAGAGCTACGGCGAACGCAAAAAGGCACGCCCCAGACACGCCATGACGGCGTGCGGGCGTGCCTGCGTCGTAAGCACTGTCCGTGCCCTTAACTCTTCCCCGGCCACGGCTGCTTAAACAAGAAGTCGGGCCCGGGCGCGGGGTGGGGGGTCCGCGCCCGGGCCCGACAGCTACCAGCGATACCAGCTACCAGCTACCAGCGGTACCAGCGGCCCCGGCTCCGGCCTCCTCCTCCGCCGCCCCGGAACAGGAATCCGGCAATCCAGATCACCAGGACCACGACGGCGATCCACCAGAGGATGTGTATGGCGAACCCAAGGCCGCCGAGGATCAGCGCTAGCAGCAAGACCAGAAGAATGATGCCCACGGCAGGCTCCTTTCACGTTGCGCACCTTCTACTGCCCGCCTGCCGGGGCTTAAACAAAGGCCTGCCGCCCTTTTACGGGAAAGACGGCAGGCGCATGTGGATCCGGATCGTGGTCCCGGCCGGTCCGGTCCTGACCTCGACCAGGTCACACACCTGGTTGACCAGGTAAAGGCCGTGGCCGCGGCCGTCCGGGCCGCGCCTGACCCGCCCGGCGAGCGGATCGGAAATCCATCCCTGGTCGTGTACCTGGCAGAGAATTTCGTCCCCGTCGCGCCATACCCGGAGCGTGCCGCCCGAGCTGGTGTGGTCGAGGGTGTTCGCGGCGACTTCGCTGGCCGCGAGGACCAGGTCGGCGGCCCGGTCCGGGCCGAGCGAGGCGCCGCGGGCGTGACGTTCCACCAGCCGCCGCACCGGCGCCAGGTCGATGTCGTAGGCCAGGCTCTCGGCGCCGGCGGGCGGTGGCGGCAGCGGCCGGTCACAGTCTGATGGGAGGCCCCACGCCGGCCTGTGGTCCGGCGCGGTAACCGGCTGGCCACTCACGAGATACTCCGGATGCGTCCAGGTGGCGTCAGTGATGGCGGACGGCGGCAGGCGCGTGGCGTCATAGGCGCACGTGATCGTGGCTGCCGACCGGGCGAATGCCAGGTTCATGAGCGCCTCGTGCCGGGCGGCTTCGCGCAGTTCGGCCGGGGACCGTCCCGGCCAGCACGCCTCGCCGATGACAAGAACACGCTGGTCGGCGTGCTTGTCGATAAAGGCCCGCACCTCCGGGATGAGCCGGGCCGGGTTGCGTCCGACGTCACCGATGTCGGCGTACCGCAGTTCCCCCGGCTCCCCGTCCAGCTGTTCGGCCAGCAGGGGAGTCTCGTCCCCGGGCAGCGCGACGAGCGTCGGCTCGCCTCGCGCGAGGCCGGCCCGCACCAGACCGAGGATCTGCGCCAGTCGTTCGGCCTGGTCACGGTAGAAGAACGCGACGTGCCGCAGGCTGTCGTCGCGGATGTCAGCCACCGCCTGCCCTGACTCTGAAGTCCGTGCTGAACGCCGATCCATCGGGCGTTAGCTTCCCTCCCGTAACGGACCTAAGCGTATGCATTGTGTATGCGGCCTGGCGGGCCCGCCCAGCATACGATGAGGACGGAAGGGGGTCCCCGAGCCGGCTGGCGATCCGGAGGTGCACGTGACGGAACTCCGCCTCTCGTCCGAGCACCGCGACGACTGCGTGATCGTCACGGTTGGCGGTGAGCTCGACATCGTGACCAGCCGCCAGCTCGACGAGCAGCTGACCAGCGTCCGGCGCAAGCAGCGCTGCATCATCCTGGACCTGGCAGAAGTGGACTTCATGGACACCAGCTCGCTGGCGGTGATCGTGGGCCACTGGAAGCGGCTTCAGGCCGTCGGCGGGGTGCTGGCGCTGGCCGGCGCGCGGTACCGGCATACGAAGACCCTCTGGATCACCGGCCTGGCCGAGCGGCTGCCGATGTACGACACCGTGGACGAGGCGATCGCGGCCGGGCTGCCGGCCGCTGGCTGAGCTGGCCCGGGGGGACGACCCCCCGGAACCCCCCGCAAGGCGCGTGCTCGCGTCAGCCGACCCGGATCGCAACGAGACACGCATCGTCGTCGGTGTTGGATGAGGACTCGGCCACTATGCGGTCCGCGAAGGAGCTGATGTCGCCCGGGGCCGCCCGGCTGGCGATCTGCATCAGCGTGCCCAGGGCATCGTCGATGGTCTTGTCCCGGCGCTCGATCAGCCCGTCGGTGAAAAGCAGCAGGACGTCGCCGATCTGCAGCGGCGTCGTTACCTCCGCGTACTTGGCGTCCGGATCGGCGCCGAGCAGCAGGCCGTGCGGTGGCGGCAGCGTGCACGCCTGGCCGTCGCGGACCAGGATCGGCGGCAGGTGCCCGGCTCGCGCCCAGCGGAGCGTGCGGTCGGTCGGGTTGTAGAGCCCGCAGACGGCCGTGCCGATGATGCCGTCGGTGAAGTGGCACGCGGCGCCGTTCAGCCAGCCGAGCAGCGTGGCCGGCCCCGCTCCGGTGATCGCGAGCCCCCGCAGGCCGTTACGGACGGTCACCATCCCGGTCACGGCGTCGAGGCCGTGGCCCGCGATGTCGCCCACCACCATCAGCACTTCCTTGCTCGGCATCAGCACCGTGTCGTACCAGTCGCCGCTGACCAGGCTCCCCGGCCCGGACGGCCGGTACCGTGCGGCGACCTCCAGCCCGGCCGCAGCCACCGGCTCCGCAGACCGGGGGGTGATGGCCTGCTGCAGGTGCATGGCGAGGCGATGCTCCTCGGCCGCCCATTCCTCGGTATCTGCCAGCTGTTCGCGCGCGGCGGCGAACGCCACCTGGGTGTGGTAGTCGGCCGAGAGGTCCTGGTAAGCGCCCCTGACGGCGACCACCGCACCGGCCGGATCGACAACGGGCTCTGCGTAGGCGCGGATCTGGCGCACGCTGCCGTCGTCGGGCCGGACGACCCGGAACGCCGCGGCGCTTTCCCTGCGCTCGGCGAGCAGTGTGTCACGGAAGCCCTGCACCACGGGGACGTCGTCGGCCGGGACCCGTGAGTGCAGGTCCGCGATCGGGACCGGGGCGCCGTGCTCTTGGCCGAACAGCGCGAACGTCGGCTCGGTCCAGTTCACCTCGCCGGTCCGCATGTTCTCCTCCCAGCTGCCGATCCGGCCCAGGCGCTGGGCATGCTGCAGCAGGGTGGCGAGGCGGTCGGTGTCGTCGGCCGGCCGCCAGGCAATCGCCACGCCGTCGTAGAGCCGGGCGATCCGCACGGCCGGGGCGGGCATCATCCCGGCATTGCCGGTCTGGGCGGCCGCGATCTCGCCGGACACGTACTGCGGCTCGCCCGTCACCAACGCCCGCACGCAGCCGTCGAACAGCCCCCCGCCGAGCGCCGCCGCCGGGTAAAGCTCGAGCACCTGGCGGCCTGCCAGCTCGTCGGGCCCGCGGCCCGCCGGATCGCGGAAGCTGGCGCTGACGTGGTCGACGCGGAAATCGGTGACCTCGCCGCCGTCGTCCCGGACGGCGCGGAAGAACATGAAGCCCTCGAGCAGGCCATCCATCAGGCCGAAGATCCAGGACGCCCGATGCCTGGCCGCCCGGTCCCCGTCGGGAAGCTGGGTGACAAGCGCATGGGCGGCGAGGTCGGCGAGGGAGATGAGCTGCCGGCGCAGCGATGCGGGGAAATCGGCGAGCGGCTCTGGCCAGCAGATCACCATTACGCCGGTCAACGCTCCCGAGTCGTGCAGGGGCAGCCCGACCCGGGCCCCGCCTGGCCAGCGGCCCATCAGCGGCCGGTCATCGCCCGGGGGCGGACCCGCAGGCCACCAGGTCTCCGCCCCGCTACGGGCCACATCCTGGGCCAGTGAGGGCATGTCCGGATGTATCCGGCGCCAGCGGCCGGCCTCGCGTTCCCCGAACCCAGCCTGTCCGGCGAGCTCGAGGCCGCCGTCGGGCTCGATCAGCCAGAGTGCGACCGCGACCGCGCCCGCCGGGGCAAGCACCTCTTCGAGCAGGGCGGCGGCCACCGCATTGCCGTCCGACGCCGCCTCGGTCGCGGCCCAGGCGAGGGTGAGCCTGCCCGCGGCGGGGTCCGGCGCATCGGCCGTCCCGCCCGGGTTTCGCTGGCCGGCGATCTGCGCGGCCAGGTTTGCTGCGGTTTCCCCGGATTCCGCCGCCAGGCTGTCAAGCTGGCGCCGCGCTTGCGCGGGTGAGCAGTGCAGCTGTTCCATCAGCATGCCGGTGGCCACGTCGATGACCGATCGGGCCGCGCCTGAAGAGCGAACGGCGTCGAGCTCGCGCCGCTGCCGGGCGATCAGCGCCCTCAGCCGGGCGATCTCCGGACCGCTCGGTTCTGCCACGCCTGCCCTGCCTTCCTGCGAGCGCCTGCAACCGCGCGTACTCGCACGCTACCGCGCGTTTTGCCATCTGCTGACTATTCTCCGCCTATACGGGGAGTGACAGGATCGGTCTGTCGCATGTGCTGGCCGCTGGGGCAACTCTCGCCCTGCGTGACGAAGTCGCCCTGCGTAGCTAAGGAGTCCCGATGACGACAATCACCGAACGGGCGGGACAGCCCGCGGACAACCGGCTGCAGCGTCTGCTGACCGGCCTGACCGCGGTGCGCAGCGGCGACTTCAGCACCCGTCTGCCCGCGGCGGACGACCCGCTGATGGACGAGATCGCGGCAGTGTTCAACGGCATGAACGAGCAGCTTGCACTCGTCACCTCCGAGGTGACCCGGGTGGCCAGGGAGGTCGGCAGCGAGGGCAGGCTCGGCGGGCAGGCCGAGGTGCCCGCGCTGGCGGGAAGCTGGAAGGACCTCACTGACTCGGTGAACTCGATGGCGGGCAACCTGACCGGCCAGGTGCGCGACGTCGCGCGGGTCGCGACGGCCGTGGCCAAGGGCGACCTCGGCCAGAAGATCACCGTCGACGTCAAGGGCGAGATGCTCGAGCTGAAGAACACGCTGAACACGATGGTGGATGAGCTGTCGGCGTTCGCGGACGAGGTGACCCGGGTGGCCCGCGAGGTGGGCACCGATGGCCGGCTCGGCGGGCAGGCGCGGGTGCCTGGTGTCGGGGGGACGTGGCGGGACCTGACCGATTCGGTGAACTTCATGGCGGGCAACCTGACCGCGCAGGTCCGGTCGATCGCCCAGGTGGCCACCGCGGTGGCGCAGGGTGATCTGACTCAGAAGATCACCGTCGACGCTCGCGGCGAGATCCTGGAACTGAAGACCACGCTCAACACGATGGTCGACCAGTTGTCGGCGTTCGCGGACGAGGTGACCCGGGTGGCCCGCGAGGTGGGAACCGAGGGGAACCTCGGCGGCCAGGCCGCCGTGCGCGGGGTGTCGGGTACCTGGGAGGACCTGACGAACAACGTCAACGTGATGGCGTCCAACCTCACCGCTCAGGTCCGGTCCATCGCCCAGGTGGCGACCGCGGTGGCCCGCGGCGACCTGAGCCAGAAGATCACTGTCGAGGCCCGCGGCGAGGTCGCCGTGCTGGCCGAGGCGATCAACGGGATGGTCGACACGCTGGGCGTGTTCGGCGGCGAGGTGACGCGGGTGGCGCGCGAGGTGGGTACCGAGGGCATCCTGGGCGGCCAGGCCGTGGTTCCGCACGTCGCCGGGACGTGGAAGGACCTGACCGACAACGTCAACTCGATGGCCAACAACCTGACCAGCCAGGTCCGCAACATCGCCCAGGTGACCACCGCGGTGGCCAACGGCGACCTGTCGAAGAAGATCGACGTGGACGCCCGCGGCGAGATCCTGGAGCTGAAGACCACGATCAACACGATGGTCGACCAGCTGTCCTCGTTCGCGGCCGAGGTAACCCGGGTCGCCAGGGAGGTGGGCAGCGAGGGCAGGCTCGGCGGCCAGGCCGAGGTCGAGGGCGTGTCCGGCACCTGGAAGCGGCTGACCGAGAACGTCAACGAGCTGGCCGGGAACCTCACCCGCCAGGTCCGGGCGATCGCTGGGGTGACCAGCGCCGTTGCCACCGGCGACCTGACCCGGTCGATCTCGGTCGAGGCCCAGGGAGAGGTAGCCGAGCTCAAGGACAACATCAACGCGATGGTCCAGTCGCTGCGTGAGACGACCAACGCCTACGAGGATCAGGGCTGGCTGCAGTCGAACCTGGCCAGGATCGCAGGCCAGCTGCAGGGCCACCGCGATCTCCGCGTGGTCGCAGAGCTGATCATGGACGATCTGGTCCCGATGGTCGGAGCGCAGCACGGCACCTTTTTCCTCACAGAGAGCAACGGCGGCGAGACCCGGCTGCGGCTCCTCGCAGGCTACGGACTGCGCGCCGACATCGAGGCGCCGAGCCAGTTCCGCCTGGGCCAGACGCTGATCGGCCAGGTCGCGCGCACCAAGAAGCCCATCGTGGTGACCGACCTGCCCGCGGATTACGTGAAAATTTCATCGGGGCTCGGCGAGGCGGCCCCGGTCAACCTGATGGTCCTGCCGATCGTGTTCGAGGACCAGGTCCTCGGCGTCATCGAGGCGGGCTCGTTCTCCCGGTTCACGCAGCTGCACCAGGCCTTCATGGAGCAGCTGATGGAGACCATCGGCGTCAACGTCAACACGATCATTGCCAACTCGAGGACGGACGCACTGCTGGCCGAATCGCAGCGGCTAGCGGCGGAGCTGCAGGCCCGAACCCGGGAACTCCAGGTACGTCAGGACGAGCTGCAGCGTTCCAACGCCGAGCTGGAGGACAAGGCCGCGCAGCTTGCCAGGCAGAACCGGGACATCGAGATCAAGAACGTGGAAATCGAGCAGGCCAGGCAGGAACTCGAGGACCGCGCCCGCGAGCTGGACATGGCGTCCAGGTACAAGTCGCAGTTCCTCGCGAACATGTCACACGAACTCCGCACCCCGCTGAACAGCCTGCTCATCCTCGCCAGGCTGCTCTCCCAGAACGCGGACCAGAACCTGACGCCCAAGCAGGTCGAGTACGCACAGGTCATCCACTCGTCGGGGACCGACCTGCTGCAGCTCATCAACGACATCCTGGACCTGTCCCGGGTGGAGGCCGGCCGGATGGACCTGCACCCCGAGCGGTTCGCCCTCGGCGCCCTCGTCGATGACCTCCGCGCCATCTTCCGGCCACTGACCACGGAAAAGGGCCTCGAGTTTGTGGCCGGGCCGCTGTCGGCCGGCCTCCCCGCCGAGCTGGTCACCGACCGCCAGCGGCTCCGGCAGATCCTGCATAACCTGCTGTCGAACGGGGTCAAGTTCACCGACCAGGGGCGGGTGGAGCTGCGGATCACCGCGAGCACCGCGCCGGGCGCCGGCGACCCGGTTGTCGCGTTCGCGGTGACCGACACCGGCGTGGGCATCAGCGAGCACAATCTGGAAGTGATCTTCGGCGCGTTCCAGCAAGGGGATGGCACCACCAGCCGCCGCCACGGCGGAACCGGCCTGGGCCTGGCGATCTGCCGGGAGCTGGCCACCCAGCTCGGCGGGCGGATCACGGCGGAGAGCGTTCCTGGCGAGGGCAGCACGTTCACGCTGTTCCTGCCGGTCCGGCTTCCGCCGGCCGACGACCGCGCACCGGCCGCCCAGCCGACTGGCCTCGTGGCATCGAACGGTGCTGCCGGGGGCGGCGTGGGCGGGGCTAGCGGCGTGGGCGGGGCTAGCGCGGTGGCCGGGGCTAGCGGGGCGGGCCGGGCAGGTCAGGCGGGCCAGTCCGACACCAAGCCCGCCGGTTCGCCGCCGGACCCGCCGGCCGTGCAGCATAACAGGC